>Ga0184628_10000577_pt1 | contig 19461 bp, 19 predicted proteins | sample PLM4_5_b1_FD_133149 | JGI IMG/M metagenome (GOLD analysis project Ga0184628, IMG submission 133149) | Groundwater sediment microbial communities from an aquifer in East River, Colorado, USA - PLM4_5_b1 | ecosystem: Environmental > Terrestrial > Soil > Riparian zone | place: USA: East River... | reverse complement strand
CCCGAATCGTTTCCGACGACGATCAACGCCCGATCGATCCTGAGCGACAAGGCGATCATCGCGCTGCTGTCGCTGGCAGCCATGGTGCCGATGATGGCGGGGCGCATCGATCTCACCATCGGCTTCGGGATCGTGATGTGGCACATCCTGGCGATCAGCCTCCAGGTGCAGTACGGCGTCCCCTGGCCGGTCGCCTGCCTGATCGTCATCCTGTGCGCGGGCGCTGCGGGCCTTGTCAACGGCATCCTCGTCGAGGTGGCCCAGATCGACTCCTTCATCGCGACACTCGGGACGGGCACGATTCTCTACGCGCTCGCCCTCTGGCATACCGACGGACGTCAGATCGTCGGTGTGCTGCCAGAGGGTTTCGTCGCCATCAACGGATCGTCGGTCTTCGGGGTGCCTGCGCCGGCCGTCTACGCGCTCGTCCTGGCGGTGGTGCTATGGGTCACGACGGAGCGGATGCCGCTCGGCCGGCACATCTACGCCATCGGCGCCAACGAGAAGGCCGCGGCACTCAACGGCATCCCGGTTCGCGCGCACGTCGTCGGCGTCTTCGTCGCCTCCGGGCTGCTCGTCGGCTTCACGGGGTGTGTGCTCGCCAGCAAGCTCCAGATCGGCCAGGCCAACGTGGGCCTCGACTACCTGCTGCCCGCGCTGGTCGGCACCTTCCTCGGCTCCACCACCATCCGGCCCGGCCGCGTCAACGTGTGGGGCACAATCGTCGGCGTCCTCATCCTGGCGGTTGGCATTTCAGGGATTCAGCAGCTTGGCGGCGCATTCTTCGTGGAGCCGCTTTTCAACGGGATCACGCTGCTCGTCTCGATTGCCCTCGCAGGTGTCGCGCAGCGGCGGCGCTCGGTCGCGACGCCGCGGCCTCCGGTGACAGGTCTGGAGACCGCGCGTGATTCAGGCACACCATCAGAGAAGGACGGCAAGGAGAGTGGGGTATCGCATGCGACATAGGAGAGTGACGAGCGTGTTTGTGCTGGCTGTGTTCGCCGCCGCCTGCGGCGGCGGCGGGGCTGCTCCAGAGACGAGCAGCACGGCCGCGCCCGCCGCGGTCGATGATGCGTACGTCAGGGACGCGAAGGCATTCGTCGATACCGTGACCACGCCGGGTACGCCGTGGACCGGTCCGACGACCGGTCCCACGGCCCAGGGCAAGAAGCTCATCGTGTACGTGTCGTCGGACCAGCGGAATGGCGGTCCGCAAGGCGCGGGTGACAGGGCGCAGGAGGCAGCCGGCGCGATCGGCTGGGATTTCCGCATCCTCGACGGGCAGGGGTCGGTGCAGGGCCGCACGTCGGCGCTCAACCAGGCGATTGCGCTCAAGCCCGACGGCATCATCCTCGGTAACGTCGATACGCTCGAGCAGTCGCCGGTGATCCAGCGGGCTGCGGGTCTGGGCATCAAGATTGTTGGCTGGCACGCCGCGGCCGCGCCGGGACCGATTGCCAGCCCGCCCGTTTTCACCAACGTCAGCACCGACCCGCGCGAGGTCGCCAAAGCGGCGGCGTACTACGCGGTGGCCGACTCGAACGGCACCGCGGGCGTCATCCTGTTCAAGGACAGCATCACGACGATCTCCACCCTCAAGACCGACACGTCGGCCGAGATCATCAGGGGATGCAAGGGCTGCAAGGTGCTGGCGATCGAGGACACGCCGATGGGCGATCTCGCCAACCGCATGCCGGGGCTTGCCACATCGCTGCTGACGCGGCACCGCGACGCCTGGACCTACAGCATCGCAGTGAACGATCTGTACTTTGATTTCTCGGCGCCGTCGCTGCAGGCGGCGGGCGTCGATCCGGCGACTGGTCGTCCGCGCCAGATCTCCTCAGGTGATGGATCCGTGACGGCCTTTCAACGCATTCGGCAGCGCCGCTACCAGATTGGCACGGTGGCCGAACCGCTGCGGCTGCAGGGCTGGATGTGCATCGACGAGCTCAATCGCGCGTTCGCGGCCCAGCCGCCGAGCGGCTTCGTCCCGCCGCCCCACCTGTTCATCGCCGCGAACCTGGATCGCGACGGCGGGAAGGACAATGTGTACGAGCCGGAGAACGGCTACAAGGACATCTACCGGAAGATCTGGGGCAAATCGGGAAATTGAGATTGAAGATTGAACGACTGAAGACTGTTGTCGATTGATGATTGCGGATTGGCCGAGTTGAATGGCGATTGACGATTGCCGATTTCCTCGCGCGGCTCGGAGTGGCGGTTTGCTGAATCATCCAATCGCCAATGGCGCTATCGAATCAGCAACCGCCAATCACGCAATCAGCTCATCAATCGCCAATCGTCAATCATCATCAGTCTTCAATCGACCAATCTGAAATCGTCATTTCCGATTGCGATTCAGATTTTGAAGTACGCCGGCTCGTTGCCCGGGTACCACTTGATGTTGCAGCCCATGCTCGCTCGCTGCAACTCTGGCGCGCCCTTACCCGCCAGCACGGCGTCGGCGGCGGCGCGCAGGTCGGCGCCGGTCACCGGCACATTGTTCTTCGGGCGGCTGCCGTCGAACTGGCCACGATAGGCGAGGCGTCGATCGGCGTCGAACAGGAACAGGTCGGGCGTGCAGGCCGCGCGGAACGCCTTGGCCGCGTCCTGCTTCCAGTCAAAGAGATACGGGAAGATGTAACCGACCTCCGTCGCCTCTGCCTTCATCCCTGCGGGTCCGTCCTCGGGATACTCCGTCACGCTGTTGGACGCGATTGCGACCACCTTGAGGCCCTTGGCGTCGTACTCCTTCGCGAACTTCGCAAACTCTCCGCGGATGTGTCTTACGAACGGGCAATGTGGGCAGATGAAGGCGACGAGAAGCGCCCGGGCACCCGTGAAGTCCGCGTCGGACACGGTCTTGTCGGTGAAATCAGGCAGCGCGAAGGGCGGAAGCAAGGTGCCAAGGTCGAGCATGGTCGAAGGTGTCTCGGGCATGAATACTCCTCGTGTGGAAGAGGGCAATTATAACGCAGCGGAGCAACGCACCGGAGACACCACGACCTGCGCCGAGTGACGCCCTCTTACTGCGTCTTGCCGCCCATCTGCACCTCGAAGCCGTCTGGATCCTGCACGTGGAAGCTACCCTCGGTCGTCCGTATCATCAGCCCGCGCCGCTTCAGCTCTGCCTCGACGGCCGGCTTGACAGCCTTGTCCGTATCCCAGTTGGCCAGCGAGTACGCAATGTGATCGACCCCAACCTTGCCGCCGGGCCGGCTGGCGGCATTGCGAGCGATGAGAATGTTGTCGCCGAACTTCAACTGGCACTGCGTCTTCCCATCGTCGTTTGTGACCTGCATGCCGAAGAGACCCGCGTAGAAATCGCGCGTCTTCCTGTAGTCGGCGACCTGCATGGACACGTGATTGATGTACGTCGCGTTGGCGGGGACGGCCGCCTGCGCTGGATCAACCGTGGATGCCGCCACGGCCGTGAGTGTCAGGGTCTGTATGAGCTGACGACGGGTGAGCCGGCCGTGTTCGTAGTCGTGAAGCAGCTTGCCGATGATGTGTTCCATGTGCGTAGCCTCCTCGTGCCGAGATGTACGCGTTGCCGGCAAAATCGGCTCATGCTACACCCAAGCGCGCCCTCGCATGCCATCTCGACGAGGGGCACGGGCTAGAATGTGGCGCCCGCGTGAACACTCGCCGCTCCAGGCCCATCTTGCGATGGGTGACGCTCGTCGTCATCGCCATCAGCGCTTCTCCCCGCCAGCTCGACGCCGCGGCACTCGAGACAGCCACGACGGTTCGCATCCGCGTCGTCGAGCCGACGGCGCTTGCGGCTCCTGCGGTCGTGCGCCTGACCGGTGATCCGGCGGCCGGGCCTGTGTTCACCGCCGACGTCGCCGCTCCCGCCCAGGTCGCGATCGTGCGTCAGGTGCCCGCGGGCTCCTATCGCCTGGTCGTGACGCTCGCGGCGTTCAAGGAGGCGGTACTCGATGTATCCATCACGGCGGGTGCGACTCACGAGTTCCTGGTCGAGCTTCGACCGGTGGGGTCGGGAACGGCCGACTCCACTATCCGGATTGCGCAGACCGCTCCGGCCGCCAACGCGCGCGTCTGGGATCGTACGGCGGTTGAGACGTTCCCCGGAGACGATCCGATCTCGTCGATCGTGGAAACGACCGTGGCGCCGGTCATCGTCGATCGCATGTCTACCGGTGGACTGTGGATTGGAGAGGCCGCACTCGTCGGCGGCCAGGCGGGGTCGTGGCGACAGACGTCGATCGCCCTGGGGGCGCTCGACGTGACCGATCCCGTGCGATTAGGTACTCCGCTTGCGCGTCCGCCGTGGGAATCGGTGGAGACGCTGGTCGTCGCGACGGCGATGCTCCCCGTGTCGGCCCGCGGGCCCGGGCCCCTGCTGACCGTCGTACCACGGACGGCCGGATCCGTCTGGCGCGGCGGTGGCGAGATCGGCGTGATGCCGAGCGCGATGCAGGCCGACGGCGCGACAAACGGCGTGCCGGCGATCGCGCAGTTCGACGGCCATCATGACGCAAGCGTCGTGGCCGGCGGCCCGGTCGGGATCGCAGGTCTGTTCCTGTCTGGACGCCGCTCGGCGAGCACCAGGCTCGAGCGCGACGACCCATTGCAACTCGAGACCAGGATCACGTCGCTGCTCGGCAGCCTGACGCGCCCAACCGGGTCACAGGGAACGATTCGGGCGGTGGCCAGTTTCGATCGCGCTGGATTGCCGTATCCGGGCCGCGCGCGCTTTGTGGGCCGCGACGTCAGCGAACACGACACGTTCGGCACTGCGCAGGTGACGTGGGATCGGCGGTTGGGTGACGGGAGTGTCTGGTCGGTGTCCGGTGGGTTCGCGCGTGGCGCGCTCGCTCCCGATCTCGAGGACGCGTCCACGTCAACGCAGCCGTCGATTGGCGTCGTCGAGCGCCTTCGCGATGGTCCTGTGCCGGCGCTCTTCGAGGTGTTGCCGGGCTCGCGGTCGAGGTGGACGATCGGCACAGACGTCGCGCCTGCGCTCGCACATTTGGGTTGGCGACACACGGTCACCGCCGGGGGCAACGTCTCACGATCGACGGCGGTCACGCACGCCGCTGCACCAGCGGGCGTTGCCGAACTGGTGGACGGCCTGCCGGCGAGGATGTGGGAGTACGCGTTTGCCGGGCCCGACATGCGTTGGACGTCGACCGAAGTTACCGGGTATCTCGCCGACCGCGTGATCCTCACCCGTCGCCTGCGTGCAGAGTTCGGCGTGCGCGTCGATGCGTCCCACGGCGGCGCGCGAGACGCGTCGAACACGATCTCGTGGTTCAAGCCGACGCCGCGTCTCGGGATCCGGTGGGCGGCGGGGCGAGACGGGCGCTTCGCACTGTATGGCGGCTACGCGCAGTACGCACATCGGCTGCCGCTCGACTACTTCGCGTACGGCGATTCGTCGGCGAGCGCCGGCACGGTATATCGATGGGCCGATCGCAACGACGACCGAAACTTTCAGGCTGACGAACGCGGCGCCCTGATCGCTTTGATGGGACCGGGGACGAGCGTTGCGGCGATTGATCCCGGTCTCGCCGCCCCGTACACGTACGAGTTCGCGGGCGGCATCGACCTCCCGCTCGGATCGTGGACGCTTCGAGCGGTGGGCGTCGATCGTCACGAGCGCCATCTCGTAGGGCTCGTCAACACCGGCGTGACGAAAGACGAGTATGTCGCGCGTGAGATTCCAGACCTCGGCGAGCGCTACACGGAGGCCGAAGACGATCGGCCGCTGGTGGTGTACGACCGTCCGACCTCCACCTTCGGACAGGACCAGTATCTGCTGACCAATCCCAGCGCCCCCGAGATGGAGTACCTGGCCGTCGACGTGACGCTGGACGGTTCCTTTACGCCGCGGTGGCGGACACGCTTCGACGGCACTGCGTATCACGGTGCGGCGGTGGGTTCGAACGTCGGATTCAGTCCGCTCGAAAACGACCAGGGAGTCATTGGTGCGGCGTTCGCCAATCCCAACGCCGAAACCTATGCCCGTGGCCACCCGTACTTCGACCGCGGCTACGTCATCAAGTGGTGGACGGCCTACGACCTGCCACGGAATGCCGCCGTGAGTGCGGTGGCACGCTACCAGGACGGATTGTCGTTCTCGCGTCTGGTGGTCGTCCCCGACCTGAACCAGGGTCCGGAGGCCGTCCAGGCGTACCGGCGGGGACGGACACGATTTACGTTCACCTTCACACTCGACGCGCATGCGGAAAAGACTTTTAGGATCGGTCGCGCGACGGTCGCCGGTATTGTCGAGGTCTTCAACCTGCTCAACACCCGCAACGAGGTAGAAGAGGACGTCGTGACGCGCGCGTCCTTTCGGACGCCCACCGCGGTGCAGCCGCCGCTCGCCGGGCGGGTCGCCATCCGCGTCGGGTTCTAGGGCCTGAGACGCCAGACGTCGTGCTATTCTCCGGCCGGAGGTTTCATATGAAGCGTATTGCCCTGTGTGTCCTCGCGGTCGTGGCGATGTCGGCCAGTGTGCTTGCGCAGGCGGCCGACCCGATCGCCACGCCGTTGCTCGCCGCCCCCGCGAATCTGCGCGACGGGGCGACGGTCGTCAAGTGGAACCCCGATCATTCGTATGTGGAGCTGCGGAAAGGCACGAACCGTCTCGTGTGCTACGACCGCTCGGGCTTTCCGTTGCAGGCGGCGTTCTCAATCGAGTGCACCAGCATCGCGAACCTCGATCGGGTCAAGCAGAACATGACGGCTGAGGCGCTGGGCGACAAGATGAAGTCGGAAGCGATGCTCGACGGCCTCGAGAAGGCTGGCATGCGCGCGAAGCCCGAGTTCGGGTCGGTGTGGTACCACCTGGCGGGTCCCGATCGCGAGCGCGCGCGGCCGCACATGACGATCGCGGTGCCTGGCGCCACGACGCAGACGCTGGGGTTGCCGGAGAATGGCAGGCAGGGCGGCGTGTGGATCATGAACGCGGGGACGACCACCGCCCATCTGATGACGCCGGGCGAATAGCCTAGCCCCCGCTGCGCACATGAGGCATCTGGGCCTGAGCCTGCTCATCGTGGCCTCGCTGTCGGCTGCCCAGGAACGGCAGACGTTCACTGGGACAATCACCGACAGCGAGTGCGCCACCGCCGATCACTCGCGGATGCAGATGGGGCCGACCGACGCCGACTGCGTCACGGCCTGCATCAGCTCGCACGGCGCCACGTACGTGCTCTACGACGGCACCAACGTCTATGCGCTGAGCGACCAGGACACGCCCGAGAAGTTCGCCGCACAGAAAGTCAGAGTCATCGGGATACTGGACCCGAAAACCATGACCATTCAGGTGCAGTCGATCACGGCGGCCACCTAGTCGGCCGTCTAATCAACCACTCAGTCGCTGGCTGCTCAGCCGACGCCGACCGGCGAATCCATCCGGATGCGAATGACCGATCCGGCCGGCAGCGAGATGTCCTTCCCGTCGGTTGCCGCGATGGCGCCTCCGGCGCCGATCGCGGCGCCCAGCAGCGCGCCCTGAAGGCCGCCGAGAATGCCGCCCACGACGCCACCGACGCCCGCACCAACGCCGGCCTTCACGCCTTCGTCGCGAATGCCGCGACTTTCGAAGACGTGTGTCGCCGACGCGCGAATGTCATGATCCCGCCCGGCGACCTTCAACTGGTCGAATGTCAGCGTGAGCGAGCCATTGCGATCGATTCGTCCGGCCTTGTCCACCTCGCTCACCACCCCACGAACGACGGTTCCAGCGGGGAGAAGCACACGGCCGTCCTGCAGGAGATCCACCACGGTCGTCGTGTCGAAGCGTTGTTCGACCGAGGCCGTACCTGAACTCAGGCTCGACGCCAGTCGCACGTCGATCTCCTGTCCAACGGGGATCGTGCCCGCCCCGGCCGGGTTGATCGACTGTGGACTGCTCGGCGGCGCCTCTGTGCTCCCGCCCGAGGCCGTCGCCGGGGCACTCTCCGGGCCAGACGAGCTAGTCGTGCTCGCGCAGGCTGTGCACGCCAGTGCTGTCGCCACCGCGAGAGCGTTCATGCGCATCGATGTCCTCATGAGGTCAACCTCCTTCCCTCTGGATGCGGCAGCGAGAGGGCGGCCACGTGTCCAGCTCACCGCGATCAGACGACGCGACGTCCCTGAATGACGCGGAGCAGAACCATGATGATCGCCAGCACGAGGAGGATGTGAATCATCCCTCCAATCGTGTAGGCGCTGACCACGCCGAGCAGCCACAGAATCACCAGGAGCACGACAATGGTTTCGAGCATAGGGGCCTCCTGTGTTGCCGCGTGTCGAGTTGCGGATCGTGATGGACGAGAAAGGCTGCAGGACGTGTGCCGCGAGCGACACACAACAATCCAGGCGTCAGATGGCTCGTGGCGGGCCCTACGCTCGAGGAAGACCTTTCGTGCGGCGTCCAGCATCACGACAGTGGGGTTGTATTCAGACGAACAAAACACGAAACTATGTCGTCGTCAGCTCTCTACCGGCCGTCTCGCGGTAGGAGTGTCCTTACTGCCAGTCATGCTTTGCCTCGACAGGAAGGTGGCCTGCGGGTAAGTTCTCCGGGTCCCGGAGGAGTGAATGTCGATCCAGTACGAACGCGATGACGATCGGCAAATCGTGGTCATTGCCCTTGACGGCGCGATGCCGTCCATTGAGGACATTCGAAAGCTGTTTCAGCGGCGTCGTGCCGAGAGCGTCTGGCATTACGGCGCGCTCTATGACCTGCGCCGCATGACCGGCCGACCGTCTTTCGACTACCTCCGAGACCTTGTCGCTAACGCAGCTTCGTTCGTTCCGCATGGCCAGACGCGCGGCCCCGTCGTGTTCCTGACGGCCGATTCAGTCCTGTACGGCATCGCCGCTTCGTTCGTGGCCTTCGAAGGCGCGAAGGCGAATATTCAGGTATTTCGAGAGATAGGCCCGGCCGAGGTGTGGCTCTCCGACGAAATACGTCGCGCATCCATCGACGGGACCAAGTCTTGACTCACCACTTGTGGAGTCGCCGAGGAAGGCTGTGAACCGGGTATGCGTGGAACTGTCCAACTCACGCTCGACCTCGGCCCCGTCACACCCACCACGAGAGAGATAGCCGACGCCGTCAAGGCCGGAGGCGTCGAGGCACTGACCGAGTCGGTGCTCAGGGCAGATTCCGCGCGCTACCAGGAGGTGCGCTGCCGCTCGGCCCTGAACGCGGTCACGGGCATGCCGTTCTCCTGGACCCTCAATCCCTATCGCGGATGCACCCACGGCTGCCACTACTGCTACGCCCGTCGGTACCACTCGCAGTTCGAACTGGGCGCCGGCGACGACTTCGCGTCGGTGATCTTCGTGAAGACCAACTTCGTTGAGGTCTTGAGACGCGAGTTGCAGCGACCGTCGTGGCGTCGCGAGTTGGTGGCGCTGGGATCGGCCACAGATTGCTACCAGCCGATCGAAGGTCTGTACAAGATCACGCGCGGCGTGCTCGAGGCGCTGTGCGATGCGGCCAACCCGACGGCCATCGTCACCAAGGGGCCTATGGTCGTCCGCGATCGCGACGTGCTCGCGGATCTGTCGTCACGCGCGGCGTGCAGCGTCTACGTGAGCGTGCCGTGCGTGGACGAGGATGTCTGGCGATCGCTCGAGCCCGGCACGGCGCATCCGATGCAGCGGCTGAAAGCCGTGCGCGAACTGATCGAGGCGGGCATTCCCGCCAGCGTGTTGATGGCGCCGCTTGTGCCCGGGATCTCGTCGAAGCCGTCGCTCATCGAGCGTACGGTCAAGGCCGCCGCCGATCATGGCGCGCGCGTCGTCGGCTGCAGCGTGATGCACCTCGACGGCGGAACCCGTGACCACTTCATGCGATGGCTTGCGCAAGAGCACCCCCAACTGGTGGAGGGGTACGAAAGGCTGTACGCCGGCAAGTACGCGTCCGCCCCGTACCGGGAGGCTCTCACGAAGATCGTTCGCGCCATTCGCCGACGGGTCGCGTCCGGAACGAGCGACGGCACTAGAATGGGTGGCGCATGCGCGAGTACACCATTGCCGCCATCCCCGCCGATGGCATCGGTCCCGAAGTCATAGGCGCCGGCCTCGAAGCGCTGTCCGCGTTGCAGCGGCGCTGCGGGGACTTCCGGCTCGACGTCACGAGCTTCGACTGGGGTTCCGACTACTACCGCCGGCACGGCGTGATGATGCCCGAGGACGGCATCGATCGGCTGAAGGCCTTCGACGCCATCTACTTTGGCGCCGTCGGCGCCCCCGACGTGCCGGATCACATCACGCTCTGGGGCTTGCGGCTTCGCATCTGCCAGACCTTCGACCAGTACGCGAACGTGCGCCCGACACGGATCCTGCGCGGCGTAGCCACGCCGCTCGGCAACTGCGGTCCCGGCGACCTCGACTGGGTCATCGTGCGGGAGAACTCGGAAGGGGAGTACTCCGGGCATGGGGGCCGCGCCCATCGGGGACTTCCGGAAGAGGTCGGCACCGAAGTGTCGATCTTCACGCGCGTCGGCGTGACGCGGATTATGCGCTATGCCTTTGGCATCGCACGTTCGCGCCCGCGCAAGCTGCTGACCGTCGTCACCAAGTCCAACGCGCAGCGCTTCGGCATGGTCATGTGGGACGAGATCGCCGTCGAGGTAGCCCGAGAGTTTCCGGACGTCACGTGGGACAAGATGCTCGTTGACGCGATGACGACGCGCATGGTGCTCAAGCCGTCCACGATCGACACCGTGGTGGCGACTAACCTGCACGCCGATATCCTGTCCGATCTGGCGGCGGCGCTGGCCGGCAGCCTGGGCATCGCGCCGACGGCGAACATCGATCCCGAGCGGCGGTTTCCATCGATGTTCGAACCGATCCACGGGTCGGCGTTCGACATCACGGGCAAGGGCATCGCCAATCCCGTCGCTAGTTTCTGGACGGCGGCGCAGATGCTCGAGCATCTCGGCGAGGCCGCGGCCGCCACGCGACTGATGCGCGCCGTCGAGGACACGACAGGCGCAGGCATCACGACACCGGATCTCGGTGGGCGCGCCACCACGACTGACGTGACGAAGGCCGTGTGCGAGGCGATTTGCCGGGGGTGAACCGCGATATCCGCTGTTGAATCCCCCCGGGCGCTGGTATAGGCTCCCCCTCGATAGGGAGGCCCTTATGACTCGATATCGCGCCGCCGCCTGCGCGGCCGTCCTGCTGCTTGCCACCGGGTCGCTCGTTGCCCAGCAAAAGGCGACGATCACGGGCGTACCCGACATTCCGTTCACTCCGGTCCCGAACTTCCTGAAACTGCCGCCCAACGAAAACCTCGGCGAGTCGGTCGCCGTCGCCACCAATTCGAAGGGCAACATCTACGTCTACCACCGCCGCGATACGACCCGCCTCTTCGAGTTCGATCGCAACGGGAACTTCCTCAGGGAGATCGGCAAGGGCTACTACGGCTTCGAGTTCGCGCACTCGGTCCGCGTGGACAAGGAGGACAACATCTGGACGGTGGACGAAGGCACGAACATGGTCACCAAGTTCAGCCCCGAAGGAAAGGTGCTGATGGTGCTCGGCCGCCGGCCGCCAGCGGTGAACGGCCCGGTGATCTTCCCGGTCGGCCCGAATCCCCCGGCGCAGAAGTACCAGTTCTGCCGTCCGACGGACGTGGGCTGGGATCCGCAGGGCAACATCTTCGTGTCCGACGGCTACTGCAACAACCGCGTGGTCAAGTACGACAAGACCGGGCGGTTCGTGGCGCAGGCCGGAAGCGAGAAGGCCGGCAAGGGGCTCGGCGAGTTCAACCTGCCGCACGGGCTGCAGGTGGACGAGCGCGGCCAGGTCTGGGTGGCCGATCGCACGAACTTCCGCTACCAGGTGCTCGACAACAATCTGAAGCCGATCAAGGAGATCACGAATCTGGGCGTGGGCTGGACGGTGTGCATTTCACCCGGGCCGCACCAGTACGTCTTCCACTCGAATTCGAACCCGAACGGCAACACGCCGGGGTCGTGGGACATCACGGGTGAGATCTACAAGACCGAGTTGGACGGGACGGTGATCGGCAAGTTCGGCAAGCCGGGCAAGGTCGCCCCGGGCTTCCAGGTGGTCCACATGATGGATTGCCGGAATCCAAACGAGATCATCCTCGGGGAAATCGAGTCGTGGCGCGTGCAGAAGTTCATCCTGCAGGCCACGCCGGCGTCCCGGAGCGCCGCGCGTTGACCGCCGGCGACCGCATGAGGAGATATCTATGAAACCTTTTGCATACATCCTGTTGGCGATAGTTGTACTCGCTGTCGCGCCTGCCGGTGCGCAGAACACCGCGCCGCAGATCAACTTCGACTCGGCGGCCAATGCGTTGACGCTGCCTGACGATGTCTATCTCGGCGAAGTCGCCGGCGTGGCCACCAACTCGCGCGGCGACATCTTCGTCTACACGCGGACGGGCCATCCGTACCTCTCGTTGGGCACGGCGCGTCCGTTCGCGCACAACGGATCGAGACTCTTCCAGTTCGATCGCACGGGGAAGTTCACCCGGGAGCTTGGCCAGGGGATGTACGGGTTCCTCTTTGCCGCGCAGGTTCGCGTCGATCCGCAGGACAACCTCTGGGTGGTCGATCAGATGTCTGGGATGGTGATCAAGTTCGACACGCAGGGCCGCGTTGCGATGCTGCTCGGACGCAAGCCGGAAGCCGTCAATAACCCGCCGCGTGCGGGTGGCGCCGGTGGCGCCGGTGGCGGCGGCGAGGGCGGTGGCGGCCGCGAGGCCGGTCCTCCCCCGGGAGCAGGCCGAGCGCAGGATGTCTTCGATCGGCCCACCGACGTCGCGTGGGACGCGCAGGGCAACATCTTCGTGGCCGACGGCCTCGGCAACGCGCGCATCGCCAAGTTCACCAAGGACGGCGTGTTCGTGAAGTCGTGGGGCCAGCGGGGCATGGCGCCAGGCCAGTTCGCCAACGTCCGCAGCATCGCCGTGGACGCACAGGGCAACGTCTACGCCGCCGACGGTGGGAACGGCCGCGTCCAGGTGTTCGACAACAACGGGACCTTCAAGACCGAAATCAAGAACCTGGGCAACCCGCAGGCGCTGTGCCTGACCACGGGGGCGAACCCGGTCCTGTACGTGTCGAACTCGAATCCGCCCACCGACATCGACACCGCCGGCGAGATCTACAAGATGCGCCTCGACGGAACGATGCTCGGGAAGTTCGGCCGGGCGGGCAAGCTGCCCAAGGAGTTCGGCACGGTCAACGCGATCGACTGCCGTACCGAGAACACGCTCTACGTGGGTGAGATCGGCAACCTCCGGGTGCAGAAGCTCACGCTGCACTGAGCGCCCCCGCACCGCTTCGCCCCAGGGGCAGACCACTGTCTTCCGCAGGAGGACCTTCACGGGTCCTCCTGCCCCCGATAACTGTTCGATCCGCCTGAATTGGGGGCGGGCCGGATATTGCACCCGCGCGGGCGTACCGTGCACCGACCCTCATCCACTGTTCCGGCACGCCCGGCCGGCCGGGCGGCGCGACTCGTCGTGTTGTCCCTGTTCGGACTGCTCCTCTTGGCGGAGGTCTCGCCGCGAGCCGCGGGATTGATCGTTACCTCGCAACTGGGATACGCACCGGGTGATCCGATGTCCGCGGTGCTCGCCGTGCCAGCGGGCACGGCGGTCCAGCGATCCTTTCGCATCGTCCGAGCCGCCAATGCGCTGGAGGTCGTCTACGCCAGCGCGAGCGATGCCGCGGTGCTCTATCCCGATGGGTGGGTCGGCAACGATGTGGTGGGCGATACCTACGTGCTCGACTTCGCCACCGCGGCGTTGCCCGAAGGCCAATACCGTGTCGAGAGCAACGGAAGCTATTCCGCCCCGTTCACGGTCTCAGTGGAGGTCTACGATGTCTCGCGGATGCGCCCGCTGGAGTTCTTCCGCGTCCAGATGTCGGGGGCTCCATACAGCTGGACCTCGCTCGACGGATCGTTCGGCGGGCACTCGGCCGACCACCTGGATGATGCACGGCAGGCGACGCGAAAGGACAAGGGCGGCGGCGACACTGCGCTCGTGCAGCAGGACGCGCTCTCGCTTCCCGGGGGCCATCGCGACGTCTCCGGCGGTTGGTCGGATGCGGGCGACTACAACAAATACATGGGCAACACGCCCTGGGCCGCCTATCTGCTGCTGCTGACGTTCGAGGAGCGGGGCGACTACTGGCAGGCGGTCGACGACGACCACGACGGCGCCCCGGACATCCCTGAGGTTGCGCAGCCGGCGCTCGACTGGATGCTGAAGATGCAGCACACCGACGGATCCGTCTTCGAGCGCGTGTTCAATGGCTTCAACGCGCCGTTTGACGGGCGCCCCGATCTCGAAACCGATAACCGGTCAGGGACGACCGACGATCGGCCGCTCGACACCGACCGCTACGCCGACATCACCGCGAAGGCGAGCTACGCCTGGGCGGTCGGGTACCGCGTGTACCACGATCCACGCTATCTGAATGCGGCCGAGCGGGCGTGGGACTGGGCGTTCGCCCATCAGACGCGCGTCAAGCCGAAAGTCTATGGGGGTGGGCTCTACTTCGGTGATATCGAGATCGGTCTGACGCTCGGCGCGCTGGAGATCCACCGGGCCGAGATGGCTGCCGGGCTGACTCCAGCCGCGAAGTATCTCAACTACGTCACGACGCACGTGCGAAGCCACCTGGACGCAGGTGACTGGACGAATCCGAGCTCCTGGGATTTCCAACAGTCATACGTGCTCATCCGCTACTACGACCTGGCTTCGGCCGCCGATCAAGACCGCATCGTGTCGCAGTTCCGCGGACGGTGGGACTGGGCCATCGGTGCGCAGGGACGTAATGCCTATCGGATGAACGACGAGTGGTTGTACGGCGACTTCGGTCAGAACGAGAACTCGACCTCGGGAGCAGGCGACGCGCTCTGGCTGTACGGCAAGACCGGAGACCGCCGGTACTACGACTACGCGGTCAACCAGATGTCGTGGGTCTTCGGGCGCAATCCGTTTGGGGAGTCCTGGTTGGCGACTCAGTACGTCGCCGAGTACACCCGGGTGCCGCACTGGCGCGCCACGGCAAAGCATCCGATCGAAGGCGTGGTGGTGCCTGGTGCCGCGGATCGCAACGGCAACCATCGTCCTGACTACACGGACACGGGCGACTGGTTCTACAGCGAGCCGACGATCAACCAGCAGGCCATGTTCCTGCGCGTCATGACGACGCTCTATCTGGCCGCGGGCGGCGTGTCCCAGCCACCTCATCACGTTCCGCCGGCCGTGACCGTTCTCGCTCCGTCCGATGGCGCGACGGTGTACAGCACGATCACGGTCTCGGCGATCGTGAGCGACGCGGATGGTGTCGCCGGCGTGAACTACAACGTCGACGCCGGGGCCGCGGTCGCCATGGCGCATACCGGTTCGTCCGATAGCGATCCCTGGGTTGCTTCGCTAGACACACGTACCCTGCCAGATGGCTCGCACCAGCTCGCGGTCGTGGCCATCGACACGACAGGCCAGCAGTCGAGCCCGGTCGTTGGCATCAACGTGCGGAACACCACGCAGCAGGCGCTCCATGTCGAGCGGATCGACGTCGTGCTCATCAAGAAGGGCGGTTCACGCCTGCAGGCTCGCGGCGACATGTTCGTCTATGACGCGTTCGGCTCTCCGGTCGGAGGTGCCACGCTCTCGGGTCATTGGAGCGGGGCGGCCACGGACACGTTCACCGTGACGACGGATGCCAGCGGCAAGGCCACCGACTACTCGAATTCCACCACCAGCGCATCGAGCGGCAACGTATTCACGTGCGTGGTCGACACGGTGAGCAGGTCTGGATGGCAGTACGACGCGACCGCGAACAAGCAGAGTGCCGGATCGGCGACCGTCCCCTGAGCCGCCGCTCCGCGATTCACTGCAAGTCTTACCGTCGTGCGCGGCTGGCCATTGTTTGCGTGGCCTCGGCCGGCGCGGCCGCGCCGAGGATTTCCTGCTCGGCTGTCAGCCAGTGCTCAACGTCGTAGCCGTCCAGGCCGCCACTCTCCAAGAACAGGGCGTATGCACGCTGCTCGATTTGGGCGCGAAGGGTGGTCTCGGCCGGTTGTGCGATCGCTTTCCGCGTGGGTTTCTTGACGAGCTGAGGTCCGGGGAGGGGAGTCTCCGGGGTCTTCTTGGCAGGTGGCATTCTTTACCTCGGCGCGCATCGCTGCGCGTGTGAAACAGGCCGCCGCGGCCGTACCGTCTGGCCACGTGCCTGATCCAACGCTAGCACGCATGCGTGTCGAGAGTAAGTCGACAACTTTGTAGCGGTGGTCGATGCCGATGCTACGATCCACGCCGTCGATGCAGCTGCGACCGCTTGGTGACGGATTCGGCGCAGAAGTGCAGGGTCTCGGGCTGGCCGATGTGGTGGCGCGTGACCAGGCGTACGCGGCGGTGCGCGCCGCGTTCGAAACGCACTCGGTGCTGCTCTTTCGGGATCAGGCTGTCGACGACGAGCTGCAGGCCGCCTTCTCGCGGCGGTTCGGTCCTCTCGAGACCGCCACGCCCGCGTCGCTCGGCGAGGGCACGCCCTTCACGATCCTCACGAACATCGACCCCGCGACCGGTGCCCTTGCGCCGCACGATGGGAAGGAAGCGCTGCGGGCCCTGGCAAACCAGTTGTGGCACACCGACAGCTGCTTCAAGTCGCCGCCGGCTCTGGCGTCGGTCCTGTCGGCGCGCGTGATTCCGGTCTCGGGCGGGGAAACGGAATTTGCCTCGATGCGCCGCGCCTGGGAACGTCTGCCAGAGGATCGGCGCGCGCAGCTCGCCCACGCATACGCGTGGCACGACTACGCGCACTCACGCAGCAAGATCGCGCCTCATCTGGCCTCGGACCGAGAGAGGAACAAGCTGCCCCCGGTCTGCTGGCGCATGACCTGGCGCAATCCCGCGAACGGAAGGATTGCGCTCTTCATCGCCTCGCATACCTACGCGATCGAGGGGATGCCCGAGGCAGATGCGCAGGCGCTCGTCGCGGAACTCATCGACTTCGCGACGCGTCCGGGGCAGACGTTCGAGCATCGCTGGCGCCCCGGCGATGTCGTCATGTGGGACAACCGCGCCGTGCTGCATCGAGGGCGGCCGTGGTCCCTGGACGAGCCTCGCTATGTCGTACGCACGACGGTCTCGGCCACGAACGCCGATGGCCTTGTCGAGATGTGGCCGCCCCGGCGGGCCAGTTAGCTGCGAGGAGGGCATGCCGCGATGCCCATCGATGACGAACGCTGCGCCGACGCGAAGCGAATCCAACGGATAAACGAGGCGTTCCGACGCGGGGACCTCGAGGCCCTGCGCGCGGCCGTTGACGACCCCGGCGCCCTGCCGAACGGCCCGATGCCGCCGGTCATCGGCTCGTGTCTGGTCTATGCGATCTATCACAGCCCACTAGCCTTCATCAGGACACTGCTCGACATGGGCGCCAACCCGAATGCGCCGGCAGACGACGGGTTTCCGCCGGTGATCGCGGCCCTTAGCTGCGCGCGCGAGGTCTCAGGCGCAGCCAGACGAAGCGATGTGGACGAGATCGTCCGCCTGCTACTTTCCCGCGGCGCCGATCCCAATCAGCGCGGCATCAACGACTACACGGCGCTCCACATGGCCGTCTCCGAGCGCGTGGCGCTGGCCGTACAGATTCTGCTCGACGGTGGCGCGGACCCTGCGCTGCGCACGCGCATCGACGGGTGTGCGACCCCGGCCGAGATGGCGGCGGCGGCCGGACTGACCGAGATCGCGGCGATCCTCGAGCGCGGGGGGCAGCCTGCGCGCAAGCGCCTGCGTTCAGGGCTGGCCCTGCTGGTCGACATCGCCGGCACGGGCGAACTGGTGCGGCGACAGCAGACCTATCCCATTCGCCTTCGCATGTGGTTGAACCAGGGCGAGCCCGTCCGCTGGTCTATGGCGTGGGGACCGGTCGGAGTCGCGCGGCTTGAAGATGGGGGAGCGACGCTGGTCACCGAGATCCGCGTGTCCAGGGGCTCGCTGGTGAACGGTCTCTTCTACGGTGTCGAGGGCATGCGCGTTGGTGGTACCAGGCGTCTGGAGATCGCGCCGCACCTGGCGTACGGCGAGCGTGGTGTGCCCGGAATCGTTCCCGCCCACGCCGTGCTCATCGCCGAGGTTACGGTGCTTGGCCCGGCGAGTGAACCGCGGCCCAGTCGTCGATGAACAGGTCGACGTATCCGCGGAGTTCCGCCGTGAGGTCCGAGACGGTCGCCGCCTCTGTGACGAGCACGTTGTGCGCATCCCATGTCATGGCGTCCACGATCCGCGACCCGGTCACGAGCGACTGGAGGGTCTGACGCAGCTGTAGCTGCACCGCGATGGCGTGCCTGGCCCCACCGTCCACCGGCACTGCGTTCACGTGCACGTAGAGGTACGCCTGAGCGGGACTGGGGTTGGCTTTCTGCGAGGCATACACGGTGACGTGCGCGGCGTTGAGCTGCCGCTCGAGGCTCGAGCGGAGAGCCTCGGCGGACAAGCCTGCGTGAGTCACCTCGACGGGCAGCGGTTCGATGACGACTTCGACGCCCGTGAGACCTCGGAGCGTGCCGCGACCCGTCGACACGAACTGCTGCGCGCCGGCTGCGTGGGCGCAGCAGAGTAGTCCGACCGCGAGCAGCAGTCCGCTACGCGCTGACGCGTGCATCGGACTTCGCCGATGACGACGCCATCTTGAGGTTCCCGGTGCCCTTGCCGGCCGCGCCAGGTCTGGGCATCTCGAGCGTTCCGTTGAACGTCGCGCCCTCCTGGAGGACGACCGACGGCGCCTTCAGCGCGCCGGTGACGTTGGCGCCGGGTGCCAGCTCGAGGCGCGTGTCGACGGTGATGGTGCCGACCGCGGTGCCCTGGACAGTCATGCGGCTGCCGAGCACCTCGGCGTCCACCTTGCCCTGCGGCGCGACGACGAGCGCACCACCCTCCATGGTGATCTTTCCCTTGATTCCGCCCTGGAGCGTGATGTCTTCGTGGCTGGTAATCTCGCCAGTGATCGTGAGTGAAGGTCCAATTGTGGTCATAGGTCTTCATGTGATGTCGGCCGTTGCGGCCGTTTCCGATAGAGCCGGCCGGCGAATTGGATACACTCTCTGCATGTCATCCCTGACCACGATCCTCCGTGCGTTCGCCGTGGCCGGCGCCCTCGTCATGGCGACGACCGTGGCAGCTCAGCAGCCGGCACCCCAGCCCGATCCGGCCAACCTCGAGGTGCAGAAGGTCAAGGACAACGTCTTCGTCGTGAAGGGCGGCGGCGGCAACTCGACGGTGTTTCTCACCGCTCGCGGTGCGGTGGTGACCGACGTCAAGAACCCCGGGTGGGGGAAGGCGCTCCTCGAGAAGATCAAAACGTTCACCGACAAACCGGTCACGACGGTGATCAACACTCACTCTCACGCGGATCACGTGGGGGGCAATGTGGAGCTCCCGGCCGGGGTCGAGGTCGTGACCCACGAGAACGCCAAGCAGCAGAT
>Ga0184628_10000575_pt1 | contig 19506 bp, 11 predicted proteins | sample PLM4_5_b1_FD_133149 | JGI IMG/M metagenome (GOLD analysis project Ga0184628, IMG submission 133149) | Groundwater sediment microbial communities from an aquifer in East River, Colorado, USA - PLM4_5_b1 | ecosystem: Environmental > Terrestrial > Soil > Riparian zone | place: USA: East River... | reverse complement strand
TCACGGGCATCAGAGTCGGTGCCGAGCAGGCCCACACGTCCGATCCGAATTTCGTGAGCAGGTGAATGTTGGACCGTGCCACGCGGCTGTGCGCAATGTCTCCCACAATTGCGACTTTCAATCCACTGAGGGTGCCTTTGCGCTGTCGTATGGTGAGCGCGTCGAGCAATGCCTGGGTCGGGTGCTCGTGTGCGCCATCGCCTCCGTTGATGACGCGTGCTTTCGTCATTCGCGCAATCGTATGCGGTGCGCCCGACGATGCATGCCGAATCACGACGCAGTCCGCGGACATCGAGTCCAGCGTTTTGGCGGTGTCGATGAGGGTTTCACCCTTGGAGACGCTGCTTGTAGACATCGAGATATTCACCACATCGGCGGACAGCCACTTGCCGGCAATTTCAAACGAAGTCCGGGTTCGAGTGGACGATTCGAAGAACAGGTTGATGATGGTCTTGCCTCGAAGCGTTGGGACTTTCTTGATCGGGCGCGACGACAGTTCCTGCATGGAATCGGCAGTGTCCAAAATCTCCAGAATTTCGCTGCAGTCGAGTTCCCGGATTCCCAGCAGGTCTTTTCGCTTCACGCTTTTTCCATCACATAGATTGCGTCTTCGCCGTCGATCTCGGTCAATCGCACTTCGACGACTTCGTTGTCTTTGGTGGGGATCTTTTTTCCGATGAAGTTTGCTTCGACGGGAAGTTCCCGGTGGCCGCGATCCACAAAGACCGCGAGTTGAATGGTCCGCATCCGGCCAAAATCGGTGAGCGCTCGCAATGCGGCTCCGACAGTGCGGCCGGTATAGAGGACGTCATCGATGAGAATGACGTCTTTGTCGTCGATGTCGGGCGGCAGTTCGGTGCGGCGGACAATGGGCTGAACCGCGGCATGCGTCAGATCGTCGCGATACAGATTGATGTCGAGCATTCCCAGTTGAGGATGGACGTTTGCCTTCTCAGTCATCGTCTTCGCCATCCGCTGCGCCATGGGGATTCCGCGACGCTGAATACCTACCAGGACGAGACCGCGGCCGGCGTGTGCCGACAGGATTTCATCTGCCAAACGATGGAGGGTGCCACGCATTTCATCCGCATTCATCAACTGATAGTTCGGCTTCAGTGTCATGGCGGCTGAAATTATATGCTAAATTCCAGTTTGCGAATATGAGCCAACCGCCCGACCTTTCCTTGGAGCTCGCGGGAATCCGCCTCGGGAACCCCGTTATTGCAGCCAGTGGGACGTTTGGTTATGGCGAAGAATTCTCCCGCTTTGTTGAACTGAAGCGCATCGGAGCTGTGGTTGTGAAGGGGACTTCGGCGAAGCCCATCGCGGGAAACAGCCCTCCCCGCCTGTTTCCGACTCCCTCCGGAATGCTCAATTCCATCGGACTCGAAAATGTCGGCGTGGACGCATTCATCCGCGACAAGATGCCTTTTCTTCGCGAGGCTGGATGTTCGGTCTTCGTGAATGTATTTGGCTTTGCCGAAGACGAGTACATCGAAGTCGTCGAGAAGCTGAACGGTTGCGATGGAATTGCGGCCTATGAGCTGAACATTTCGTGTCCGAATACAAAACACGGCGGAATGGTCTTCGGGACGGATCCCCAACTGACGCGCAACCTGACAGCGACTTTGAAGAGCAGGTCGAAGCGTCCGCTGATTGTGAAACTGTCTCCCAACGTCACCGACATCGCGGAAATGGCGCGTGCGGCCGCAGACGGCGGGGCGGATGCACTGAGCGTTGCCAATACCTATCTGGCGATGGCGATCGATACTGAAACGTTCAAACCACGCATCGGCAATATTACCGGGGGACTTTCGGGTCCCGCGATACGTCCCATTACATTGCGAATGGTCTATCAGTGCGCGAAAGCCGTGAAGATTCCCATCATCGGACTTGGTGGAATTTCTACGGCGGAAGACGCGGTGGAGTATCTCCTGGCCGGCGCCTCGGCGATTCAGGTAGGAACTGCAAATTTCCACGATCCGAAAGCGCCGCTGCACGTGCTGGACGGCCTTGCGAAGTTCCTGCAGAAACGCGGGATGACATCGATACGGGAGCTTGTCGGAAAGATCAGCATATGAAAGATAAAATCATTCTTGTCCTCGATGTCAGCACACGCGGCGAAGCCATGAAGCTGGTGAGGCCTCTCTACGAACATGTGGGAATGTTCAAAGTCGGCATGCAGCTATTCACCGCAGAAGGACCGTCTCTGGTTCGGGAGATCGTGGATCTCGGCGGGAAGGTGTTTCTCGATCTGAAATTTCACGATATTCCCAACACCGTTTCTCACGGCGTTCTGGAAGCCGCAAGGCTCGGAGTATCGCTGATGACCATTCACGCGGCAGGAGGCCGGACCATGATGGAGACTGTCGCCAGGGAGCTGGAGGATAGTTTTGGAAACCGCAAGCCGATGGTCGTGGCAGTGACAGTTCTAACCAGCTTGAACGATGCGGGGCTTGCCGAAATCGGCATTGCCAGCCCAGTGGCTGCCCAGGTTCTGGCGATGGCAAAGCTTGCCGAAGAGTGTGGGATTGCGGGAGTGGTGTGCTCACCTCAGGAGATCCAGCTCGTGCGAAGGTCCGCCGGACCCGGTTTCAAAATCGTCACTCCCGGCATCCGAATGCCGGGCCAGTCCTCCAATGATCAGCAACGCCTCTCAACCCCACGGGAAGCGATCTCGGCAGGGGCCGACTTTATTGTAGTTGGCCGCGCGGTTACGGCTGCCCCAGATCCTCGAAGCGCACTCGACGCCCTTGTGGAATCCACGAGATAGTCAGAAATAGAGTCCCGAGTCGGTCACAGACTTCCACTTGTGGTACCGGGCGTCTTGGGAAATTCTGGAACTGAACTCCCAATCTCATAAAAGCCCTGTATTTCCGCATTTTGGCACAGGAAATGCACTAAATCCTTCGAGACAAAGGAGGACCTATGAAAAATCGGACGCTCAGCAGCATTTTATTGGCGCTGTTTTCCATTGCGATCTTGTCTGCATGTACATCGCGAGAGACAAAGTCGACAGATGTTCGTACGGAAATCCGGACTTCCCTGGATAAAGCCGGCCTTGAGAAGGTATCGGTGGACCAGGATCGTGACAAGGGCGTTGTGACACTGAGCGGAAAAGTTCCCAGTGAAGGTGATAAGGCACAGGCCGCGGCCATTGCAAATTCCTGGGCAGGCGGGCAGGTGGTCGCAAATGAAATTGAAGTTGTTACACCCGGAGATGAGTCCGACAGCAAGGCTGTGAACTCGGACCTCGATAAGGGAATCGAGAAGAACCTCGATGCCGCGCTGATCCAGAAAAATCTTCATGACGACGTCAGTTATGACGTGAAAAATGCAGTGGTGACCTTAAAAGGCGCAGTGAATACGCCAACTCTGCGGCGGGATGCGGAAAAACTGGCGTCGACCATCCCGAATGTCAAACAGGTTGTCAATGAACTGGAACTGAAAGATCCGAAGGCGACATCCCGAAATTGAGGCGCTCGATTCCGGATGGAAGGGGCGCCGCGAAACGCACTCGGCAGTTGTGCGCAGCGCAGGGCTTCACTATATTGAAAGCCACGCTAATTGAAGGTTACTGCCTCAAATGCACGAAGATGTTGAAGATCAAAAGCGGCCATTTCCGCTTCAGGTTGAGCCGCAGGCGCAGCTCGCCGCCATTATCGAATCCTCTGACGATGCCATTATCAGCAAGGATCTAAACGGCATCATTCAGTCCTGGAACGCCGGCGCGCAGCGTCTTTTCGGATGGACGGCCGCTGAGACGATTGGAAAACCAATCACGCTGATCATCCCTCCGGATCGTTTGGACGAGGAGCCGCAAATTCTCGCACGACTGCGAAGAGGCGAGCGGGTGGAACACTTCGAAACGCTTCGAATCGCAAAAGACGGCCGGCGTGTTCTTATTTCCGTGACGATTTCACCAATCCAGAACAGTGAAGGACGCATCGTCGGCGCTTCAAAGATCGCGCGCGACATCACGGCGGTCCGGGAATACCAGCGCCAGCTCACGGACCTGGCTGAGAACGCGACCATCGGTCTTCACTGGGTCGGGCCTGACGGCATCATTCTATGGGCGAATCGTCATGAGCTGGAGATGCTTGGCTATTCGCAGGATGAATATGTCGGACGGCATATTGCCGAGTTTCATGCAGATCAGGATGTAATTTCGGACATTCTTCCGCGTTTGGCGCGCGCTGAAAAGATTCACAATTACCCGGCTCTGCTGCGATGCAAGGATGGGTCCATCCGAAACGTGCTGATCAGCTCATCCGCACGATTTGAAAATGGCCAGTTCAAGAATACCCAGTGTTTCACCAACGATGTCACGGAGCGCACCTTGTTTGAGGAAGAACGCAGCCGGCTGCTGGAAAGTGAGCGCGCCGCCCGAATCGAAGCCGAACGCGCCGGCGGGATCAAGGATGATTTTCTTGCAACACTCAGCCATGAGCTGCGCACGCCGCTGAATGCGATTCTGGGTTACGCGCAGCTGGTTCGGCAGGGTGCATTTTCAGCGGAGCAGCTTCCGGGAGCGATGGAAGTTATTGAGCGCAATGCGCGAAGCCAGACCCAGATTGTTGAAGATCTTCTCGATTTATCGCGCATCGTTTCGGGAAAGGTTCGCATTGAAGTCCAGAGCGTGGACCTGGCTTCTGTTATCTGCGCTGCAGTCGAAACACTCAAGCTCGCTGCGGATACAAAAGGGGTTCGTCTGAAGACCGTACTCGACCCCTTTGTCCGTCACGTTAAAGGGGACCCATCACGCCTTCAACAGGTTGTCTGGAATCTTTTGAGCAACGCCATAAAGTTCACGCCGAGGGACGGCGAGGTCCGGATCGCACTGGAACACGTCAATTCGGGGATGGAGATCATCGTCAGCGATACAGGCGAGGGCATCCCTCCGGATTACCTGTCGCAGGTCTTCGATCGATTCTGGCAAGCCGATTCGTCCATCACCAGACGACACGGCGGTCTGGGTATCGGATTGTCGATCGTGAAGCAGCTTGTCGAATTGCAGGGCGGGACCGTTCGCGCGACGAGTCCTGGTGTTGGGCAGGGTTCGACTTTCATCGTAAGTCTGCCCATCGGCGCACTTCGCCTTGGAGATGGTGAAGCCGAGTCGCCTTATCCCTCAACGCTATCGGACATCACCAGAGAGGACGTATCTGGCGATATCGATCTTACCGGTGTCCGAGTCCTGGTAGTGGATGACGATTCGGATGCACGGAATCTCGTTTCCCAAATTCTGCAGTTATGTCACGCGGAGGTCAAAACTGCCGCGTCGATGAGCGATGCGCTCGAAGAGATAAACCGGCGGCCTCCGCACGTGTTACTCAGCGACCTGGCAATGCCGGATCAGGACGGCTTCGACCTGATTCGAGCCGTCCGCGAATTGCCTCCTGAACGGGGAGGCGATATTCCTGCCGCTGCGCTTTCCGCATTCGCGCGGTCTGAGGATCGCCGCCGGGCAATAATCGCAGGCTACCAGACGCATCTGGCCAAACCGGTCGAGCCTTCGGAATTGGTCGCCGTCATCGCCAGTCTCGCTGGTCGAATCGGGAGAAAAATCCATCAATGAAATCCGGGGATTGCGATACCCCGATGCCTTATTCGAGGGCTTCACCGCTGCGCCCGGTGACGCTCGCAACGGTGGCAACCAGCTCAGATGGCTCAACCGGCTTGGAGACATGGACCAGAAAACCGGCACGCAGGGCGCGCGTCCGATCTTCGGACCGGGCAAAGGCAGTCAGCGCAATGGCAGGCATTCTCCCGCCTCTGGTTTGCTCCAGAGTACGCACGCGTTTTAACAATTCGTATCCATCGATATCCGGCATGCCGATATCGCTCACCAGCACATTCGGGTTTTCACTCTCCATCAACTGCAGTGCGTCGATGGCGGATCCCGCTGTGACGACTTCGGCATGGCAATCCGATAACACGCGTTGCACCAGATCCCGCGCGTCGGTTTCATCGTCAACGACCAGCACTTTAATGCCGGATAAGTTGACACTGCTGAAATCCGGTGATTTAAGCTCCATTGTATTTGGGGACGTCTCGGTGTCGAGATCGGGCCTTCGGTAGGCGGACATCAGCGGGAGCTGAACATGAAATGTCGCGCCACGGCCAGGGCCTGGGCTTTCGGCACGCACGGTCCCGCCATGCAATTCCACCAGATGCTTCACAATCGACAGTCCGAGCCCCAGCCCGCCATACCGTCGATTGATTGAAGCTTCTTCCTGCCGGAACCGCTCGAACACCTGGGCCAGAAAGTCCGGGTGCATGCCGATCCCTGTGTCTGCAACGGTGATCTCGGCCTGACAGTCCACACGTGTCAGGATGATCTGCACCCGTCCGCCGGTGGATGTGAATTTGATCGCGTTCGAAAGCAGATTCCAGACGACCTGTTGCAGGCGGCCCGGATCCCCCGCAATCGGAGAGGCTTCAGAATCCAGAACTTTCTCGATGTGGATGCCTTTGGCATCCGCCGCCGGTCTTACCGTTTCAATGGCCGCTTCGATAAAAGAAATGGGCTCGACGGGCTGAATATCCAGGCGCACCTTACCGGAAGCGATGCGGTTCATATCGAGGAGATCATCGATCAATTGCTTTTGCACACGCGCGTTGCGCTCAATGGTATCGAGACCATTGCGAAGATCATTCTCATCCTTGACACCCTGACGCAGTACCTTCGACCAGCCCACTATCGCGCTGAGCGGAGTCCTGAGCTCGTGCGACAAATTAGCCAGGAACTCATCCTTCAGTTCTCCCATTCGCTCTGCTTCGGCGCGTGCGAGTTGTTCGCGTTTAAGCAATTGTTCGCGTTCAATCGCCGACTTTTGTGCTGCCGCGAAGAGACGCGCGTTATCGATTGCGACGGAAGCCTGTGAAGCGACGCCGATAATGAGTCTTTCAACGCGTTCATCGAACACGCCGGTATGAGAATGGACAAAAAACAGTCCGCCTACCACCTCACCCGTTCTCAGAATCAGCGGTACTGCCATATAACTGCGTATAGGAATCGAACCGTCCACATTCCGCTGAATGCCCAGGTCGCGGCACCGAAAATCTTTCAGCACGTCCGCACAGCGAATGGTTTCGCGACCTCTTGATGTGGGACCAAACAACGGGGCAATCAGTGCCTGACCGATGTGCTGGATGATTCCACGCTTCAATCCAGCTGAAGCACGAAGGCGATAGACATTTTCCGATTTCCCTTCGGAGGCATAAAGGCAAGCGCCAAGCTCCGCATTGCACAGCTTTGTCGTGGCATCCGTGAGGGTCTGTATCAGCGTCTGTACATCCAGGGTCGACGCGATTGCTGTTCCGGTGAGATTCAGTATCTCGAGCACATGCCGCTCGTCGCTCAGAGCCTCTTCGGTTCGACGTCGATCGGTGATGTCTCTGTAACTCCAGACACGGCCAATAACGCGTCCACTGGAGGATTGAATCCTGGAAAAACGTTCAAGTACCTGGCCATCCGACAGCTCAATCAAATCGAAGGACTCCGTTGGAGATGCCGAATAGATTTCGGTCAATCGGCGTGAGTGCTCCTCCACATCCCGAAACACCGGAGAAATGGCCACTACCAGTTTGCGGTGATTCACCTGGTCCATCACTTCGCGGGAGAGGTGCCACATCTGGAGATATTTCTCGTTACAGTCGGTGATGGTTCCGGCGGCGTCGGTTACCAGAATTCCATCGTTCGTCGACTCCAGGGTTGCGCGTAGCAGTGAAGCGGAATTGGCAAGTGCCTCGCTCTTCCGTTCCAATTCCGTGTTGGCTGCAATGAGATCACGTTCGACTCGCTCACGTGCTTCATCCTGCATGACGATCCCCCAGAATGGCTGCTGCCAGGGCAGTCCCAGCTACCCGCGCCCGAATGTTTTCAAATGCGGTCTCGCGCGTCGTGATCACATCGTCACTGAAAGGCGCAAATCCGCACACTCACGAGAGGCGGCATCCGACGCATTCGTCCGGTTGCGAAAGGGATTCTTAGTCCTTCGGGAGCAGCGTTCGACATTCTATGCATGCTATAAGTCCGGAAATTGAAAAACTTCCGCTGCTCGCCATCTCAAAGGGTGGCATCACGTCTGGACTATCCGCTTCGAGGAGATGTCTGGGTGTGGGGATAGCGACGTATCCGCATCCGTACTGGCTCCTGTTTCGCCCCGTCATTCCCGCCACACTTATTTGAAGCATGCAGAGGGCCAATATTTGCTATCAGTTTCGTTTCACATGTCCTGAGGGAAGGCGGATACCACAAGTGGGAAGCCTCGGACCAGGAAAACGACTGGATTAAGATGTGAGAGAAGGAGGATGGAAAGAAAGAGCAGGAGTAATTCTCTCAGGGGGACCGCGTGACCCGAAGGGTCAGGTGAGGAATAAGGATTTTGGCTCTTTTCCCCTCACCCGATTGCCACCGGTTTGCCACTTCCGGACCGAAGATCACCCTCTTTGTATGCCTTGATGACCTTGTGACCGTTCATGCCACCGCCAGCACCTTCGGGATACTGTCAGCGTTCCGGTTTGGAAAGGACCTTGGACGAATCCATAAATTCATCCAGTTCTTTTCGAGCACGATCCTTCGCGTAGCCGTAGCGTTCCTGCAATTTTCCGATAAACTTTTCGGCATCGCCGTGAACCTCGTCCAGATCGTCATCAGTCAGCTTTCCCCAGCGTTGACGGATGTCACCCTTCAGCTGGAGCCATTTGCCTTTGATAATGTCTGTGTTCATGTCTGCCTCCTTGTTATGCATTAGAGACAGCCACTGGGCAGCACGTGCCATTCCAACTGCACGGCGGCAATGAATTACCACAGCCTCAGACGGACATCTTCGATCAGCGATACAGCCAGACTCGCAGCAGGGAAAGCAGCTGATCGGTGTTCACCGGCTTGGCGATGTAGTCCGAAGCGCCGGCCTGCAAGCACTTTTCCCGATCGCCCTTCATCGCCTTGGCAGTCAGAGCGAGAATTGGCAATGTCCTGAATCTGGCATCATTGCGGATTTCACGCATCGTCTCATAGCCATCCATATCGGGCATCATAATGTCCATGAGAACGATGCTGAGATCGAGGGTGCTTTCGATAATACCGATCGCCTGGCGTCCATTGGTGGCGCTCAGCACTTCCATATCATGGTTCTCCAGGATACTGGTCAGGGCGAAAATGTTTCGCACGTCGTCGTCCACGACCAGTACCTTTCGATGCCTCAGAACATCGTTTGAACCGTGAAGCCGTTCAATCATGTCGCGCTTGGCCTGGGGCAGGTCTTCCACGACGCGATGAAGAAACAGCGCGGTCTCATCAAACAGGCGTTCTGGAGATTGCACGTCCTTTACGACAATGCTCTTCGCAACCACCCTGAGCCGTGCTTCTTCGTCAGTGGTCAATTCCTTGCCGGTGAAAACGACGATCGGTACATCCTTCGCCGAATGATTCTCTCGCATCGTTTCCAGAAGCTCGAATCCGGTCATGTCCGGCAGCCGCAGATCCACAACGCAGCAGTCGAAACCGGACTCCGCAAGTTTCTGCAACGCCTCGGCGCCGGTGCCGACAGCGACAACCTGGACGTCGTCATGCTCGAGAAGCGTGATCACGCTTTCACGCTCGATGTCATTGTCTTCGACGACGAGGACTCGCTTCGTGTGTGGTGTCACATAGTCCTTGATGCGATCGAACGCACGCTCCAGATCGTCCGTCGTGGCAGGCTTCACAAGGTACGAGAAGGCGCCGTGCGACAGTCCATGCTGGCGTTCCTCTTCAATGGAAAGTATCTGCACGGGAATATGGCGGGTGGTCGGATCCAGTTTCAAATTGTTGAGAACCGTCCAGCCCAGCATGTCGGGCAGGAACACGTCGAGTGAGATTGCCGTGACTGGATACTGTCGAACCAGACTCAGCGCGGCCTGCCCCCTGGTTGCGACAAGCCCCTTGAATCCCTTGTCGCGGGCAATCCCCAACAAAATTCGTGCATAGTGCGGATCGTCATCGACAATCAGCAACACGATATCCCGCGTGCTGATCTGATCGCGATCATCCGAGACAATGATTTCAGATTTCGTGGCTGTCAGTACCGGAAGGGACGGCAGCGACGAGGGAGCGATGTACGGATTCGTCGCCGGTTGCGTCACCGATCGTGCGGGTCCGGTGTAGACAAGGGGCAAGTACAACGTAAACGTACTGCCCTGACCTGGCGCGCTTGTCAGCTTGATTTCGCCGCCGAGAAGCGTCGCCAGTTCGCGACTGATGGCGAGTCCCAATCCGGTTCCGCCGTACTTGCGACTCGTGCCGGCATCCGCCTGCTGGAATGCTTCGAAGATCAGTTTCTGTTTTTCGGGAGCGATTCCTATCCCGGTATCGGTAACGGCAATCGCCATTGCATTCTGCGAGAAACGCAGAACCGGATGATCCGGGGACCAGCCTTCGGTGACTCGCCGGACGGTCATGGACACATGTCCCTGCGCCGTGAACTTGAAGGCGTTGGAAAGAAGGTTTTTCAGGATCTGCTGCAGACGCTTGGAGTCCGCCGTAAACATTGGAGGCAGAGCCGTGTCGATGTCGACGCGAAGCGCCAGGCCTTTGGACTCCGCCACGTGATGGAATGTTCGCTCCACGCTGTCCCGGAGCGATACGAACGTCATTTCTTCCGGTTCCACGGTAACCGTTCCGGATTCAATCTTGGAAAGATCGAGAATGTCGTTGATGAGAGTCAGCAGGTCGGTCCCTGCAGAGTGAATATTTCGGGAATATTCCACCTGCTTGGGACTCAGATTGCCGGCGGAGTTCTCCACCAGCTGTTGTCCAAGGATCAGGATGGAGTTCAGCGGAGTACGCAACTCATGCGACATGTTGGCGAGGAACTCGGACTTGTACTTGGAAGTCAGCGCCAGTTCGGCCGCCTGCTCTTCGAGAGCGCGACGCGCTTGTTCGACTTCCATGTTCTTGCGTTCGACTTCGACGTTCTGTTCGGCAAGCTGTTTTGCCTTGGATGCCAGCTCTTCGTTGGTCTGTTGAAGCTCGGACTGCCGGGTCTGAAGCTCGATGGTGAGCTGCTGGGATTGCTGCAGAAGGTTTTCCGTCCGCATCGTCGCTTCGATCGTGTTCAGCACGACGCCCAGTGACTGGGTGAGCTGTTCGAGAAAGCTCAGATGAGTGGCCGTGAAGTGAGACAGCGCGGCAAGTTCAATAACAGCTTTGGTCTCGCCTTCGAAAAGAACGGGGAACACCACGATGCTGCTTGGTGGAGCCCCTCCCAGGCTCGACTCGACCGCGGTGTAGTTGTCTGGAATATCGGTCAGAAGAATGCTCTTTTTCTCCAGCGCACACTGGCCGACCAGACCATGCCCCACCTCGATGCGTTTGGACTGATCCGGGCTCTTCGCATACGCCGCCAGCAGGACGAGAGCCGGCCGGCTCTCTCTCTCTTTCGTTTCCGGGTGCTCCATTTGGTAGACCGTACCCTGTTGTGCATTGACCAGCGGAGCAAGTTCCGACAGCAGCATCTTTCCTACGGTCACAAGATCGCGCTGGCCCTGCAGCATGCGCGTAAATTTCGCCAGATTCGTCTTCAACCAGTCCTGCTCCTGGTTTCGTTCGGTGGTTCCGCGCAGGTTGTCGATCATCGTGTTGATGTTGTCTTTCAGTTCCGCAACTTCTCCGCGAGCTTCGACCTGAATCGATCGTGTCAGGTCGCCCTTTGTCACGGCCGTGGCGACTTCGGCGATGGCACGAACCTGATTCGTGAGATTGGCCGCAAGCAGGTTGACGTTTCCGGTCAGATCCTTCCACGTACCGGCCGCACCGGGCACGTTGGCCTGGCCTCCGAGACGTCCTTCGACTCCGACTTCCTTCGCGACGTTTGTAACCTGTTCGGCGAACGTTGCAAGCGTGTCGGTCATGTTGTTGATGGTTTCTGCAAGAGCGGCCACTTCGCCCTTGGCTTCGACAGTGAGCTTCTGACGCAGGTTCCCATTGGCAACGGCGGTCACAACCTTCACGATTCCGCGTACCTGGTCGGTCAGGTTCGCAGCCATGACGTTGACCGAGTCCGTCAGGTCTTTCCAGGTTCCGGCAACACCGGGCACTCCGGCCTGACCGCCAAGTTTTCCGTCTGTTCCGACTTCGCGGGCGACTCGCGTCACTTCCGCTGCAAACGACCGCAACTGGTCCACCATCGTATTGATGGTGTTTTTGAGTTCCAGGATTTCGCCCTTCACGTCCACTGTGATCTTGCGCGACAAGTCGCCACGTGCCACAGCGGTTGTCACTTCAGCGATATTTCGAACCTGTCCGGTAAGGTTCGCGCCCATGGCGTTGACGGAGTCCGTAAGATCTTTCCAGGCTCCCGTCACACCAGGCACCACGGCCTGCACTCCGAGACGACCTTCAGTTCCCACCTCTCGCGCGACGCGCGTCACCTCCGATGCGAATGACCGGAGTTGTTCCACCATGGTGTTGATGGCTTCCTTCAGCTGAAGAATTTCACCTCGGACGTCCACAGTGATTTTTCGTGAAAGGTCTCCGTTGGCCACGGCGATGGTGACTTCTGCGATATTCCGAACCTGCCCCGTGAGGTTCTGGGCCATCGAGTTCACGTTATCGGTAAGGTCCTTCCAGGTTCCGGCAACGTCCGGCACAGCGGCCTGACCACCCAGTTTCCCTTCGGTTCCCACTTCGCGCGCCACGCGGCTGACTTCCGATGCGAATGAATTGAGCTGGTCCACCATCGTATTGATGGTGTTCTTCAGTTCCAGAATTTCACCCTTCACGTCCACCGTGATTTTTCGCGAGAGGTTTCCGCGAGCAATTGCGGTTGCCACGTCGGCGATATTGCGTACCTGGCCGGTGAGGTTCGACGCCATCGAGTTGACGTTATCGGTAAGATCCTTCCATGTTCCGGCAACGCCAGGAACCACAGCCTGCCCGCCGAGCTTCCCTTCGGTTCCCACCTCACGGGCAACGCGCGTGACTTCGGAGGCGAATCCATTGAGCTGGTCCACCATGGTGTTGATGGTGTTCTTCAGTTCCTGAATTTCTCCCCGGACGTCCACCGTGATTTTTCGGGAAAGGTCGCCATTGGCAATCGCGGTCGAAACGTCCGCGATGTTGCGGACCTGGCCGGTAAGGTTCGATGCCATGGAGTTCACGTTGTCGGTCAGATCCTTCCATGTGCCGGCAACATCCGGTACGGCCGCCTGTCCGCCGAGTTTTCCCTCGGTTCCCACTTCGCGGGCGACGCGGCTGACTTCCGATGCAAACGAATTGAGCTGGTCCACCATCGTATTGATGGTGTTCTTGAGGCCGAGGATTTCACCCTTCACGTCGACGGTGATCTTGCGGGAAAGATCGCCTTTTGCGATGGCGGTTGCCACATCGGCGATATTTCGAACCTGACCGGTGAGGTTCTGGGCCATGGAATTCACGTTGTCGGTGAGGTCTTTCCATGTGCCGGCAACGTCGGGCACCATGGCTTGTCCACCCAGTCTTCCCTCGGTACCGACTTCACGCGCCACGCGGCTGACTTCCGATGCAAACGAATTGAGCTGGTCCACCATCGTATTGATGGTGTCCTTGAGCTGGAGAATTTCGCCTTTGACGTCCACCGTGATCTTGCGCGACAAATCGCCCCTTGCGATGGCGGTTGCCACATCAGCAATATTGCGCACCTGTCCGGTGAGGTTCTGCGCCATCGAGTTGACGTTATCGGTGAGATTTTTCCAGGTTCCGGCGACTCCGGGCACGACAGCCTGACCGCCGAGCTTGCCTTCGGTACCGACTTCGCGCGCCACGCGGCTGACTTCCGATGCGAAGGCGTTGAGCTGGTCCACCATGGTGTTGATCGTGTTCTTCAGCTCGAGGATTTCGCCCTTCACGTCGACAGTAATTTTTCGAGAGAGGTCGCCTTTCGCGACGGCCGTTGTGACTTCCGCGATGTTGCGAACCTGTGCGGTAAGGTTCGCGCCCATGGCGTTGACCGAGTCGGTCAGATCCTTCCATGTTCCGGCAACGTCGGGCACTTCGGCGCGGCCGCCGAGTTTTCCTTCAGTACCGACTTCGCGAGCAACACGGAATACTTCGGAAGCAAACGCATTGAGCTGGTCCACCATCGTATTGATCGTGTTCTTCAGCTCGAGGATTTCGCCCTTCACGTCGACTGTAATTTTTCGGGAGAGGTCGCCACGCGCAACGGCGGTGGTCACACCGGCGATGTTTCGGACTTGCGCGGTAAGATTGCCGGCCATGGCATTCACAGAGTCGGTGAGATCTTTCCAGGTTCCGGCAACTCCGGGTACAACAGCCTGACCGCCCAGTTTGCCTTCGGTTCCGACCTCGCGCGCGACGCGCGTGACCTCCGCTGCGAATGAGCGAAGCTGATCCACCATCGTGTTGGTGGCTTCTTTCAATTGGAGAATTTCGCCGCGAACGTCCACCGTGATCTTTTTGGAAAGGTCTCCATTGGCCACGGCGATGGTGACGTCTGCGATATTGCGAACCTGTGCGGTAAGATTGCCGGCCATCTGGTTCACAGATTCCGTGAGGTCCTTCCAGACTCCGGACACGCCTTTGACCTGGGCCTGGCCGCCCAGTTTGCCCTCGGTTCCCACTTCGCGAGCCACGCGGGTCACTTCAGAGGTAAAGACCGATAGCTGGTCGATCATCTTGTTCACCAGCTTTGCAGATCGCAGGAACTCGCCTTCGAGCGGCCGCCCGTCGACTTCGAGCGCCATTGATTGTCCCAGGTCTCCTTTGGCGACGGCACCGATGGCACGAGTTACTTCGGTGGTAGGCCATACGAGGTCATCGATCAGAATGTTGATCGCCGAAACTTCGTCGGCCCAGCCACCGGCCCCCCCGGGCACATTCATGCGTTGTTTGAGTTTGCCTTCTTTACCGACAGCGGTGGAAACGCGGACGGTTTCCCGGGCCCGGCGATCGCTGAAGATCACGATTTCGTTGAATGCATCGGCGATCTTGCCTTCCACGCCCGTAAGGTCGCTCGGCATTCGAGTGGAAAAATCTCCATCTCGAAACGAGAGCATCGCAATGAGAAGGTTTTTGGAAAAGGTGGCGCCGTCGTGTCCGTTGGTGCGAGGCCGCGTTGCCGTCGTAGTAGCAGACGAGCCTGAGCCGGAAGAGGCTATGGGACTTTTCTTACTCATGTATGCTCCCGAAATTGCTCATTAAAAAGGGTCCTAACCGTTTGCCTCACCAGTTTTCGATTGATTGATCTGGTCGAGAACTTCAAGAATCGTTGTCGCGTCCACCGGCTTCACCAAATGAACATTGAATCCGGCAGCCGCCGACTTGAGTTTGTCTTTCTCGTTTCCCCAGCCCGTTACGGCGATGAGCACCACGTCACGGCTCCATGGGCGCTGGCGAATACGAATGGCGGTTTCATAGCCGTCGAGCATCGGCATTCCGACGTCGAGGACGATGACGTCCGGGCGAAATTGTTCGGCCTTTTCGAGAGCTTCCAAACCATCCAGCGCCGTTTGAACCTCGTGCCCGAGAATTCGAAGCATAATTTGGAAGCTCTCGACCACATCCCGATTGTCGTCTGCCACCAGGATTCGATGCTTTACGGCAGCGGGTTGCAATGCATCCGTAGACTCCGGGGATTTGGAGTTTTCGGAATGGGAAGCGTCAAGAATCGGAAGCCGCACCGTAAAACTGGCTCCCTTCCCAATGCCGGCGCTGTGGGCTTCGATACTTCCGCCGTGCATCTCCACAAGACGCCTCGCCAGCGACAAGCCAATTCCGAGACCGCCGCCGGACAATCGCCCCCCCTGATTGAACATTTCGAAAATACGGGGCAACATTTCCGGTGCGATTCCCACGCCGACGTCCTTTACTGCAATCACCGCGGATGATCCTTCTCTCATGGCTGTGAGATAGATCTTGTCTCCAGTATCCGGACTCCGGCTGTGTTGAGTGGCGTTGTTGAGAAGGTTCGAAAAAACCTGAGCCAGTCGCACCATATCGGCGTTGAGATAGATGGGATCGGCCGGTATATCCAGCACGAGATTGTGACTCCCTTGTTCGATCAGGGGCCGGCTGGTTTCAACTGCGACAGCAATTACCGAAGCCAGCTCAACTTTCTCCCGGCGCAGTTCAAGCATGTTCCGGCTGATCCGGTTTACATCAAGCAGATCGTCGATCAGTCGAGCCATATGCTGGACCTGGCGATCGATCAGTTCGACGGCCCACCTCAAATGAGGCGTCTCAGGTCCTTTCACGTCCAGTACTTTTACGGCATAGCGCACCGGTGCAAGCGGATTGCGCAATTCATGGGCAAGCGTTGCCAGGAACTCATTTTTGCGGTGATCCGATTCTACCAAGGCTTCCTCCAGATTCTTGCGGCGAGTCAGATCGACGGATACACCAACAACCCGCGTCGCCTGATTGTCGCCATCCTGGACAACACGGCCGCGGTCTGCAATCCAAACGACACTTCCGTCTCCACGAATCGCCCGATATTCCACCTCGTAACTGCCGGTCTGTATCGCTCTCTTGAAAGCCGCGTCGAGGACGCCGACGTCATCGGTATGTGCGGCGTGTGAAATCCGAGAGTCCGAACCAAAAGCCCCGGCAGGAAAGCCGAAAAGAACCTCGGGATTTGCGGACCATCGCATCTTTCCAGACTTGAGGTCCCATTCCCAGGTTGCGACCTGCGCCACGGCGAGAGCCAGACGCAGCCATTCTTCGTTGTCCATCAAATCTTTGTTGGCATTCGCCAGCTCTGCAGTACGTTCCAATACCCTGTTTTCCAAATGGTCTTTGGCTTGCCGCAGTTCTTCCTGGACCTTCTCACGTTCGACAACTTCCACGTTCAACGCCTCAACAGCCGAGGCCAGGGCGCGCGTGGTTCGAAACAGGTTGGCAAAAACCGCCACCTTCGATCGTAGAATGTCCGGATTGATCGGCTTGCTCAGGAAGTCGACGCCACCCGCACCGTATGCCTGAAGAATTTCCTTTTCGTCCAGGCTATAGGCGGAGAGAAAAATGATGGGCACATGCTGGCTCCGTTTGCGCTGCTTGATCAATCGAGCCAGTTCCAGTCCATCCGTTCCGGGCATTTTGATATCGAGGATGATGGCGGCGAATTCGTTCTGCAGAATCGCGAACAGAGCGTCATCCGCATCTTTAGCGCGAATAAGGATATAGCCCTTCAAATCCAGAATGATTTCAAGCGCGTCGAGATTGCGCGGTTCGTCATCGACCAGGAGAACTTTGACTGTTTCTGTTGGCGAGGTGGACATTTCGTCAGATCGTTTTCCCAATACTAATTGTGTCGTGGGTCCGATACCTAGGGTCATATGTGGCCATAAAATGGCATCCGACTACCACTTGGGTGGTCGCAGAATGCCAACAGACCGGAGGGGATCCGTGAGGCTTCAGGCGTCTCAATGATATGCCTCGACGAGGATCAATTTTGGCTTCATGCCCCCAGTAAATGTTCAAACGATCCTTTGCTTTTATGCCCTTGGCAGGGAGGTGGACAGCTGATCGCAAAGCTGAATCCCCACGTCAAAACCAAGGAATAATGCCGCCCGGCGGATAACAAAAGCTGTTTCGAAGGACGGTAACTTCGAGAGTGTTAGCAGTCCAGATACCGATCGATGGTGGTAGCGAACCGTCCCTAAAAGAATAGCAGGAATCGTGAAGTCGGAGTGGGGCTATCCGATTCCACTCGAAGTGGAACCTGAAGTGCACATATTTGAGGGTAATCAGAATTTCGCTTCTGGAATTCCGCGAATCGATCCCCGCGCTTTGGGAGAGTTGTTGCGATTGTAGGTTTCGTGTTTGGTTTCGAGCAAATCAGGAAGACGATAAACGAAGGCGGAACGTCACTGCTGTTATTTTGCATATGTCGCAAACTCGCCTCCCCCGTATTGGATTTTGGCAGCGCCATCTTCTTTGCCCTCGACCTCGGGAGTATTGAACTTCGCCCTCATCGAAAGTCACAATTTTTATGTCGCCAGGTACGCACGGCGGACGCCCGTCATCTGCTGGATGCCAGCGATCCCATCAGGACTTTGGAAGAGGTTGAAGAGCGATTCCGCCAGGGCCAGATCTGCTTTGCCGCAATCAGTCCGGCGGGACGCATTGTCCACACACGCTGGTGTGCGCCGGCGGGCGCCAATATCTCAGAATTGGGTCGCGATATTGTGCCGCCACCGGGTGAAATTTACGTATACGACAGCTATACCCGACCTGAGTTTAGAGGCCTTGGCGCATCGAGCGCGTTACTTGTCTTTGTCCTGGAAGCATTGGCCGAAATGGGATATTCGCGGCTCCACGCTTTTGTAAAAGCAGACAATATTCCAGTCCTTCGAGCGGTAAAGCCGCCGCATCGCAAAACGGGAAAGCTATTCTATGTTCGCTTCCGGGGATTCAACCCACTCGTCTTCGGCCGCCGTACCGGGGAATTTCCTCATCTGGCAATCCCCGTAAGGAAGCGGCGATTAGCCGAGGCGCTCCATTATGGGCGCCTGGATAAATAGCTGAAATTCATTTCGGTGTTGTGGAATCGACTGCCGAGAACTATCGGGCTGATGAAATACCCGTCTGTGCGCGTTTTGCCTTTGGAGTGATGTTGCCCGAGTTCATGAGCTCATCCAGACCCAGCCCGGGATCACGGGCATAACCGTAGCGTTCCTGCAATTTCGAGATGAACTTTTCGGCGTCACCGTTCACCTTATCCATATCTTCGGCGACCGGCTTTCCCCAACGGTGACGGAAGTCGCCCACTAGCTGAAGCCACTTGTTTCTGATGATGCCTGTGTCCACGTCTGCCTCCTTGATGAAATAGCGACTGGCACTGAACTGCACGTGCCTTTCCAACTTCAGGGCATCGGGAAGTGAAAGATATGATTCGAGTTGATTCAAAACGCAGCGGACCCTAGTGCCCTATGAACGGTCCGCAGAGAGCATTTCATTACCCTGGAAGGGCAGTGCGATACCACCGCGTCACGCCCTCGTACTGGTGACGGATTGCGGAGCGGAGACCGATTCCGGAGGACTCTCAACCAGGATTTCGGCCCAGTGCTCTCTGCAGTCGTTTGTCAGAACGAGATATGGTTGGGACTGAATCGTTCCATCAACGGTGACGCTGGTCTTCAGGAAACCGGAGACCGATTGCCGAATCTCAATGTGGTATGTCGTTTCATGGTAGCGATAGTCCACCTTGAATGATTGCCAGTCGGCGGGAATACATGGTGTAAAGCGGAGCTTATCTGCATCGCGTTGGATTCCCAGAATCGACTCCGTGATCAGACGATACATCCAACCCGCAGATCCGGTGTACCACGTCCAGCCTCCTCGGCCGGTATGCGGCGGCACCGAATACAAGTCTGCAGCAATGACGTAAGGCTCAACCTTATAAATAGCGATCGAGTCCCTGGAATCGCCATGGCGGATCGGCTGTATCATCGACCACAGTTCCCATGCTTTCTGGTTATCTTTCAGTTCTGCAAATGCCATGGCCGCCCATATCGCCGCATGCG
>Ga0184628_10000574_pt1 | contig 19511 bp, 18 predicted proteins | sample PLM4_5_b1_FD_133149 | JGI IMG/M metagenome (GOLD analysis project Ga0184628, IMG submission 133149) | Groundwater sediment microbial communities from an aquifer in East River, Colorado, USA - PLM4_5_b1 | ecosystem: Environmental > Terrestrial > Soil > Riparian zone | place: USA: East River... | reverse complement strand
GCCAATGCGGGGATAACATCGGGCATGGGATTCCCTGGAAGAGACAGCAGTCCCTGACGCAAAGTCAGAATGTGTGCTGCCAGGTTTCCGCTATCGACGGTCGACACATAAAGTGGATACAGCGGCTGCAGAGTTTGCGTGTCGTACCAGTTGTAGAAGTGTCCGGAATGCCGCTCCAGCTTCTCCATCGTGTCCAGCGCATTGGTGGTGCGCTCGATGAGACGGTCCAGCGTGATGTAGCCGAAGTCATAAGCCGCGAGATTGGCAAGCAGGGCTAGACCCATGTTTGTCGGTGAGGTTCGATGACTGATTCGGACCACAGGCCTCTCCTGATAGTTGTCCGGCGGCAGCCAGTTGTCTTCCGGTCCCACGAACGTTTCGAAAAACTTCCAGGTCTTTCGGGAAAGTGCATTGAGAAATTCCATCTGTGAACCGGTCAGGTTTGGCGCGGGGCGAGTTCGAGGCTGGCTCATCCACCAGCCTGCCAGCGGTGACAGAAACCAGAGGCAGAGCGGCGCCAAAGCCACCAGCATTCCGCGCTGTTCGAAAACGAGGCCTGCCGCAACGGCAATCGCCGTGAGCGGACCGATCCACATGGCTCTAAGGAACGAGGACAGCCCGGTACCCAGCCGTCGATTGGTGCTGTCGGCGGTATTCCATTCCAGCAAACGCTTTCGCGTCACAAGGACTCGAGCCGCCGTTCGGAGGATTGCATCCAGACTGTAAAACGCTTCATACGGAAGACAGGCAAAGGAAAATGCTGCTTGAAGAAAATGTTTTCCCGCAGCCCTCAACGAGTTTCCAATGTGAGGACGCAGGGCGACATCGTTTGGTTTCCGCAGAACATCCATCACGGATGAAAGCAGGACGGGAAAGAAAACAATGACAGCGACGGCCAGTGTCCAAAGCCACGGTGGCGACAGCATCGTCCAGGAAAGGATCAACAGCGTCGTCAGCGCGACAGGCATCAGGCTGCGGCGGAGATTGTCGAGAATCTTCCACCGCGAAAGCATGGACGTCGGATTCCACTGAACCCCACCCTTGCACGCTGGAACCAGCGGCAGGATCCATTGTGCAATCTGCCAGTCTCCACGCGTCCAGCGGTGGCGGCGATTGGCATCCGCCAGATAGTTGAACGGCCCCTCTTCGTAAAGAGCAACGTCGCTGAGCAGTCCTGCGCGTGCATAGCACCCTTCAAGCAGATCGTGACTCAGGATGAGATCGCTGGGAAATCGTTCATCGAGACAATTGCCGAATGCTTCAACGTCGTAAATACCTTTCCCGATGAACGAACCTTCGCCGAACACATCCTGATAAACGTCGGATACGGTGCGTGTGTATGGATCGATGCCGGACTCACTGCCGAACAATCTGGCATATCGCGACCGGTTTGTTGCGGGCAAGCTCAGATCCACGCGGGGTTGAAGAATTCCGTAACCCTCCATGACGCGGCCGGCTTTTTTGTCGTAAGTTGGACGATTCAACGGATGCGCCATCGCGCCTGTCATCTGGCGGGCAGCGCCTCGCGGCAATTCGGTGTCGGTATCCAGCGTTATCACATAGCGGATCGTCGGAAAGACTGCGGTCTGACCGACGATCAGGGAAAAGGAATCGGTAGGGCCGCCCTGTAGTACCCGATTCAGGTCTGTCAGCTTGCCCCGTTTCCTTTCATATCCCATCCATACGCCCTGGCGTGGATTCCACTGGCGTGCACGATGAAACAGAAAGAAAGGCCCTTTCTGCAGTCCGCCGTACCTGTTGTTCAGGTCGTTGATTTTCGCCTGAGTCAGCCGCAGTAATTCCTCATCTCGCGGCAACTCCGGTTTGGCTGCGTCCTGAAAATCCGTCAGCAGCGCGAAAAACAGATTTTCATCGCGATTCGCGAGAAATCGAACTTCCAGTCCTTCGATGAGGTGATCGATCTGCACTGCATCGGTCAGCAGCGTCGGGATCACGGCAAGGGTGCGGGCATCCGGTGGAATACCGTCGGAGTAATCCATTCTCGGCAATCTTTCCGGTTCGAGAGCGAGGATCGCAATCCAGTTCACCAGATTGATGCCCAGTTGAACGGAACAAAAGGCGGCAAGTAGCCCGAGGGCCACGCTGAAATTTGCGGTCAGATCGGAAAAGCCGCCCGCCTCCTGATTCTTCCAGAGAAGAAACGCCGTCATGATGGCGGTCGTTAAAACGATCGATCCGCCATAGAGTATCGGTGGAAGCCTGCGAGGTTTCGGTCGCGCCAGATAGAAACCGACATGTCGCGTCCGACTACTGCTGTTCGCATCGGACGCCGCGACCTCGGCCTTCTGCACCGCCTCGGTGGCGACAGCTTCCTCCGACAGCCTTCTGCGTTTTGCTGCATCTTCCACCAGGTGCCGGTAGAGGTCGCGAGTTTCAAAATCCATCTCGGCATACACGCGAGCAGGATCCTGTCGAAGAATGCCTTCGACAATGCTGGTGGATTCCACAAATTCACGCCAGTCTTCCTTGTCGAGAAGCCGGAGACTGGTAATACTGTTGCGAATGGAAACCTGATCCGCAGCCTGCTGTTGAATCTCACTCTGCACCACATCCGCCATAATCAGTCCGGATTCGGACAGCTGCTGCTCCACCCATCGCACGGGCAACCCCAGTGCAGAACTCTTTCCCTGAAGCCGGCGTGAAAATTCCGCGACGAACGAATTGGACATCGCGGGAATGGACCGAACCATATCTCCGACAACAGTGACGAGTCGGGCGGGCTTCTCTTCGGCGACTTGCGTCAACCGGTCCGCCCAGTAGTCCGCGCTGATCCGGTCGATCGTGCCAACGACCATCATTGCTCCCACACGGCGGAGATTCTCGATGAGAGCCAGACGCAGCATGGTCGGAATAGCCCACAGTTCTCCAAGCTTCAATGTGGTCGTGGTTTGGTAGGCACCGACAAACCCCGTCAGAGCTTCCATGTGCAGCTGACCGTCACTGTGTGCAACGATTTCCAGAGCGATGTCATAAACGCGCGGCAGACCGGCGGACGGACCGTCCATCAGGCGGGGAAGTTCCAATATGTACGCGTTGGGCAAATGCCGTTGCGCTGTCGCGATTTGTTCCTCGATGAGATAGAAATTATCGAGAAGCCATTCTCCGGCGGGAGCAATGCGACGCCGGGTTTGAACCGCTGCCGTGAGGAGCTGGTAGACCTCGGTGAGGACGGACTCGTTGTCCTCCAGCCGCTGAAGCAGCTGTGCCGGCGAACCACGTCGTCCAATTTGATGCTCGCCGGCGAGGATCTTTCCATGATGCTTCATCTGCTCGGTGCTGAAGAGCGCCGCTCGAAGCGGTAATTCCGCACGAAGATGATGATGAACCGGCTGGTGCCTGAACCATTTTCGTCTGAATAAACCCATTGTGTCTGTGGTGGAAGATTCCGTGAATTGTGACCCGAACAAACTTATAAATGCCTACAACAGAAGGGCATTACCGATTCCCTTCTGCTCATTGGAAGCACGTTGGTTGCCTCATGAATGTTTTGGGGAGCAGGGATCTGGTTCTTCACCTCGGCAGCATGGTGCCGGGACGATAAGCCGTTGCGGAGCCGTTGGAGTACGGCATCCGCGACGGAAAATGGATAACGGTGGATTCGTGTCCGTTCAGAGCAGTTTACGAAGGGGCAAAATCTCCTCGGTGGTATCGAAGTGCCCAAAAGTTACCGCGGAGGTAAAAATCCGGATCTTTGCCTCATGTCAGGCTTTTTTAGGCACACGCAGCTCATTCTTCACTTCAAAAACGCCGGAAACTCCGTTTGCTGCCATGAACGCCAGTTGGCTGTCTTTTTCGTCGGCGACAACGCCTTTCAGCGTGACTCGTCCATTGTTAACGATGATGTGGATCGGCGGAATGGATTGAGTCGCATATCGGAAGAGTGGACCTTCGTACCGGAATATCGAACGATAGACCGCAATGCGGATCTGATCATCGCCGGTTGAGATTGGTAGAACTTCAATCTGATTTTCGATGCGGGGAATACTCTCGATATTGCGCAGAGCATTTTCGGCATCGGTCTTCAGTGTGGGTCTCGTCACCTGTCCGCGCAGAGTCGCGCTTCTGTCGGCATTGATCTCGAATTCGATCCAGTCGAAAATGCCATAGTTGGAAAGCAGCAACAGTCGATGTCGTACCTCGTCGGCAACTAACATCGACATCTGGTTGGGCGTCTTCGACGCTCCGGCTGCGACGTTGAGCTTCGGTTGTTCGGATTGCAACGACGAGGCTGCAAAAACGTTCAGACCCGTCGGAACCGATATGAGCAACAGCGCGAGAATAAACTTCATTTGAGAGTTCATTTCGGTGATCCTCCATTTTCGAATCTGATTTGCGATGACTTAACGGCGACGCCGTCCAATCAGAATCCCTAATGCCAGGGCTCCGACGATCATTTGTATCGGGTAGCGACGTGAGAATCGCGTGGCCTCCCTGCCTGCTTTGCTCAATTTCTCTGTTGCGAATTCGCGTTGATGCTTCAGCGCGTTGTAAACCGCATCCTTCGCTCCCCGCGCTTCCGCCTGGACCCTCGATGCAATGACCGTGAGACGATTTCGAACGTCACGGTCCGTATTGTGAAAAGTGTTCTCGACCGTTTCGGCATTGGTGCTCATTGACGTGTTCTCCTTAAAGTTGGACTCGTTGACGAACGAAGCATGTTGGATTCCATGCGCGAAGTGGTTTTTGAATGTGCGTCCGAAGTACTTTTAACCCCTTGAAGCGGGGAAAAAAGTCGCGACTGCAACAGGTGCGCAGAAATAATGGGGCTAGCCCTTGCGGATTACCAACAGCCCAATCCCAACAGCCAGCGCCAGTCCTCCTGCCAGCGGAGCCACTGGAACGTGGTGCGTTGTCTCACGCGTTGCTTCAATGGGGCCGATATCTACAATTTTTTCTTTTGTCTTGTAGTTGAAGCCTCCCCAGGCAACGGAGCACACACCCAAAATAATGAGAGCGATTCCGATAAGCTTGATCATCTGAAGCCTCCTTTGCTTCTTTCGAGTGCACTTTACCGACCATTTCCCTGAAACCTCCGCGGCGCCCGGCTGCACCGGCCATGTTCTGCCATGGCTGGCACGTCGGGATCACTGGAGCGGCACGACCCTACCTTCCCATCTCCCTGTGGAGAAGGAACCAGAGTGAATTGAATGTCCGCCTGTCTCCAGGCTACGGCATTAAATGTGCTTTCTACGACCTGGGTGTTTCCAAAATGAGATAAATCGGGGAGGAAAATAATGTCACATTCTCAAGGACGCCAGGAGACTCGAAACACGCGATGGCAACAGCGCCAGCGTGAAGATAATCGCGAGATGAATCGAAACCGGTTGGAACGCCATCCTCAGGGTGAGCATTCCGGTCAGAGCTACGATCATGAAACAGAGAATCGATGGGAAACGGATCCCGCCCAGGGTTATGCCAATCCCCGCCAATCGAATTCCGAGCCTTACAACTATGACGAATATGATTCCCGCTATGACCCGCGATCACGCCCGGGATTCCGGGGTAGTGAGCGCGACTACGAACAGGCGAATTCGAACCGCGAATGGGTGAGTGGCTCCGGACAGCCTCCCTATTGGGAAAATCGGCGAGAGCCTTCTCGTGGGCAACAGTATCCGCAGCCTTCCGGAACACGACAATCCTTTGCTGGACGCGGCCCCCAGGGATACAAGCGTTCGGATGATCGCATCACGGAAGATATCAATGAAGAGATGACAAAGGATCACGATCTGGATGCGTCCAACATTTCCGTCGAGACGAAAAATGGAGAAGTCATTCTGAAAGGCACCGTTTCCGACCGCGAATCGAAGCGGCGCGCGGAAGAGATTGCGGAATCCTGCTCCGGAGTCAGCGATGTTCAAAACCAGATTCGCATCAAGCGAGAGACCAGCTCCGAATCCGGTCACGACTCCAAGAGCGACAGAGGCGATGACAAGCGATCCACCAAATTGGCGAGCTGACCCCCGCCAATGACGCAGCGATACGGCTCGTGAATGGATGGCTCGAGCCGTGTTGCGCGTCCCAATTCGATTTGTAGACGCCGTCCATAACCGAGCTACAGGGAAATCAACACCATGCGAGAGAAAGTGGACATTCTGCCCCTGCAGAGACGAAGCCAGGAGCTGCTAGATCCAGATCAGGAAAAGCGGGAAGACTCGGAAAAGAGAGTCGGAAGAAAAAAATCCGAGGTGCGGAAACGCGTCGTGAAGAAATCGAAGAAATAGGCAGCGATCTCATCCTGTGGCGTTCTTCAGATCTGAAAGGGCCGAAAGACCTGGGAGCTTCTGTTTGACCGTCAACACCGGGGCAAAGAGATCACCTTTCGACTTCACCCGCCGGAGCACATCCTGTGGTTCGAATTGAAGTGAAGCGGCTCGCTTCTGTCGAATCGCTTTCCGAATTTCGTCCCATGTGACCGGCGTGGATACGAGCGATCGCTCGACCGCACGGAGTGAATACACGTTTACCGTCGTCTTGTGATCGTCATTCTGGCTCCAGTCCACAAGCACCTTGCCCTTGCGGAGCGTCTTCCGCATTTTTGAAACAATGAGCCCCGGGGAGCGTCGTTCCAGAAGTTCCGCCACTGCATGGGCAAAAGCCTTCGTCTTTTCGTAGGTCGTTGGAGTATTCAACGGCACATAAACCTGGAGTCCCTTCGATCCGGAGGTTTTTGGATAACATTCCATATTCAACTTCGCGAACAAATCGTGAAGCTGCATGGCGACCCCGCAACAGGAGATCAGATCTGCAGGCGCTCCGGGATCCAGATCAAACGCCAGCGCAGTGGGCCGATTCAAAGCAGGCGCCCGATGCAGAAAGGTGTGCAATTCGAGGTCTGCCAGATTCGCAGCCCAGATCAGCGACGCCAGAGTGTCGAGCACACAATAGGAAATCTGGCCGCCTTCCGATCGCGGTACCGTCGCGGTATGAATCCATCCGGGATGTGGGGGGCAATTCTTCTCGTAAAAGAAAAAACCGTCCGCCCCGTTGGGATAGCGCTTCAAGGTTATGGGACGGTTCTTCAGATGGGGCAAAAGATAGGGCGAAATTCGAACGTAATAGTCGATGACCTGACCCTTTGTAAATCCGCTCTTCGGATAAAAGACCTTGTTGAGGTTGGAGACTTCGACTTTTTTACCGTCGATGTCCAGTTGCGTTTTTGTGGAGCTCATGCGGCTTCCTCTCGCCCCACGTCCGTGGAGTTCTTGTCTTCACGCAGGCCCACATAGACCGGCTGACGCAGCTTGGAGTCATCCGTCCATTCGGAGAAACGGATTTCGCAAACCAGTTTCGGCCTCAGCCAATGACAACGTTTCATCTCGGCTCGCGTAATTCCGCTTCCGAAACGTCCCCTCGTCGATTCTGGCAGGTTCACAAACGGACAATCGGTGCTTTCCAGTTCGCGAAACTTCGTTCGAAGAGAGCGCAGCGTGGATTCGTTGAATCCCGTTCCCACCTTGCCGCAATACCGGAGCTTTCGAGATTCATAATAACCAAGCAGAAGCGCGCCGAAATGCTGCCGGCCACCCGCAGGATCGGAGTATCCCCCAATGACGAATTCCTGTTCGCGATGCGTCTTGAGTTTGATCCATGCACCACTTCGCCGATTCGCTTCATAGAGAGAATGCGTTTTCTTTCCGATGAGGCCTTCCAGACCCAGCTTGCGAGCCTGTTCCAGGAGAGCATCGCCGTCGCCTTGCAGCACTTCAGAGATCCGCAGAACTCCCGTGGATCGTCGGATCAACTTTCCGATCCGTGCCTGTCGTTCTTCCAGTGGAGTCGACCTCAAATCCGCCCCGTCATACTGAGGCAGATCGAAAACGTAATAGAACAGAGGAAGGGTTTGCCGTCCTGATTCCCGATTCTGGAGCAGTTGAAAGGACGAGCGGCCTTTGGAATCCAGCACGACAATTTCACCATCCAGGACTGTGTTTTCCGTGGAGAGCTGGCGAAGGGATTTCACAACATCCGGAAACCTTTCGCCGAGGTCCTTTTCATTGCGCGAAATGAGCCGAACGTTCCCCTTGCTTTGAATGAACGCGAGGGCGCGGAAGCCATCGTATTTGATCTCATACTGCCAGTCGCCGGCCGGCGCATGCTTGACGAGCTTCGCCATCATCGGTTCAAAAAAGGGGAGGAGGCTGCGAGTCGAAGCTTTCGAACGAGCGGAAGCTGCCGGCTTTGAATGCCAGACCTTTTTCGAGTTCGCCAGGCTCGCCATTGTTTTCCCGGACAGTGCGGAGGTGTCGTCCGCCTTTCTTGAGACCGGTTTCATATCGTCGCCGCCGCGAATCAGCAGCCATTGCTTGTCGTCCTTCTTCAGCCGTACGAGATACCATTCGCCGGAGAGCTTTTTCCCTTTGAGGTTGAAATGCAGTTTCCCTCCAGCGAGGTCTTTCGCCGGCGTCTGGCTTTGTGTCTGAAACGTCCCGTAGTCCCACACCATGACCGTTCCTCCGCCATATTGTCCCTTGGGGATGATCCCTTCAAAGTCGCGGTAAGAAATGGGGTGATCTTCCACGTGCATGGCGAGTCGTTTTTCACCTTTGGCAAACGGTACGCCTTTGGGGACTGCCCATGATTTGAGCGTTCCACCGATTTCCAGTCTGAAGTCATAGTGAAGGTGGGATGCTTCGTGTTTTTGAATCACGAATCTCCTGGCGCCGGACTTGAGCTTCGTCGAAGGTCCACTCTTCGGTTCCGGTGTTTTGCTGAAGTCGCGTTTTTCAGAATAGCGGCGCAACGACATGAGCGGCGTTCCTTTCTAAGCGGCGCCTTTTCGTGAGGGCTTCCGTTTGCGGGAATGCGATGTTTCGCGAATACTGCGCTGCAGCACCGAAGCCAGGTCGATCACATTTGTTGCCGCTTTTTTACGGGGCGCAGTTGGTGCTTCTTCACCCCCACTTTCAAGCTTCCTCGCGACCAGGGCTTCGAGGGCCTCACGATATTGATCTTTGTAATCGTCGGGGTTCCATTTCGCGGACATACTGTCGATCAATTGAAGCGCCATCTTCATTTCGGGCTTGGATGCCGTTCCTCCTGTCGGAATTTTGAAGTCCGTTTCATCGAGAACTTCATTTGGGAAATGCATCAGTTCCAGCATCAATCCTTTTCCTTGAGGCTTGATGGCGGCGAGATGCTGGCGGGTTTTCATCACCACAGTTGAAATTGCAATTTTGCCCGAAGCAGCGAGGGCATCTCGGAGCAGGGAATATGCCTTGTCTGCACCTTTGCCACTTTCCAAATAATACGGCTTATAGAAAAGCAGGGGATTCACTTCTTCCATTTTTATGAAGCTCAGTATTTCCACTGTCTGTGTTCCTTCGATTTCGATTCGCTTGAAGTCCTCGGGCGTAAGACTCACGAACTGGTCCTTCTCATATTCGTAGCCTTTTACGATGTGGTCCCAGGGCACTTCCTTCCCATCGGCCTCAGCCACTCTCTTGTAGTTCACAGGGCTGAGGTCGGAATCGCGAAGAAGGCGAAATGATATTTCTTCCCGACGAGTTGCGGGGTAGATGGAGATTGGAATGTTCACCAGGCCAAAACTGATCGTGCCTTTCCAGATCGCTCGCATGGAATACCTCCGGCGCTTTTTGTTCGCTTAGAAGACCTGCACGCAGAATTCCGTTCGAAACCTGCGTCCGGTTGTTCCTCCTTTACCACCAGGGTGGTCGCGGTATTCCAGCCATTTTTGTAATTGAGGCTACGCTGGTTCCTCCTGTATCTCGGCGTCAATGCCGACTGTTGCCAGGGCACACAGGCTTGTTGCGAGCTCTTCCGAAGCGCCCATGGCGATATGCGACTTCGCCCGTGCGCCATCGACGGGCTTGTTGACGAAAAGCGCGAACAGCACCATCGCTCCGACGACCAGTCTTGCGAGAACGATCGCCTGAAATACTTCCGCGAGTTTAATACGTACCATTTGAGCGTCGGCGGCATTTTTAGTCGGCGACCAAGCGGTATTGGCGCCTTCGCGCGATTCGGTTGCTTCTGCGATTGCCACGATCCGGCCTTCGCGATCGAACCAGTGAGGATCCAGTGCTTGTTCGAACTGTTGTGGATTGGGGCTCAATTCAATTTCCGACTGAACTGCAGATCGAGTCAGTCGACGCCACTTCATGATGTTCCGTGCAATTGCAGAATCAATCTCCGACAAGGACATGGTTACTGGGTTTCCCATAGGAGCTCCTTTCGTGTACTGCAATTTGTTATCTGCCTGACCATGATTGGGGCACGTTGAATTCCCATTCATCTGGGAGTTTCTTTAAGCGTCAGAAAATACAGGGACGAATACGAACGGTCTCGAAAGTGCTGAGTTAAATCGTATGGAGGAATTTCAAATGGGCAACTTGACGCAATATCCGGAAGTGGAGTCTGCCGATTTTGTTCCTACCGACGAACAAATCGATATCGGCACAATTGGAACCACAGAGTACCGCGATGCTGTTGCGTGTCTGCATAGCATCATTGAACTCAGCCCGCGAACCGCACATCAACTGATGAGAAAGATTATCGGAGTCTACCGGAATCTTGCGACGATAGCGGAGGGTGAATTGAATGAACCGCCGCATTGAAGAATGCCGCCAATCCTGCGTGATCGATGCAGGATTGACGGCGTTGCAAACTTAGTACCGCATTCGGCGATTTGCCGCCCCGCCGCGGTAGTCCCCTTGTCCTGATTGTCCTGGAGTTCTTCGAATCAGCGGTTTCGCCTCATTGACCGTCAACGGACGACCATTGAGTTCAGATCCGCTCAGGCTTTCAATGGCTTTCACGGCATCATTCTCGTCCATTTCTACAAATCCAAATCCCTTCGAGCGGCCGGTTTCCCGATCCGTGATAACAGTGACGGACCGTACCGATCCGAATTCCTCGAAGACCCTTCGAACTTCATTCTCCGGGGTCTGAAACGACAGATTTCCAACATAGATTTTCTTGATCATGCGCTCTCCTAGTGATTTACAGAAGGCCAAACTCAGGCCCCGTGTTCGTGTTCCGACATTCCGCCGGACGAATGAACTATTGCAATTGTGATTCCGAAAAGTTCAAGGGTTGCAGCCTGCATGAATCAGGCAGCTTTCTTGCGGGAATCGTGAACATCCGTCGCGCCTTCGGCCCTGAAGATCTCCAAAGCCGTTTCCAAATGAACCGGGTCTGAGGAATGCACGCCGATCAGGATTTCACCACTGCTGAGCTGCTTGCTGAAGTGCGCTTCGACATCTTCGGGCAATCCCATCGGCTTGAGCGCACCAGTTCCCCCAAGCAGTCCTCCTACGGCGCCACCAGCCGCCGCTCCATTAATGATGGCAAGAAGCGGTCCGGCTGCCAGAACGGGTCCAATGCCTGGAACAGCGAGCGCAACCAGGCCTCCTATCAGGCCGCCAATACCGGCGCCGCGGAGTGCGTTCTCTTTCAAAGAGATGTCCTTGGTGTCGCTTCGATCGTGAAGGAAAATGGAAATCTCCTGCCCCAGATTGGCATTACGCAGGTGAACGATTACCGCATTCGCCTGGGGTTCGCTCGTACACAAGCAAAACACCGCTTCTGTCATAAGTCCTCCTTTGAAACTTTCGCGGCCTCCGGCGAATTAGTCGCAAGTCGAATTCCTAAACGGAAATTAAGGATCGTTCTCTTATCAGGAAGAATTTGTTCTTCCGGGTCGTTGGATTGGAAGCGGGTCCGGCGCCGAAGGGGAGTAATTCCCTGAATACCAAACAGTGGTCTTTGAATTCCACAGTGTTACCGGGACCACCTGTCCAAAAGATTACTCATTAAGCGCCAGGACGAAGCCCTCGTGGAACGTCACGTGCGACTTCGATTGGAAATCAAATCAGGGCATCGCATGAAAGGGGAAACCATGAGGAACGCACTCACGATGACGATTGCTGCGGCTGGTTGCTTCGGTTCGCTTCTTCTGGCTGCCAACAATCCATTAACTGTCACGATGAAGGACGCGACCGGCAAGGACGTCGGCAACGCGACAATCTCCGATGCGCCAAACGGCAATGGTGTCTCAATCGCACTGGATCTTAAGAATTTGCCGCAGGGTGAACATGCCATTCACATCCATGCCAATGCAAAATGTGAAGGCCCGGCATTTACCACCGCTGGAGACCACTTCAATCCTGAAGGAGCCCACCATGGGACCAACAATCCTGTGACTCCCAGTCCGCACGCGGGGGATATTCCCAATTTCACAGTGAAACCGGACGGCACGGCCAAGGTCCTGCTTTTTGATCCTCGCGTAACACTCAGTGGAGGTAACAATTCTCTGTTCAGTAACGGAGGCACCGCTTTGGTCATCCACGCAAAAGCGGATGACTTGAAAAGTGATCCGGCGGGAAATGCAGGTGATCGCATCGCCTGCGGTGTTGTCATCAAGAAGTAAATAAATCCGTGGAGGTAATCGTATGAAAGTCACAAACGTCATGACACCGAATGTGGAATGTATTTCTCCTGACACAACGCTGAAGGAAGCCGCACAGTTGATGAAGGCGCTCGATGTCGGCTTTCTTCCGGTTCTCGAAAACGATAGATTGGTTGGAACCATAACCGATCGGGATATTGCCATTCGAGCTGTTGCCGAAGGCCTCGATGTTCGTAAAACCAGGGCTGCCGACATCATGTCCACTCAGGTGTACTACTGCTACGATGATCAGGACATTTCAGAGTGTGGACATTCGATGCAGAGTCAGAGTGTCCGCCGAATGCTGGTTCTCAATCGCAGCAAAAATCTTGTGGGCGTGGTGTCTCTCGGAGACATAGCGACGAAATCCGGCGAGCCGCCACTGACGGCCACCACACTGAAAGAAATTTCGAGGGCAGCGTGACCTATGATCAAGAAAGTAAAAGAAGGCTACAAGGTTCTCTCGGAAAAAACGGGCAAGAATCTGGGTGGGCCGTATAAAACCAAAGCGGAAGCCGAAAAGCGCCTGCAGCAGGTCGAGTATTTCAAGCACAAGAAAAAAGGGGCCTGACGGGTCTGTCCCCTTTTGCATGTCGTAGGCGCGGTCACACGCCAAAGCTGTCCAAGACAGAAAGAACAGTTCAGCAAGACACCACGCAGACTGCGGGTTTCAGCCGATTTGAAATAATTGAGACCTGTATTCGCGCATCCCTCTCCTGAAGGGAGAGGGATGCGTTCCAAACATTTTTCCATTTTGGACAGTTCTGGTCACAGACCGCGCCTACAATGCGAAGTGGCGACTGACGAAATCCCATTCTTCTGCGTTCACATTCGGGACTTCAATCATTCTGGATATCGAATCACGTACCGAATTGTTGACGCCGGGAATTGCGGCGAGTCGCAGAGCCAGCGTGCTGAGATCTTCCACAAGCACAGCGAAAATGGAAGACGTGATTGCTTCAGGCAATTCGAGACGCACGGCATTCTCGGCGATCAGTTGTCCGTAAACAATGGTGGCAAAGCACTGGCCCAATGCCATTTCAAACTGCAAGTCCGATCTATCGACATTTTCCGATTTGGTGGCAATTTCCCGAAACACTTCGATCTGGCGCAGAAACGGAACAGTACCGTTCAGAGACGCAAGCGGTCGATAAGCATCCGAAAAGGATCGAAACCCGACCGCATGTGGCGAACCTGCCCGCGCTTCCATCAGATAGGAATTCTCGCGTGATGTTGTCTCACCACCCATCAGAGACAACGGTTGTTCCAGTGCGGCATCCGGCCGATCGAAATAGCGCGGAATGAACTGGGTTGCCAGCCCAAGATTGATATGCATGCTTCCTTCAAGACTCGGAATCAGTTGTATGTCGCGCAGTGCCATTTCAAAATAGCCGCCACTTTCGAAACCTTTTGCGCCGATGCATTCCTGAAGGAGTGCCATCACCTTCAGTCCCTCAGTGCTTACTTTCGCTTTCTGGACTGCACAGAAGAGCAGGTACCGACGGTCTGAGGGGGAAGCGGTGTGCACATAGTCGAGTGCCCGATATGCATAGAGCTTCATCGCCGTCAGGCGTAAACAGGCTCGCAGCACATTTGCATGAATATGACGCATTTCGATGACAGCTTTGCCATACAGCCTGCGCTTTCGAAGATGTGTCACTGCTTCCTGAAGAGCGTGCTCGCAGATACCGATCGATCCGAATCCGAGAAAAAACTTTCCCAGTGTTATGGTCCCAAACACGGCATCCCATGCAGCACGTCCTTCCGCGATGACATCGCCTGCTGGAATCAAATGGTTTTTCAATTCGAATGAGCCCACATTGGCAGCCCGTACGCCCAGCGTTCGAATTTTCCCCAGGCTGCGAAATGCCGCTGTCTGTTTTGGCCGCAGAGCAATGAGCATGAAAGGGGCCCGATTGGCATGTCCGCCTGACCCGCCGTCCCTGGAATCCTTGTGAGAGATCTTTCGACCAAGAATTGAAATCATCGAAGCGGCATCCGTATTCCCGATGTAGTACTTGGTGCCGTTTGCCATGAAGGTACCGGCACCCGATTCCGCGATGGTGAATTCGTTGGCCAGCAGATCCGACCCGTGGTCCTTTTCCGACACTCCAAACGCCATCAGTTCGCCTGTCTCCAGTGCCGTTACCACTTCCTGTTTCAGTTTTGTATTGGTGCCCATGAGAACCGAAAAGATACCCAGAAAGCTGACCTGCAGGCTGTATCCATGCGCGGGACTGCAATAGGCAAACGATTCCAGGAAGCGCGAATATCGAAGCAGATCGAATGCGCTTCCACGGCTCGAATACTGTTTTGGAGAAAGCACTGCCGCATAGAGGCCATGCCTTCGTTGATACACAATCCAGTCGTCGTACCACTGTTCAAGACGGTCTTCATCCTTCAGTGCCGCCAGCCCTTTGTCTTCGAAGAATTCAAAGAGCGCGCGGACCGCGGAATCCTCCATGTACGGGTTCTCTGCGGATCTGCTGCTGAGATCGAGCGGATAGACGGAGTCTCGACCCTTACGCTTGCTGGAAGTTGAGGATTCCCGAACAAACATTGCTAAGCCGCCTTTCTGGATTCGGATCGATCCTGCAAGGCGATGATAGCGTCCATGATCCGGTTCAGCGCAATTTCCCGTGCCTCTCGATCCCCATGACGACCGGCCAGATCATCAAACCGGATGGGACGTCCGAAGTGAAGCGTTACCTGATTGAACTGCAGAAAATCCCTCATCATTCCGGAAAACGGCCGCGTGCCCTGGACATAGGCGGGCACAACTGCGGCGTTGGTCATCAGCGCGAGTAACGCGACGCCTTTGCGGCCCTCATGAATCTGGCAGTCGTCACTGATGCGTCCCTCCGGAAAGATACCAATGCACCCGTTGTTGGATAGTTCCCGCACCGCGGTCCGGATGCTTGCCGTATCGTTGCCGGTGCGATTGACAGGAATCACTCGTAGCGCGCGATAAATCGGGGTCAACGGCGCCTGGTCGAAGTATTCGCGCGCCTCCATAAAGCGAATGGACCGGGTTTTACACGCAACCTGCAGGCATACCGGATCGTAAACAGCGGTGTGATTGGCCACCAGAATGACCGGGCCTGAATCCGGGATGTAATCCGCATCGACGACACGGAACTTCTTGAACAATGCAAGATAGACGGCCCCGAGTTTCCGGAGCAACTCCAATGGCAGAGGCAAGCCGGATCTTTGACGGCGATAACGACCAAGAATTCCAAGAATGTGCTCCACAAATCCTCCTTGCTCGAAATGTGTTATTCAAATCCTCAGGAATGGGAAGAACAGGAACCCTGTGCAACACGCAGTACTGAGCGCACGTCCGTTGCCAAATCTCGAATTTCAAGGATGCAAAGACAGGGTGATGAAGCGGAATTGTCGGCCAGATTAAAACGCCTGTCCGATTCCAAAAACAAAACGCCGAGGCGGTTCGCCGGATCGTGTGGACAGGTTCATTCCAAAATCGAATCGGAACAGCATGAACGGTGTCGCGACTCGTAATCCAACGCCCGGCGAGTAGCGAAGATCCCATGGGCGGACGCCTTTAATATCGTGATAGATGTTTCCGACGTCAAAGAATGCGACTCCTCCGAATTTCCAGAAGAGCGGGAATCGAAGCTCCTGATTAATGATCAGCAATCCATTGCCGGGCTCCAAAGTGAGTTGGTCTTGCCTGAAGCCGCGCAGAGACGTCCCTCCGCCGGCCTGGAATTGTTCTGCGGGGACGAGATCGACAGACCCAAATCCTCTGGCGAGGCCCGCACGATAGCCGCTGGCCCAGATGAGATTCTTCCGTACCTGCCGGTATCGAAAATATTGGGCGAAATTTTTCACGTAGGTAAAAGTCGTTCCCAGGCCCGGAGGCGCAACTTCGAAGCTGTTGGAGAAGAATGAGCCACGCGTGGCATTGAGGATGTCGTCTCGCGTATCGCGTGAGAGTGCGATATTGAATCGACCGACGTTATATCGGAAATCGGTGACCGACGGATCGCGTGGGTCCACGGCGGGTCCGATTGCATGAACCTGCTGATAGGTGAAGTCGTACGTCAGAACGTAGTAGTCGGTCAGTCGCCATTGTTGTTGTCCGGTCAATCCCAGGAAGTACTGACTGGTTTCCGGAATAGTCCGGTCCCTGGTGCGGAATAGTGTTCCTGTGGTGATTACCCTCTTCCCCAGAAACTCCGGGAATGAACCGAATGCTCGCATATCCCGTTCCTGTTGCTGCGCTGTCACGCTGGCACCGACACTGATGCCACGTCCGAAAAGGTTGCCATACTTCAGCTCCCCGCTTACTCCGAGTTGCCTGTCGCTGGTTTGAAGACGATTCGACACGGCAAAGCCATATCGAAAACGCCAGGGAGCTTCTTCATTCAGGTGTACGCGGGTGGTGTAGCCGTCCTTGTCCGGTTGGACGTCGATATCCACCCGTTTGAAAAGTCCGGTGTCGTAAAGCTTCTTGCGCGTCAGGTTGATCCTGGAATAATCGACCGGATCGCCTTCGTGAAATTGAAACTGCCGATGGATGTATGGCATATCGGTGAGCATTGGACCGTCAATCGTGACGCGATTCACGACCTGACGTTCGCCTTCTTCGATTGCGAATGAAACGGTAATGCGCGGCGAGGTCTTGTCCCAGGTGCTCGATGGATTGATTTTAAAATCGTTGTAGCCTTGCTGCCAGTATTCGGCGGTAATGCGCTGTCGTGCGGTTTCAATCCAGGTCGACGTGAACGGAAACGGTTCCAGCGGTTTTTCAGCCTCCGGAGGTCGACCCGCCTGGTCTTTCGGAATGATCTCGGTTGCTCCAAGGATCACGACGCGTTGAAGGTGCTGGGCATCGAAGAAGCTGTTGCCGCTAAATTCCAGCTTTCCGACCATGTACTGACTGCCGGGGGAGATGCGCATGGTGAAATGCGATTTCATACCCTCAATCACCAATTCGGGTGCGGTCGCTTCTGCGGCGAGATAGCCCTTTTTCTGAAGATTGTATTCGACACGCTTTCGGAAGTCGTCTGGAGCGGCGAGTACATCGCCCGCACTGTCATGGATGTCTCCGCGGATATCCGCAATCATGTCCTTTTCGGGGCCCTGGATCTGCCAATCCGGGTCGTCATACCTGGGCCCCTGTTCAATCGCAAAAACAAAGCGATGCGAATCGGCATCTGGCAACTCTTCCCGATGCGCGACTTTCACCTTTAGATAGCCATGGTCGCGAAAGTATTTGAGCAGCCGGGCTTCGGCGCCGCGCAGGGCCGGAGCCTGGGTGAGGCTGTCGATCCAGATCTGCCGGACCTCTTCCTGAACCTTGTCCGGAACCACTGCGCCTTCATAAGCGATAAGAATCTCCGGGCCTTTCGTGATTTCGTACTCGACGTCGATTTTTCCACCGGCGGAGTTGCGATGGCCGCGAACCTTGACGTCGAGGAAATTGTTCCTGGCGTAGAACTTTTCCAGCTTTCGCACATCGTCATTCATCCGATAGGCATTGAACGGTTTGCCCGGCTTCGAAATCTGGCGTAACAGGTCATATTTGGAATCGCTGGTGCCGCTGAACGTGACGTTGCCGAGAAGCAGTTCGGAGCGCGGCTGAGTACGTTTCGGAAGGGGAGGACCGCCTCCGTATTTGAGGGTCTGTTTCAACTCCAGCCGTACTTCGCGCTGGTCCGCCTCGTTGACTGCACGGAGAAGGAAGTTTCGATACGGGTTGTACGCTGCGATCCATGCCTGGGAGCGCGCTCCCCTTAAATTCTGTGAGAATGAGAAATTGAAATCCTTGGTGATGTTCTTGCCGACAACCAGTTTTGCGCTGATGTCCTGGTCCGCAGCGAGACTGACGGCGTCGAGGCGAACCGTGTCCAGTCCCAGGGCCGTGCCGGCGGTGTTGAAGAATCCGCTGAACTGCCCCGTCAGGTATCCGGCAAGTTGTTCACGCGCAACTGCGAGGTGCGAACCCTGGAGTTCTTCAAACGTTCGTCCGGTCAGAAGCATTGAAATAATGTCGGATTCGGAAAGAAACGGATCCGAAGAAAACTCGGTTCGGAGGTTGCTTGCGGTGCCAAACGCTCGAAGCGTGACGAGATACCGTTCGTCCTTCGCCTGGAGTTCATGAATGGCTTCGAAATCAAAGTCCGGTTCAGTTCGTACGGCATTGTTGAATTCGATGACTCCCCGATTGATTGTATAGCGGTCTCGCCGCTCCAGAGGGGCAGCCTCGTCCACGGCGATACCCGGACCGAAGTACAATTCGCCGCCTTCGTTGACAGCGGCGCGCCCGATGATGATCGGGTTGCTGAGATTTCCCCGGATTCGAAAGTTTCCGGAAAGATCCAGGTCGGCGACGTTATTTGAAATCGTAACGAGTCCCGGCGTTTGAACGGTCACATCCAGTTCGATGCTGTCCGCAAATCCCGGCAGGGCAGGCTTGTCGCTGCCCATCACTTCCGAGGTCTTTGTGATGCCGGAAAAGATCTGCTGCGATATGTCGATGTCGTCGCGATACAGAGCGCTGACAATCGCCACGTCACCTTCCAGGGTCGTGTTGACGCCGATTCCGGTTAACGTCAACTCGCTGTTGACTTCGCTCTGCAGGCCTTCCGGGTATTCCAATTGCACTTTCTCCGCGTGAAGTGTCAATGAGGAGTCGTGCAGCCCGCTGGCGGTGAACCCCGATGCGCCAGAGGCCCTGAAAGTTCCCCCATTGAGGCTGGCATCGGCTTTCCGGATTTCCAATCGATCTCCGAGAAGATCCAGTTGAACATTGAGGTTGGTCAGGTCCATGGGAGGATTTTCAATCTGAAATTGCGTGTCGGCGACATGGACGTATCCGTTGAGGCGGGGCTGGTTCCTGGTTCCGCGAATACTGGCTTCCGTCTGCATTCTGCCGGTGACGCTGGAATCCGGGATGAATGCTTCGAGAATTCTCAGGTTTGTATCGGCATTCACATCCAGATTCAGGGCGCCGGATTGCAGTGCAGCGCTTCCGCGAATCACTGCAGTGGTATCGGCCCCTTCGATGCGGAAGCTGTCGATGGTCAGCGTCTCGTCTTTCAAAGAGATACGCACCGGT
>Ga0184628_10000572_pt1 | contig 19543 bp, 17 predicted proteins | sample PLM4_5_b1_FD_133149 | JGI IMG/M metagenome (GOLD analysis project Ga0184628, IMG submission 133149) | Groundwater sediment microbial communities from an aquifer in East River, Colorado, USA - PLM4_5_b1 | ecosystem: Environmental > Terrestrial > Soil > Riparian zone | place: USA: East River... | reverse complement strand
TGCTAAGCTTGTCGGCAGCGACATCGGTCGCAATGACGCGCGCGCCTTCTGACAAGAAGGCCTCCGCGATCGCAAAGCCAATGCCCTGCCCCGCAGCGGTGACAAACGCCAACTTTCCTTTGAGCCGTTCACTCACGCGACCGAACCCTTTTTAGTGGTTGTCTCTCGGAATGCCCTTCTGCGCAATGCGATGATATTTGACCGCTGGCTTGAGCACCATTCCGTCGGCCAGTTGATCGACCACAGCGCGCTGGATTTCCTGCCATGGCGTCTGGCTTACAGGATATTCAAAGCCGCCCCGCTTTTCGAGAGAAACCCGTCGCCGTGCGAGCTCCGCTTTTGAAAGCAGAACGTCGGCGCGCCCCTTGGTAAGATCGATACGAATGCGATCGCCCGTTTTCAGCAGCGCCAGCCCGCCGGCCGCCGCCGCCTCCGGCGACGCGTTGAGAATTGACGGCGAGCCGGACGTGCCAGATTGCCGGCCATCACCAATACACGGCAGCGCGGTGATCCCCTTTTTGATCAAGGCTGCCGGCGGCTGCATATTCACGACTTCGGCAGAACCAGGATAGCCGACCGGTCCGACACCGCGAATAACCAGCAGGGTGTTCTCGTCGATCTTTAAGGCCGAGCTTTCAATCCGGCGGTGATAATCTTCGGGGCCTTCGAACACGACGGCACGCCCTTCGAAAGCATTGGGATCTTGCGGATTTGAAAGATAACGCTGGCGAAACTCCTCCGAGATCACACTTGTCTTCATGATGGCGGAATCAAAGAGGTTGCCCTTGAACACCTTGAAGCCAGCCTGCTTTTTCATCGGTTTTGCGTAAGGCCGGATCACATCGGAATTCTGCACCTTGGCGCGCCGAACATTGTCGGTCATCGCCTTGCCGTTGATGGTATTGGCGTCGCCATGAATGCGGCCGGCCTTGAGAAGTTCGTGCATCACCACCGGCAATCCGCCAGCGCGGTAATAGTCTTCACCGAGATATTTGCCGGCGGGCTGCATATCGACGAGTAGCGGTACGTCGTAGCCGAACGTTTCCCAATCCTCGATCGACAGCTTAACCCCGACATGGCGCGCGATCGCGTTGATGTGGATGGGCGCGTTGGTTGAACCGCCAATAGCTGAACAGGCGACAATGGCATTCTCAAACGCCTTGCGGGTCAAAATATCCGTCGGCTTGAGATCGTCATGTACGATTTCGACGGCGCGCACGCCGGTTTCATAGGCGATTTGCGCGCGCTCACGATAGGGTGCCGGGATCGCCGCGCAGCCCGGCAATGTCATGCCGAGGGCTTCGGCCAGCGCATTCATGGTCGAAGCAGTGCCCATCGTGTTGCAATGGCCGGCAGAAGGCGCCGACGATGTGACAATATCGATGAACTCGCTGTACTTGATCTTGCCGGCAGCGTGGTTGGCGCGCGCCTGCCAAACCACAGTACCGGAGCCAGCGCGCTCACCGTTCCACCAACCATTGAGCATCGGCCCGCCCGACAGCACGATGGCGGGAATGTTAACCGTGGCCGCCGCCATCAAGCAGGCCGGCGTGGTCTTGTCGCAGCCGGTCGTCAGCACGACACCGTCGAGCGGATAGCCGTAGAGAATTTCGACCAGCCCAAGATAAGCGAGATTGCGATCGAGTGCCGCGGTCGGCCTTTTTCCTGTTTCCTGGAGCGGATGCACCGGAAATTCGAAGGCAATGCCGCCGGCCGCACGGATGCCTTCGCGCACGCGGTCGGCGAGCGCGAGGTGATGGCGATTGCAGGGCGCTAGATCCGATCCCGTTTGCGCGATACCGATGATTGGCTTGCCCGAGGTGAGTTCTTGCTTGGTAAGCCCGTAGTTCAGATAGCGCTCGAGATAAAGCGCGGTCATTCCCGGATTGTTGGGGTTATCAAACCATAGCTGCGAACGCAGGTTTTGCCTGCGCGATTTCGGCGGTTTTAGACCCATCGGGACCAAGCTCCTTTTAGCCAGAGCGACATCTCAGCACATATTTGGCTATAAGACAGTCGAGAAGAAAGGGAGCGTCTACCATGGCTCAGTCCGCCCGGCCTTATACTGGCGTATATCCGGTCGCGCCGACGCCGTTCACGGCCACCGGCGACCTCGACTTCGAAGGGCAGCGCCGCGTCCTCGACTGCATGCTCGATCAGGGCGTCGATGGCATCTGCGTACTGGCAAATTACTCGGAGCAGTTCCTACTCACCGACCATGAGCGGGACACGTTGACCGAGCTCTGCCTTTCCTATGTCGCCGGTCGCCGTCCGGTCATCGTCACCTGCAGCCATTTCAGCACGCAGATCGTCGTCGAGCGGGGCCGCCAGGCCGCCGCGGCCGGTGCCAGCATGCTGATGTTAATGCCGCCATATCATGGCGCCGGACTGCGGGCCGACGAAAACGCGATGCTTGAGCATTTCGCACGCGTCGCCGAGGCCGCGTCGATTCCGGTTATGGTTCAAGATGCGCCGCTCAGCGGTGTCCATCTGTCGGTGCCTTTCCTGGTCCGGCTTGCGCGCGAGATTCCCCTCGTTCGCTACTTCAAGATCGAGGTGCCCGGCGCGACCGCCAAGCTGCGCAACCTGCGTCAGGCCGGCGGTGAGGCAATCGAAGGTCCGTTCGACGGTGAGGAATCGATCACATTGATGGCCGATCTCGACGCCGGTGCGACCGGCACCATGCCGAGCGCCCTGCTGCCGGACCTGATCAAGCCGGTGCTCGCGCATCACCGCGCTGGCCGGCGCCCGGATGCGGCGGCCGCCTACGCGCGCATTCTGCCGCTGATCAACTACGAGAACCGCCAGTGCGGCCTGCGCGCGGCCAAGACGGTCATGGCCGAAGGCGGCGTCATCGCCAGCGACGCGGTGCGCCATCCGCTCGAGTCGCTCCATCCGGCGACGCGAGCGGGGCTGCTGGAAATCGCGCGCGCGCTCGAGCCGCTCGCGTTGCGGTGGGGCAAATGAAAGAACACGCGGCAGCCATTCGCTGGGGGATGGTGGCGGAGGGAGTGAAACTGCAAAACAAATTCTCTGCTCGTAGTGCAGAGTAGTCCCGCGCAAGTCCGCGTATCTGGGTGTACTTTTAATCCAGTCCGGCATTAGCATCTTGTCCACTTAGGATCATTAGCGGATATCGCGAGAGATCGCCGACTTGTCCGCTTTCGGACAAGAGCGGACATTCCTGGATTTTAGCCTGCGACGGTTTGTCCGCTAATGACCCAAAGCGGACATAACTACGTTTTTTGCCACTTATGGCAATATGCGCGCCTCGCGATACTGCCGCAGGACCGCAAGATACAACTCCTCCGTATCTACTGTGTCATGAAATCCAGCAGTGCGGATCTTTGTCATGCTTGAGATTACATCGCAGCTCTGTCGGAACACGAAATCGCCAAAAGTCCAGAGCGCCACCTCGGCTAGTCGCCGAGGCTTGAGATTATACTGTCTCACAATTCGCCCCCAGATCGGCTCTTTATCTGCCATCCACTGACCCAGCGCCAGCGGCTGTACTTCGCCGCAAGGCATGTCGAAAAAGCGTGCGATGCGAGACCACAGATGCTTCCAGCGAAATAAGTCGCCGTTTGTCACGTTGAAGGCCTCGTTGTGTGCCTTCGGACACGTTGACAGAAACACCATAGCGCGAGCGAGTTGCCTTGCATCTGTCGCTTCGCTCAAACTGTTCCAGCATGTATCGGTGCCAGGAAAGTTGAGTGGTACCCCAAGTTCGCGACAGATTGCTGCATAGGCGCCGATCACCGACACGACATTGCGTGGGCGATCAGGCGCAAAATCGATTAAGAAATAAGGGCGCGAAGCCGACCAAGTCCACTGCTTGCCCTTCTGACGCTCGGTAATCAGGTCTTGCTGATCGTAGTAGAAATTGGGTGGCATGTGCCGCGGGTCATTCTCGCGGGCTGGCGTCTTGAAGTTACCAATATGCATGCCGTACCACTTGGTCCCCTCGACGAGGTGGACACGCTCAAGGATCGATGATGTAGTTTCCACAGCGTCGAGTGCATTACGCAGCATCGCCACGTTTTCTGCGACCGGCTCGACACCGGTTTCCTCATGAGCGGCACGCGCAGTGAAAAAGAGATGCGTAATGTCTCGGTACGGTGAGATCGCAAGCTTCAGTCCACCGGCGTCCAATAAGTCGGCGGGCAGGTAGGTGAGTTCGCCATCGGTCTTATCCGCCGGTGCTTTCCGACTCGCGCCGATCACGCGCCATTTCTGTCGCAACAGCTCCTCGATAAGGCGAGTGGCGGCTGCGCCTGTGGCGCCCGCAACGAAGGCAAATTTGCGCATTGATGCCCTCCCTTTTGCGTTCTTCAAAGGGTCTCCGCTCGGCCTCGCTCTGAGCAAAGGTCCAGAGCCATCTTAAACTAGAACCATACACCTCTGAGAAGGCGGGCTGAATGTCCGCTAATGGCACTTAACGGACAAGCCAACTACGCCCGCATTTGTCGCCTATTGGACTAACAACGGACAAAGGTCGGCGCAGGGCCTCAATAGATACGCAGCGATTGACCCATAAGCGACATTGGCTGTGCGCTGCGGCATTGGTTTTGATGCCGGTTTCGCCCCTATCGAAGTACTCGCCTGAACCGCTACGATGCCTTGCTCTGACCCTGAGGGAGGCAATGAGACGGCGCCACAAAACAGGCGGCAAAGTCAAAGCGCGACGTCACAAGACGTTGACGCTGAAACGCCGCAATACGCAAAAAACCGTGCGCCGTCGCAGTTCCTCGCCCACCGGCCGAGAAACTAATGTCGCGCGGCTTAGTCGTGAGTTGAGCGAAGCTTTCGAGCAGCAGGCGGCGACTGCCGAGATTCTGAACGTCATCAGCAACTCGCCCACCGATACCCAGCCGGTGTTCGACGCCATCGTGCAGAGCGGGCTGAAGCTATTTCCGGGTGCCCTCGTCAGCGTCGCGCTCAGGTACGGGAACACGATCAACGCTGCGGCCGTTGCCGCGCCGGATCCTGCTCGCGTAGAAGCGTGGCGACTTACAATTTCCCGTACCCCCCTCGCGCGGAATTATATGCACGGCGGAGCCTTGCTTGATCGTAGGATCGTGGATATTCCCGACGTGGCGGATGCCCCCGCGGATTTTGTCGCCGGGGCCCAAAATTTCCTGACCAGCGGCAACCGCGCGATCACGATCATGCCCATGATGCGCGGCGATGAGGCGATCGGCCTGCTCAGCGTCGTGCGCCGCACGCCCGGACCGCTTTCGAGTAAGCAGCTTTCGCTCTTGCGGACGTTCGCCGCACAGGCCGTCATCGCCATCGAGAACACGCGCCTTCTCAATGAGTTCACGATACTGAACCAGCAACTTGAACAACGTGTCAAAGACCAAGTTGGCGAAATCGAGCGCATGGGTAGACTGCGACGCTTCCTTCCGCCGCAGGTAGCCGATCTGATTGTCGCGTCGGGAACGGAGAAGCAGCTCGAAAGTCACCGTCAGGAAATTACTGCGTTATTCTGCGACCTACGGGGCTTCACTGGCTTCTCCGAAAGTTCTGATCCAGAAGACGTGATGGCATTGTTACGTGAATACCACGCAGCGATTGGCGAGATAATTATTAAATATAGTGGCACCCTTGAGAGGTACGCCGGCGACGGGGTGATGGTGATCTTCAACGATCCAGTTCCGGTGCCCAACCCTGCGTTACAGGCTGTGAACATGGCGCTGGATATGCGTGTCACGATCGGAGCATTGATGGAGAAGTGGCGCCGGCTGGGTCACGATCTTGGTTATGGTATCGGTATTGCGCATGGATTTGCCACGCTCGGCACTATTGGCTTTGAAGGCCGCTTTGACTATGCCGCGATTGGGACAGTGTCCAACGTTGCATCCCGCCTTTGCGACGAGGCCAAGCCCGGGCAAATCCTAATTAGCCCTCGTGTCTTGATGGCAGTCGAAAAGGACGTAACGGTTGAGCCAGTGGGCGAGTTTACACTCAAGGGCATCCGGCGCCCTATGTTGACTTACAATGTGCTGACGGCCTCACCCTCAAAAGGCTGAAAGACAGCAACAAGAGCGACAAATCCAGGCGGAGGATAAAATGTCCGCTGATGACCCAAAGCGGACTCTCACTTGGCTCAATCCGGTGGCGGACTAAGCTGTTATTCGGGCATTTATCTCATTTCAGATGGCCGATATGTGAGCAATGTGAGGAGCGAGCGTTGGCCGCTGCATAATTGCATCGGGATGTAAGGTGAAGCTAATCAGATCCGAAAAATGAATAGGGTGTGGCATGGCTAAAAATCCGACCCGACAAAAGAGAGCGCATTTCAAAAAGTTATAGGTGTGTTTCTTTCCACGCCGCCTAAACCGCATAAAGCTAAGTAAAAAAAGAGTCCCAAGAAGAAAAAATGATATATTCTGCGACCGTGAAAACTATCGCCTCTCTGTGGTCGTTGATCGCCCTGCACATTGACTTGTACACGTATTATCCAAGCAACACTGCTTTATACCGCTTTTTTTAGTCGGCACTCGCTGCTCACCCGTTTTTTTCGTTGACGTGCCAGTATTCGTGTTGTCCTTCGCAAAAGTCTCAAAACTCACTAGAGCGAAAATTAGAGTGAGGCCAAGTCCGAGAGAGCGTGCAGTGAAGGGCATTGTTGCCTCCGCATTTTGCTACCAAAGTAGATACTTACGAAAGGCCAATAGCAATAGGCGATATTAGCTATGAGGCCGAGCTGGGTAAGTAGCGCCGTAATTTTCGCATTTCATTAGTCTGGGTCTGACCCATTGCAAAGTGATCAGCCTTCATTGAGTGATACACTTTGAATATTAGTTTGGTTGGCCTTTGCGCCAGCGGTCACGCAGAACTGAGTGACACAGGAAGTCGAGATGTCCGTTTGTGGCACTTAGCGGACAAGCCAGCCGCACCCGCGTTTGTCAGCAATTGGGTGCATAGCGGACATTGATTGGCGCGGGCGGTGAATGGACCGGTCGCTAAGTATAGTTGATGAGTGGACGCTGTCAGCGATCGAGTTGGTACCGCGAGGTGACTACGCGCACCACAGTAACGTTACGATCTCCTGCGGACAAAATAATGCCTTCACTTTGTCATGCATTCATTTACGAAGGCCCCACTCTTTGAAGAACTAAGCTTCTGTGACTTTGCCTGCTGTTTACAATCAGCGAGCTTCTTTTTCCTTATCTTGCGATCTTCGGCAGCCTGCTTTCTCTTCTGAGCGCGCTCTTCGACGGATTTCTTGATTTTAGCATCGAGACCAGCAGGTACAGCCGTCGTACTCTTCGGCTCTGGTGTGACAGTCTGTGCGAAGGTGTCTGGGTTGGGGACGATGAGAATGCCAGCAATTAGAATTGCAAACAAAACTACGAGACGTGACATCGTGTGTTCTCCTGTTCTTGTCAAAAATAAATTGCTGATGGCGGGTGGTTTGGAGTGGTTACGCTATTTAGCGGCCCTTGCGAAAATGGCGCGGATGGCGGCAGTGCCAAGAGCTGAGCCAGCGACGATGCCAGCAGCGGTGATACTCTATTAGTTCCGGGCTATCGAAGTCGAGCAGCTGTTTTTTTGCGCTGCGGGACAAGATCGACAGTACGAATGCGTCTGGCGCATGTCCACGTCTGGGCGCTGTTACCACTTATCGAATAAAAGTTTCTGCGGTGCGTCGGTCGCGATTGGCACATCGCGTCATTCGTCGCGACGCACCATTTTGGTCGCTACTGGACTAACAACGGACAAAAGTCGGCCGGGAGGCTGAATTGCTAGGCCGCGTTTGACCCAAAGCGGACATCTGGGATGTTTCGTTGGAGTTTCCGATCAACTCGCCTTAATGCCGGCGAACTTGATAACTTTTGCCCACTTATCAGTTTGCTCGGCTATCAAGTGCCCAAATGCTGCCGGAGATCCCGGGAGCGCTGAGGCCCCCATATCGTTGATCCGCGCCTTCATAGGCGCGTCCTCGAGTGCCGCATTTATTGTTTTGTTGAGGCGGTCGATGATTTGGGAAGGAGTGTTGACCGGTGCGCCGATGCCAAAAAATCCGCCGGACTCATAGCCCGGCAGAACCTCGGTCATCGCCGGTACGTCAGGCAAAATATGTGAACGCGATGCGGTGGTAACTGCCAGGGCGCGTAGCTTGCCGGCGCGGATATGCTGCGTTGCTACGACCGGCGCAATGAACGTCGCCTGCACCTGACCACCAACCAGATCGGATATCGCCTGTCCACCGCCGCGATATGGTACGTGTGTCAATTGAATACCCGCCATCAACATGAGTAGTTCTCCAGACATATGCGGTCCTGACCCAATTCCCGGCGAGGCCATACTTATGGCACCCGGCTTTCGTTTCGCATGAGCAATGAACTCGCGAACTGTGTTCGTCGGTACAGACGGATGGACTACAAGAACTTCAGGCGTTCTGATAAATGAGGCGACCGGTGTGATGTCGCGCATGAAATTGAAATTGAGATTCTCATACAACGTCGCATTAATAGCGTTTGGCGCACCGACCAGAAGCAGAGTGTAGCCATCTGCAGGGGCGCGGGTGACCGTCTCAGCGGCGATGTTGGTGCCTGCGCCGGGCTTATTTTCGACGACAAACGGGTGGCCGATCCGTTCTGACAGAACTTGAGCCATCAAGCGCGCCGCGATGTCCTGCGCCCCGCCAGCGGTCTGTCCCACGATCAGTCGTACCGGTCGTGTCGGATAGTCTTGTGCCGATGCACCGCGCAAAGCAACCGGAAGAGCAGCGGCACCCGCAGCTAAACGCAGAAATTGGCGGCGCGGAATATTCATGGCGTACTCCTGCGATCCAAAAACGTTCGACCTCCCAGGGGGTGTAGGCCGCTAATCGATCCGTGACATGCAATGGTTTAGCTGATGGCCACCATAGCGGCATAATGCTATAAATTGATGATGTCATAACACTTCAGCTATGGGTGCGGATATGCAGCTTAGGGACCGCATTGGACGTCGACTAAAACTGCACGATTTAAATGTGCTGATGACGGTGGTCCAGGCCGGCAGCATGGGAAAAGCGGCGGCGCGCCTGAACACAGTTCAGCCCGCCGTTTCGAGGTCGATTGCCGAACTAGAACATGCGCTGGGCGTGCGCCTGGTCGAACGCCACCGGCAAGGCATCGAGCCCACCATTTATGGTCGCGCGTTGCTCGACTGCGGAATGACTGTATTCGACGACCTTCGCCAAGGCGTAAGGAACATTGAGTTTCTTATCGATCCTACAGCTGGGGACGTGCGGATCGGATGCAATCCAGTTCTAGCCACGAGTTTTGTATCCACCGTCATTGATCAAATATCCAAACGGTATCCACGCATCGTATTTCATCTCACGGTATCGCCGGTTGAATCGTTGCTTAGCGAATTGAACGAGCGGAATGTCGATTTGCTGATCACTCGGAAGTCGAGCCCCACGGAACACGACCGCTTGGCCTTTGAATCGCTTTTTGACGATTCCTTCGTGATCGTAGCAGGCTCGCAATATCGGCGGCGTACGACGAAGCTTGCTGATCTGGTGAACGAACCATGGGTATTACCCCCGCCAGAAAGCGTTCTTGGCACAGTTGCAAGGAACGCCTTTCGGGCAAGCGGATTCGAATACCCTCGCGTGACCGTAGTCGCCATCCCGCCCGAGGTGCGGATAAATCTCCTCGCGACTGGGCGCTTTCTCACGATCTTTCCGACCTCCGTATTGAAGTTCTCTCCACGACGCTCGGAGATGAAAGCATTGCCCGTCAAATTGCCAACAAGCCGCGTGACAAACGGGATCGTCACATTGAAGAATCGAACGTTGAGTCCGGTTGCGTTGCTCGTTATCGACGTTGCCCGTGGAGTGGCAAAGTCGTTGGCAAGAAGAAAGTAAGCCAAGGTGTTATGTCCGCTATTGGCACTTAGCGGACAATCGCGGCACCGCAGCAATTTGTCCGCTTTTGGACCAAAGCGGACAAAGGTCGACCTCGCATATATGCACGTCAGCAATTGGCTGACATCTATGTCCGAAATGAACTCCCCGACGTAGTGGAACTGAAAGATCTGCGCGTAATGCAGAGTAGTTCAGCGTAACCCAGCGTACTTGACGGCGTGGCGGAGGGAGCGAAACTGCAAAACAAATTCTCTGCTCGTAGTGCAGAGTAGTCCCGTATAAGTCTGCGTATCTGGGCGTATGGCAACGGACTTAGCGCCTGAATTTTTTCAACACGATGATTGCAGCTGGTCACAATCGCATCATGCTTTCGTCGGTCTGAAGCAGAGCTTCGTTAGAAATTTATTTTCAATGTCGGGATTAACATTATCCTCAGCTTTTGCCGGCGCGCGGCGGCGTAGTCCGCATTTCAGGAGATTCGCGCTGCTAGTCTGTGCGCATTCGATGGGTGTCGGGGCAATCTCTATTGCGGGGACGATTGTAATGACTGCCGTTGTGGTCCTGCTGGCAGCGAGCGCGCTTGCGGGTCTTGTTTTGGGATTTTATTGCCCGTGGCATACCATTTTGATTGCAGGGCCGATACTTGCGCTGCTTGCTGCGATGGTATTGGAGAATGAAGGTCTGGGTGAGCTTGCGGGCATCGCGATCATCGTCATCTGCCTCACCGTCCACGAAATCGCTTATTTGATTGGAGCGATGTTGGCGGCGCGCGGTCCGAAGGACCAATAAGATGTCGTTACCCGATGACCAACCTAATGATGAACCAGGCGAGACTAGCCACAAGGATATTTCCAGCGAGCACAAGCAGCAAGAAGAGACCCCACTTCGGCTTGTTCCAGCGAGCGAAGGACGGCGGTTCGTTTCGCCGGACAGCCCGCCGCGAGCGACCGTCGCCGTGCCGGCCCATTGCCAGGCCGGATGTGGGGAACACGCTTGCTTTTGTGTCACGCTGGGACAGATGTAGTGCCATGGTGAGACGCTTTCCTTGCTGGGTTCTCGATTTGCAGATTGATCAGCAAGGACGATGCCAGCTCGCGCCTAGGTTCCCGGAGCGGAGCTGTCGAAATGTGAACCCGCGATCGCCACCCGCAAAGAAACGGGCGTTCTAAGTCCCGTCATCGCTTATCGGGTCCTCCTGCTACTCCTTTGCCCCAGCGCAGCGATAGATGCATGCGCCGAAAGGGATTGGCGGGTAGCGACCGAGGCGGCAATGTTTTGGTCTGAATCGGCGAGCACGCCTTTTGCCTCGTCGACGAATGGGCGAGCTTCGCGAAACTCGTCAAAGCACACCCGCAGATGATCAGCGTCCGCCAAAATATAGAGGGTCTTGGCGGCGGGCTCGGGCTCACGGATCCAGTGTCGGGCGAAGTGGTCGTCAGGCCCCTGCGTCAAAGCCGGCGGCGAAGAAGCCGCAAGCCCAGACCAAAGGGAACAAACGCAAGAAGCGCCGGTAATTTCGGCGCCTGGTCGCACGCTTAGACCCACTCACCTGTGTTATTCTCGCCGGGTATGCTCCGCATTGTATCCACCATCTTGTGTCTGCTGCTCTGCGCGCCCGCTCTGGCGCTCACCGGCAATGCGCCGCCGGCCACCGGCTGGGCGGCGCGTGCGATCGTGATGATCGTGGATGCGCGCGGCGACCTGTGCACCGGCACGGCTCTGACACGCGACCTGGTGCTAACCGCCGCGCATTGTGTCGCACGCGCCACCGAGTATCAGGTCAAGGCGTTCCAGACCAGCACGCCGATTGGCGTGCGCGGCGTCGCACCACATCCGCAGTTTAATTTCGCGAACTACCTTGCCAGCCGCGCCACCGCCGACGTAGCGCTGATCAAGCTCGCCTCACCGCTACCCGATATCGTCGTACCGGCGACATTGGCAGCCGCGCGCCGCGTCGCGGTCGGCGAAAAACTGACCATCGCCGGCTTCGGTGTCACTGCCGCCGGCACTGCGAGCGGCCTTGGGGTCCCGCGCATGGCGGCGCTCACCGTCACCGGCAAGCCCGGGTCGCTGCAGATACGTCTCTACGATGTGGCGACGCGCAATCAGCGGATCGGTCTCGGCGGCTGTACCGGCGACAGCGGCGCCCCCGCCTTCGACGGCGAAGGCCCGCTGGTGATCGGCGTGGTGAGCTGGTCGACCGCGCCCGGCGACGAGCAAGGCTGCGGCGGCCTGACCGGCGTCACGCCGCTGCTCAACTACCGCGACTGGATCGTGCAGACGGCGCGCAAATTCAATTCGCCGCTGGGGCCTTAAAACCCAGGTTTTCCACAGCGCGTCTGCTTTTCATATTCGCTCGGGCGCGACTCCTCGCTAGTCTTCCCCACGGGGACTGGGGGTTGAACGTGCCGCGCCATTTTGCGCCGGGGCTCACTCTTATATTGACGGCCGCCGTGCTTTCCGCCGCGACGCCAGCGCATGCCGTCATCAAGGGTACTTCGTCCGCGCTCGGCTCCTACACCGTGCGCCTCGTCGGTTCCGGCTATTGCACCGGCGTCGTGATTGCGCGCCGCGCCGTGGTCACCGCCGCCCATTGCGCCCGCGGCATGCGCGTCCAGGCCGACAGCGGCTCGGTGCGTGTCGTCGGCGTCTCGCGCAGCGCGCTGCTCGACGACGGGCGCCGCGTCAGCGTATCCGGCGACGCCGCGATCCTGAAACTGTCCTCAGACCTCGGCGCCGGAGCGGCGCCGGTCGGCGACGGCAGTGGTGACACATTCACCATCGCCGGCTACGGCACCGTCGATGAGCGCCAGAGCGGCGCCTTCGGTTCGCTGCACGAAGCAAGCCTGGTGGCGGCGAGCGCCCGCGCGCTGGTCGATCCCAACCGCACCGGCTCGATCGGAGCGAGTGCGTGTTTCGGCGATTCCGGCGGGCCGGTGATGCGTGGCGGCATGCTGGTCGGCATCATCACCCGCGCCGCTCATCCCTCCCCGCGCATTGCCTGCGGACATCTCACGCGCTGGGCGCCGATCACGGCCAGCGGCACCGCGCAGGCAGTGGCCTCGGCCGTGGCCGACGAAGGCACCGCCGTCGCCGAATCGCGCGGACACAGGCATCGCCGGCATGCACGGCGCACGCAGGAAAGCGAGACAAGTTCGGCCAGCCTGTTCGGCAATTGGTTCGCACCGAAAGCCGAAGTGCGGCGGGTTACCCGGCGCAAAACGGCGCAGCGATAAACGCCGCGCCCGGCGACGAGAAAGCTCAATTCGCCGGCGGGTCCGTAGCCGGCGCAACTCAGCGCGGCGGCGGTGGCGGCAGCGGGCCTTTTTTCTTCGGCGCAAATGGATTGTACTTCTGCAATTTCTGCCTGAATCCGCCGGGCTGTTGCGGGCCCGGACCGGGCTGCTGTGGACCTGGACCGCGCTGCTGCCTCGGCCGCAAATTGTTCGGCCGCAGGCCGCCCGGCCTTCGGAAATTGGGACCGCGCAACTGTCGCCGCTGCACCGCCAGACGCCGGCCGACCGTGTGCGAGGCGAACAGCCGCTGTACCACGCCGCGGTCGCGCAACGCTTCCTGCGGCGGAATGGTGAACGGCACAACGGTGAGCCGACCGCCTTGGCCGCCGCGAATCGCGAACGCGCTCGAGCCTTGCGTCAGCGCGCCGAGCCGCCCGCCCTGCGGGTTGAACACCTCGATCTGCCCGACCCGTCCATCGGCGTCCGGGTAGAGCTTGATCTTGGCCTCGCCGGGAAGCGCGCCAGCCGCCGCGCGGTCCGGCACATCGACGACGCCGGTGGTGCCGCGGATACCGAGGATGGCGGTCGGCGTCGCAATCTTCATGTCGCCGCTTTTGGCCAGTGCGCTGGCGACGAAGGCGACGGTGCCGCGCGCCACTTTGAACACGGCGGCGTTGCCGGCGGCGCCCTCCTGATAAACGTATTGGTCGATGACGATGCGCGCATTGGCGGTCAGGCTGAAGGTGGTCTCGTCGTCGAAGGTGACGCCGAGCGCCGAGTTGGCGCCGGTCGCCAGCACGTCGCCTTTCAGGATGCCGTCGTTGAGTTTCAGCGCGGCGGGCGGCGTATTGCCGCGCGTCACGGTAGCGACGCCTTGCAGGGTCGCGACCTGGCCGATCTGATCGTCGGCGGACTGGTCTGGAGCCGGGTCGGCTTGACCTGGCGCAGGCTGAACTTGCGCGCGCGCCTTCAGCGGTCCCAATGCCGTGGCGCCGACAAGGCCTATCAGTAATGCGCTGAACTCACGCCGCTGCATGGGGCCTCGCGAAGATTAGTATTTACGCTGGCTAACTATAGCAGGCCCCGATGGGGGCGCGAGCGCTGCGGCGACTTTGACCGGCGTCATGCGGCTGTTGCTCTACCGCGTCGAGCGGAATGCCCGCCTTTGAGTCCTTGTGGATGGATGTGTAAGTGCGCGACGAGGGCCAATCCCACTTCGCGTCGCAATAATTCGTCGACCAGGCCGACGGTTGGCGCCCGGCGCCCACGGCATTTGACACCCCTCCCCACGCCGGCCGTGAAGTGGCACACTTGTTTACAAGCAGTCAAAAACGACGGGGGGGATGATGAAGAGACAATGGGCTGCGGCGGCGCTTGTGGTGTTCGCCGGAATGAGTGGCGTTCAGGCGCAAGACTATCCGACGCGAACGGTGACGATCATTGTGCCGTTCGCGGCCGGCGGGCCGGCCGACGTGATGGGCCGGATCGCGGCCGACATCTTTTCCCGCCACCTCGGCCAGACGTTCGTGGTCGAGAATGTCGCCGGGGCCGGCGGCACGGTCGGGGCGCTGCGCGCCGCGCGCGCCCATCCCGACGGTTACACGCTGATTTCCGGCCACCTGGGCACGAATGCCCTGGCGCCGGTGTTCTATCCCAAACTGGAATATGACCCGGAGAAGGATTTCGAGCCGGTCGGCCTGACGGCCGTGCAGCCGGAACTGCTCGCGGTCCGCAAGGACATCCCGGCCAACAACCTCAAAGAGTTCGTCGCCTGGGCCAAAGCGAACGAGAGCAAGCTCAACATGGGGCACGCCGGCGTCGGCTCGGTGTCGTATATCGGCTGCCTGCTGCTCAACTCAGCCATCGGCATCAAGCCGACGCTGGTGCCATTCACCGGCACGGCGCCGGTGATGAACGCCATTCTCGCCGGCAACATCGATTACGATTGCGACCCGGTGCTCGGACCTCTGCCGCACGTGCTTGCAGGCACCGTCAAGGCGCTGGCGATCGCCGCCAAGAAGCGCAGCCCGCTGTTGCCGGACGTGCCGACCTCTTATGAGCAGGGTTTCCCGCAGTTCGACTGCGCGCCGTTCTATGCGGTGTTCGCGCCGAAAGGCACGCCGAAACCGGTCATCGACAAGCTTGCCGCGGCGCTCAGCAAAGGCCTGGACGAGCCGGCCGTGCAAAAACGTCTAGCCGATCTCGGCGCCGAAATCGCCGAGCCGGATCGCCGCGGACCGAAAGCTTTGGCCGCGCTGGTGCACAGCGAGATCACGCGGCTGACGCCAATCTTGAAGGCGGCTGCGACCAAATAAGCACCCCTGACCTGCGGGCGTATGGCTGGACGTGTTTGTGCGCGCGGTGTGCGGCGCGATGACCGGTTCCGCGGCGAGGCTCCGGAATTTTACTTAAGGGACAAACCGGCGCGCTCGCGCGCGCGCCGCTTGAGACAAATCAACTAGTGCGGCGTCGATTCGGATTATTTTTCTTGCGCAATGAAGGAATCCGAATCGATAGAGCCAGCCGATGACCCTCATAAACCGCCTCCATAATGCCCCGCCGCTGTTCTGGCGCTGCGTCGCAGTAACCGGCAGTTTGTTCATTGTGTCCGTTTGGGTTATGGCGCTCGCGAGCGCCCGCGATCTGGGACAGTGGGAGAATCAAGACCCCACGGTCCGCAAATGGTTCAACAGCCTGATGATGCCGGACTACCCGTCATTCTCGTGCTGCGGAAAAGCCGACGCCTATTGGAGCGATGATTTCGAGGTGAAGGGCGACCAATATGTCGCCGTCATCACCGATACGCGCGAAGACTTCCCGCTCGGCCGTCCGCACATCGATGCCGGCACGCGCGTCACGGTGCCCAATCACCGCATCAAATGGGACAAGGGCAATCCGACCAGCCACGGCTGGATCTTCATCGCGGGCGGCGAGGTGTTCTGCTATCTGCCGCCGGGGGGTGTTTGAAGCGAATACGCTCCCAATAGTGGACGTTCTTCGAATGCGGCGGCATCGCCGCTTAGTGGCAATCGCGACCATCATGTCGTGTGAGCAAATTCAGATTGCGCTCAACAGCATTGAAGCTTTGATTGCCTGCTAACGTTGCAAAGCTGGTTTGACAGGCAACACGGCCACCATAGAAATTACCCGGCGAAAGATTGTTCGATACATTAGAAGTGCCCCAGTTGCCGCCAGCATTCCCGCCGATATAAAAGCTGGTCGAATTGTAGACAGCAGACGCTTTGTATGCTGGTGCCCCCGTCTAGAGTTTCTCGATCGATTTAATCGAAGCCGGCAAATGACGCAAAGGCGTCGAGCGACTCGCGCGGGGCGCGCCATTGGTTGATCGGCGCTGACTCATCAGCAAAGCCGAGCGCCAAGCCGCAGAACAAGATGTATTCGGGGGGAAGATCAAGGACGGAATAGATGGTTTTATGCCAGTGGGTCCAGGCTTCCTGGCCGCAGCTGTGCAGCCCGTACGCGCGCGCCAGCAGCATGACCGTCTGGATATAGCCGCCGAGATCCGACCATTGCGGCGGACCCATGCTGCGATCGATCGACAGCAGGAGACCGACCGGCGCGCCGAAGAAATCGAAATTGCGCGCGTATTGCCGGTAGCGTCCGGCGCGATCGTCGCGGGTTACGCCAATCGACTGATAGAGCGCAGCGCCAATCTGGCGGCGACGCGTTTCATAGGGCTCTTTCAGATGCGGCGGGTAGATGTCGTATTCCGCGCCCTCGCCGCGCGGCAGCAATTCGGGTCGTGCGCGCACCAGCGCCTTGAGCTGTTCAAGTCTCGCGCCCGCCAGCGCATGCACGCGCCAAGGCTGCACATTGCCGCCGGATGGCGCGCGCGCTGCGCGTTCGAGGATGTCGCGAACGACTGTTTCAGGAATAGGCGTCGGCAGAAAGGCTCGGCATGAGTATCGTGATACAATGGCGTCGCGAACATCCATAAAATGCTCCGTGTCATTGGCAATCGGCATACCGGCCTGAAGCCATGGGGTGCTGACGCCATTTGCGGCAGCATTTACATTGATCTTTACTAATGGATGCGTCGAGTTTTGCCAATTTGTTAGCCATTCAGTTCGCAATATTTCCATTTCGCAAGGCGACCTTCTTTCGAGTTTTGGAACGAGAATTGAATTGGCTCGCTCAGCACCGAATAGTGAGTCCCTTCGCAATACGGGTCTTGGACCGCCACATTCTCGACGGCTTGCTGCCGGGAGCAAAATCGAATGTGCTGAGATATGCGCGGCCGAGTACGTCCGGATGTCAACTGAACACCAGCGGTACTCGATTGAGAACCAACAAGTTGCGATAGCCGCTTACGCCGCTAGCCATAAAATCAAGATTGTGCAGTCCTATATCGATCCTGGCAGAAGCGGTTTGCGAATCGAACACCGCGAGGCGCTCCGGCAACTCATCGAGGACGTCCAAAACGGCCGCGCAAACTTCAGCACAATTCTGGTGTATGACGTGAGCCGCTGGGGACGATTTCAGGATATCGACGAGAGCGCCTATTACGAATTCCTTTGCAAGCGCGCCGGTGTGCCTATTCGGTATTGCGCCGAACAGTTCGAAAATAACGATACGCTGATTGCTCAAGTCGTTAAAAGCGTGAAGAGAGCGATGGCTGGCGAATATAGCCGGGAGCTCTCGGTGAAAACTTTTGAAGGTCACAAACGTGGCGCCCTGCGCGGTATCTATCAAGGTGGAATCCCGGCTTATGGTTTTCGGCGCCTGCTTGTCGACGAGTTTGGAAATGCAAGATCTTTGCTCACAACTGGTGAACGTAAACATTTTCAAATGGATCGCGTCGTCCTGACTCTTGGAGCCCCCTCCGAAATAAGGACAATTCAACGAATCTTTCGCTTGTTTGTCGTTTCGCGTATGCGATGTAGAAATATTGTTCAGTTGTTAAATGCAGAGGGTTTGCCCAACGTCATTGGAAACCGGTGGACCGACAACAATGTGCTACGAGTTTTAACCAACGAAAAGTATATCGGAAATTATATTTACGCCCGAACATCACAGAAACTATTAGGTCCCAGTCGTCCTAATCCGCCAAGATCGTGGATCCGTGCGGACGGAGCGCTGCCACGCATTATCGATCCTGAGTTATTTGCGTCAGCGCAACGGATATTGGCAAACCCGTGGTGGGCTTTTACGGACAATCAGCTTCTTGATCACCTTACCGCTGCTCAGTGCAAGAATGGTTACTTAACTACTCACGTAATCACCAAATCGAAATTCACGCCGGCGACGATGACCTATCAAAAGCGATTTGGAAGTTTGGCAAACGCCTATCGGCTCATCGGGTACAAACGGACTCGTGGCTATTATTGTTGCAAACCTGAACTTTTACGTCCGATGCATCGTAACTTAATCTCGCAGCTGATTTCAGCTGTTGAACGCCGCGGCGGCACAGTGCAATTTGATGAGATGTCACAAAGTTTGCGGCTCAATGGCACGTTCACCGTTGCCGTTGTGATTATGCCGTATCTCAGATTTCAAACGGACGTATGGGGGTGGACACTTCGTCTCCATTTTATACCGAAATGCAACGCCATCCTTGTGGGACGGCTAGATAAGACAAATACGAAAATTATCGACTATTACCTATTGCCCCGCAGTAAATGTTCTCGCACCTTCTTGCAATTCACTGAACGAAATCTACCTCGATTCAAATCATGCAAACTCAAGTCGACAAAGGCCTTCTATCAACAGTGCCAAAAACTATTTTATCGCGCTCGCGCAAATGGATCATCCACCGCCGCGTGGTTACAAGAATGAAACTCCCCGTTTAGACGCTTGCGCTAAGACGACGCTGCTCGCTCTAAATGTCTGCTTTACGTCATTGCGAACGTGGTTGCGCTGTTGGGCTATGTCCGTTCTCACCCCAAAAGCGGATATTCGTCGATAAGGCTGACATCTCCGCTTGTTGGTCTAACCGGACAAATATAAATGCCTTTGTATCTTCGGTTGTAGGTACTCATAAATTTTCCGAGCTGGATCACCCAGATCACTTGCCCCGCCAGCCGTGCGCGGCCGTAGACGCGCGGGATCGGCGCGCCCTCGGTCGAGGCCATCACCGCGAGATCGGCGAGGCGCGGACCGTCCAGCACGCGCTCGCGATGCGACGCGAACAGCGCCTGGTCGATGAAGTTGCCGGCGAGCGCGCCGATGAGGCGGCCGGCAATCGCGCCGGTCGGCCCGAACACGGCACCGCCCGCCGCCGAGCCGGCAATGGAGAGAGCAAGGGCTGCCATGAGTGAAAGGCGGTTGTTAATGGGAATAAAATGCGAATGGATACAGCAGCTTAGTTAGTACGCGCAGCTGTTTCGCACCGTTCGGTATTAGAAGTTTAGGAACCACGATTCACGGGATTTTTGTGGTGAATTGTTGCGGAAATGGCACACCTGATTGCTTGGGACGG
>Ga0184628_10000571_pt1 | contig 19558 bp, 14 predicted proteins | sample PLM4_5_b1_FD_133149 | JGI IMG/M metagenome (GOLD analysis project Ga0184628, IMG submission 133149) | Groundwater sediment microbial communities from an aquifer in East River, Colorado, USA - PLM4_5_b1 | ecosystem: Environmental > Terrestrial > Soil > Riparian zone | place: USA: East River... | reverse complement strand
TGTCCGGGTTTCAGGCAGTATAAGTCACAAAAGTACTTCGTCGAATCGAACAACGGAATCTTTTGCATTTTCTCGTCCGAAAAATGGACGAGTGACTCAAAGTTCAGGGCTTGCATGGGAGATTTTCAGGGGCCGGGATTATTGTAAGGGAAAGATCCGGGCAGAAGGGACAATTTCCTCGACGATATTCACCAGATGCGGGTGGCAGGTGAACAGAAGAACCTGGTGTGTCTCGGCAAGTTCGCGCACCGCCTGCAGCGTATTCCGCGTTCGCGATGGATCGAAGTTGACGAAGACGTCGTCAAAAACGACGGGAAGCGCATCGTTGGTTCCGGCATACTCGCGAACCAGCGCCAGTCTCATGGAAAGATAAAGCTGTTCGGCCGTTCCGCGGCTGAGCAACTGCGGCGGCAGCCGGACGCCGTCGGCGCGTTCCACCTGAATGTCGGCGCCATCGAGCGGTGCAATCACGCGAAGGTAGTGCCCTTCGGTCATCACCTTGAAGAATTGCGAAGCCTGACGAAGCACTCCGGGTTGTCGCTCGGTTTCGTAGATCTTCCGGGTTTCGTCGAGAAGGGTTTTGCACAACGTCAATACCGCCCACGTTTCCGCATTCGCATCGAGCTTTGCAAGAATCAGTTCCTGCCGGGTCAGCAGTCGAGACCGCTCTTCACTGCGTTCCATGATCGCGATACGTTCGGCGACGCGGCCGGACTCGTGGCGCACATCGACCAGGCGTTGTTCCATGTCTGCCAGTTCCGCTTTGGTTGCATCGTAAGCTTCCTGAACATTGTCGTGGAGATCGAAGAGCATTGCGGGTTCGCCAGAATCGGGCGGTATACGATCGAGCTCCGCGGCAAGCAGCAACCGCTGCTTGTAAGCTTCCGCGAGTTCCAGAAATTCCGCTTCATCGGAAGCCGAAGCTTCGGCGAGAAGCGCGGCAACGGCGGCCTGCTGCTCATGGATCTGATCCCCGATCCGCTGCAGGTCATCATTCGAGCGCTCCACGGAATCCTCAACCCGGCGCAATTCCTCGGCGAGTTTCGCCAGGCGTTCCAGATCTTCAACACGGATTTCGATATCCTCCGATGCGATGTCGGACTTTCCAATCAGCTTCCGGATTTCCGTTTCAATACCGCGACCTTCGTTCTCAACCTTGCGGACTTCTTCACCGCAAATTCGAAGGCGCTCGCTGCAATCGGCAAGTTTGAGACGAAACGCGGCATATCCCGCCTGACGGCGCTTGTACCACCACAATGGACTGAACGAAACGGCGATCAGCGCCAGCGCCCAGTAGAGATGGCCGGCGAATGCAATACCGGCCACACCGAACCAGATCAAACCGATAAACGCAAATACGGAAAATTGAGACGGAGGACGAACTCCGGCGACTGCGGATTCATGGGCGGCATTTTCCTGCGACGTCGCATGGAGCTTTTCGATGGACGCCGCGTAGATGCGACGCGCCGCATCGACACGCGGAAGCAGACTTCTCAGAGCTTCGATGACACGGACTCGGCGGTCATATTCTGCCGGGTCCGCCTGCGCTCTCAGGTCCAGTCGACGCATGCGGCGCTGTTCGGCTTCCTTTCGGCTGGCTTCAAGTTCGGATTGAAGCGACTGAATATGCTTGTTGAGGAGGCCGAGACGTTCGACACCCCCTTCGGGGAATTGAGGCACGATTGGAAGCGACGCCAGAGTCTTCTCCAGAAACTTTCGGCGTTCCACAAGGGGACGCGAGTTCAATCGTTTTTCATACTGGGCCGCCCGCTGCTTCAGGTCGACGACGATCTCCTCCAGCCCCCGAATTTCTGCAGCCAGACGAATTCTGGCTTCGTGTGCCGCCCAGTATTCCTCGGGCTGGTGCTCGGTCCGATCGAGGTCCTCGCGAACCGCTTCGAGTTCCTTCAATGCGACATTGATCGAACCATTCTGGCCACGTGGAAGAAACATGGCGCTTTGACGGGCGTCGATGTCGCGCTGGACTCCGGTCCATTTCGTTGCCCCGATTCCCAGACCCGCACCGGTAATGTGCTGCGCCACTTCGTTGTCCTGAAGCGTATGGAACTGCTCGAGCTCTTCGAGACCGAATGCAAAAACGTTGTGATACAGCGTGCGCGTGGTTCCGCCCAGAAGCGCTTCCAGTTCCGACTCGCTGCCCATGGCGTCGCCGTCATAAATCGTGGCGGTGCCGCGAACATGCCGGCCGGCTTTGCGCTCGATGCGAACCGGACGGCCTTTTACCTGCACATCGAGCCAGCCGCCGTGAATTCCGCCATTCAATGGATCGTAGCGACGGGCGCTGCCCCTCCGGTCGAATCCAAACAGGATGGAACGGACAAAAGCCATCAGCGTGCTTTTTCCCGTTTCGTTTGGACCATGGAATACATTCAGGCCAGGGCCAAGCGGCTCCCAGTCCTTTTCATTCCAGACGCCAAAACCATCAATATGGAGTTTATCGATCTTCATTGGGAGTGTTCTCTGAGTCCTTTATGAATCCAGCAGCAGATCCACTCCCATGGCTGTGGCGCGTTCGATCCATTCGCGCAGCCGCGTATCGTCGGGTTGAGAGAGTTCCTTCTTACGAAACAGGGGTCCAAGGCTGTCGGTCAGTTTCTCGCGAAGTTCGGGATCGTTGAGCGCATTGTCCGCAAGTTTCAGAAAGTCGCTGACCAGGGTTTCGGTGTGCGAAAGCGATTCGAAATCCAGCTCGGGTCCTGTGGAGATGCGTACCGATTCGGTGGAAACCACGGACTGCAGCTGCTCGCGAAGTTCTTCGGCCATGCCATCGCGCTGAAGATCGCGATGGAGCGGCCCATTGCCTCGAAGCGTGCATCGCACCACGGTGGGCCCGTCAAATGACGCGGCGGTAATGCGCCCGTTTTCCTGCATCTCGGCAATCAGGTTGTCGATGCGTTTCAATTCGCGAATCGACATCTCCAGGTGAGCCCATTGCACCTTGTTGGTCTGAACGAATTGCATGTGGGCCTTTCCATTTCGATCGACATCCACCTGCAGGCAGCCACGCGGGCCGGGCTCGCGGGCGTTGCGGCCCTGGGGATTCCCCGGATACGCCACCGCAGCCGGTTCCAACGCAAGAGTGGATCTCGTGTGCACATGCCCAAGCGCCCAGTAATCGAACCCGGAGGACTTCAACTCGTCGAGCGTCACCGGCGCATAATCCGCATGACCGGCCTGACTTCCGACGTTGGCATGGAGCACTCCAACCGAATACGGAGAATCCTCATCCGGCTTCATCGTCGCGGCAAGGTTTTCGGTGACCCGCTCCTTCGCATAACTGACGCCGGTGACTCGGGCGATTTCCTTCCCACGTCGAATGACAGGTTCGGTATTCGGTTTTCCGGTAAACGTGGTGACATTGGGCGGGAGAAGAAACTCGCTGCCCCAGCCGTTCAGCGGGTCGTGGTTTCCATGGACGATGTAGACGGAGATATCGCGCTCGGCAAGCCGCTCCATCTGGCGGCGAAACGCAACCAGCGCCCGCAGGCTCCGATCTCTGGAATCATAGAGATCGCCGGCAATAACCAGAAAATCGGATTTCGACTGTATGGTGTGATCGACAATGGCATCAAATGCGCCCAGAGTCGCCGATTGCAGACTGTCGCGCAGCGCAGGATCCGCATTCGCCAGGCCGCGAAAAGGACTGTCCAGATGCAGGTCCGCTGCATGGATAAATCGCAAGGATTCCATGCATAGCTTGTATGCGAGTTGGCGGACAGCTCAGGTCCGGGAAAGCGAGGCGGGGGATTTACTATTGGCAAATCCCCTTGTCCGCTCTTAGGCCGGGACCGGTCCCAACAAATCCGCAATCTGATACTTATCGTGGGAACCCACCAGGCGGCCGGCTTCTTTCCCATTCCGGAACAGTATCAGCGTCGGTATGCCGCGGACGCCGTACTTGACGGCTACATTGGGATCGTCGTCGACATTGAACTTCAGGACCTTTGCGTTTTGCCCATAGTCTTCCGCGACGGCGTCCAGAACCGGTGCCATGGCTCGGCACGGTCCGCACCAGGGCGCCCAGAAATCGATCAGAACAGGCTGTTCGGACTGGAACACGATGTCCTCAAATTCGGTTTCGTTCACTTCACGTACGAGACGGCTCATTTTTTCGCCCTCCGATATATCGATATATATCTATATATCACGGAAGTCAAATTCAGGACCTGGGCGACACCCGCCGCGCAGCGTGAATACGCTGGAATTCATGAACTTCGCGCCATACAATTCGGTTACTCCAAATGCGCAATCGAATAGTGATCCTGATCATTCTCCTCTGCACTGCTGGGATGCACTCCCAGAATGCCCCGGCACCTGGTCCGGATTCGATCAGGATCGATGTGCCGCTGCTTTCACTGGATGTCACTGTTTCCGATCTGGACGGAAAGGCGATCACAAACCTGAACCGCTCCGATTTCGATCTTCTTGAAGACGGGGTTCCTCAAAAACTTGTGAGCTTCAGCCCGGTCGATACTCCTTATAACGTTCTGCTTCTTCTCGATTGCAGGACAAGTACCCGGGATCGGTTGAATCTCCTGATGCAATCCCTGGCTCGTTTTTCAAATCAACTGCGTTCGAACGACCGGATGGAGATTGCGACATTCGGCAATGAAGTCCATGTCATCCGCGAATGGTCTCCGGTGGATAAGCAAAAGATCGAGATCGACGACAACCCGGACTGCAATAGCACGGATCTTTACGGAGGGTTGGACTGGAGCGTTAAGGAAGTCCGCAAACTGCAGGGACGTCGCAGTGTCGTCGTGTTCAGCAACGGATTCCAGACCGATATCGCAAGGCAGGAAGTCGAAGTAAACGGAATCAAGGTTCAACGCATTGTGGCTCCGGAGAAGGACGCCGAATTCCAGAAGGTCGCAAAAAAAATAAAGGAAGCCGGTGCGCCATTCTACTTTATTGCGGTCGATACCGACCTCAATCCGGGCAGTCCGCATGCTGGTCCGGTGCAGGACCAGCAGCAGATCCGAGCGAGGGTGGAACATCTCTCGGAAGTATCCGGAGGACGGACACTTTTTCCACGGGAATCCTCCGAAGTCGTTCCTTTGTTTCTTCAGATCGGCCGGGAACTGGGGTCATCCTATAGCCTGACCTATTCACCGCAACACTCGAGAGACAGCAACTACCACACGATCGATGTCCAGGTTCGGGGCGAAATCTACCACGTGCAACAGTCTCGAAATGGATACAACGCCAACTAAACTACTGTGGTGACTGCAGGCGGCGGACGACGCTCTGTCGTGTGGCGATGACCTGTGGGCGGTACGGCGAAGTAGGGTATTCCAGGAGAAACGTATCCGCGTTGTCGAGCGCAGCCTGCCATCGCTTTTGTTCGACAAAGACATTGATCAGACCGATGCGCGCTTCAAACAACTTCGGATCCAGTTCCAGCGCACGTTTCAATTCCCGTTCGGCATCGGCGTAGGCCTTGAGCCGAAAGTCGACAGCTCCCAGATAATAGGACGCTGAGGCGAGTTTCGGGTCGAGCCGCACCGCATTCGTCAATACATCTTTCGCCGCCGTGAGTTTGGTCTGAACAACGTCCGGTGTCGACGCCGACTGAATCTCGATATCGGCTTCTTCCAGAAAAAGGCGGCCCAGAACCATATATGGCCGTGCGGAATCCGGATTTATTTCGTGCGCCTTGCGGTATTCCCTCTCCGCATCGCGTCGACGCGTCATGTCCTGATAGGCCAGGCCGAGATTGAAGTGGGCGTCGTAGAAGTCCGGTACTACCTTCACAACCTTTTCAAGGTGCTGCGCCGCAAGATCGGGATGTTTTTTGGAAATCTCTTCCAATCCCCTGGCGTACTCCTGCAGGAGTTCTTTGGTATAAGCCGCCTGTTCTGCTGCAACAGCTCCTTGAGTGTCGTCCGGAGTCAGCATGATATTCACATCGTAGACACCGGCGCTGCCGCCGCCGGGTCCAAGCAGATCTTCGAATCCGGTGCGGAAGTGAGTGCGGGATTCCTTGAATCCACGCAATCGAATCACAATGTCAAAGTAGCCGGCCGACAGGTTCGAAAAGGAATACCTGCTGGAAATGTCGGCATTCGTGAAGGCAATGATCTGCTCTCCATCCTTGATGGTGAGGAGCACCTCAAAATTCTCATCGTGGTGGTTGGCGGGAATCATGATGATCCCGCGAATCGTGTATGCAGTTTGAGCCTCCGCGCTGGTAATCGCACCCAGAATGACAATCAGTGCGAATGCGAGAACCCCGCGCACTACTTTTTCTCCATATGGTTGACAATGCGCAGGCGTGTGGCCGCGACTTCTGCCCGATAGGAGGACTCGGGGTACTCCAGGAGAAACGTATCCGCGTTGTCGAGCGCGGCCTGCCATGACTTCTGATCGGCAAACAAATAGATCAGCGTGTATCGCGCTTCAAACAACTTCGGATCCAGTTCCAGCGCTCGCTTCAATTCCCGTTCCGCGTTCGCCAGGGACCTGGCGCGGAAGTCGAGAGCCCCCATGTAGTAGTGTGCTTTCGCAAGTTCGGCATCGATCGTGATGGCTTCGGCAAGCAACTCGCGAGCTTTGGTCAGTTTGGGTTGAAGGGCATCCAGTTTTGCCCCCGACTGATATTCATTTTCCACCTCGCCCACAAAGAGTCGTCCTAAAGCCAGCAGGGGGCGCGCGGACTCCGAATTCAAGTCATGGGCCGTACGGAATTCCTTTTCGGCTTCGCGCCATCGAAGGAGATCCTGATAGGCAAGCCCAAGATTAATGTGAGCGTCGTAAAAGTCCGGAACCTCATTCGCAACCTTCTCCAGATGGGGCAATGCAAGAGCCGGATGTTTATTGGTAATTTCGTCCAGACCCTTTGCATATTCGTCCAGAAGCGCGGCGGTATAGGCTTCCTGCTTTTCCGCCAGGCGGCGGCTTGTGGGATCGGGGATCAGGATGATGTTCCTGCTGATCGGTATTTCAGACCCGGTGGCAAGCGTCGGGCCATACAGAAAGGTGCGGGATTCCCGATATCCGTCAAGATTGATCAGGATGTCGTATCTGCCCAGCGACAGGTCGAGGTTGGTAAACATGTATCTGCCGGAATCGCTGACTGTCGTCGATGCATAGGAATCGAAGCCATCCCTTGTGGTGATACGCGCTTCGATATTGTCATTGTGTTTATCCCCTGGAACAATGACCCAGCCCTGGATAGTGGTGTACTGGGCTTGCGCGGCAGCGCTCATCACAAAAATCAATGCGAATGCGGCGAGCACTCTTCTAGGCATGAGTATTCTCCAGGTGAGAAAGGTATATCGCGAGCGACAGACGCGGTCAATCGGCATCTGGCAGGCACCCATTATTGCGCCAGTCGATCCGACACGTTCCCCATGGGCCTGGTGCCGATAATGGTTTTGCCATCCATCAGCCAGATCGTCACATTTCCAGCGAAGTCACGCCAGAGGATATCGGATCTGCCGTCGCCGTCGAAATCACGTATTCCGACGATGACCGACCCCGTCGAATTGCTTGAGGCTCTGTTGCTATAGCTAATAATATGCCCGCTCATCATCCAGATCGCCACGTTCCCGGAGGTATCACGCCAGAGGATGTCGGACCTGCCGTCGCCATCGAGGTCTCCGATTCCGAAGAATCTCCACGTGGAAAGCATGTTTCCTGTATAGCTGAAGCTGACGACGGATAGCCCATCCATCAGCCAGATCGCCACGCTCCCGAAATTATCGCGCCAGAGAATGTCGGACCTGCCGTCACCATCGAAGTCTCCGGTCCCGGCAATGGACCAGCCCATCCAGATGTTCGCGATGACTTTGCTGGTAACGAGATTCATCCCGTCCAGTATCCAAATGGCCACGTCTCCTGAAATTTCGCGCCAGAGAATCTCGGATTTTCCATCGCCATTGAAATCCCCGACTCCGGCAATGGACCAGCCCAGCGGAATGCTTCCCAACGATTTCCAGCTGACGACGGTCGTTCCGTTCATCAGCCATATGGCAACTTCTCCCGACGTGTCCCTCCAGAGAAGGTCCGCTTTGCCGTCCCCGTCGAAATCCCCGCTTCCTACGATGGACCATCCAGGCCAGATGTTTGCAATGAAGCTGCTTGCGGCGATGGTGGTTCCATTCATCAGCCACATGGAGACATTCCCCGACGTATCCCGCCATAAAACATCGGCAGCACCGTCGTGGTTGAAGTCGCGACTTGGTTTTTGAGGAACTAAAGCTGGTCGTGGCATGGTCGGATCGTAGAGTTCCGCCCTTGCAATGGATGCATCCCCTCGATAGCCGCCCACAATGAGAACCGTGCCATTGGATAGCAGGCTGGCGCCGTGAAAGGTGTGATAGAGGGCCATCGCTCCGGTCGGAGAAAAAGTGCCTGTGACGGGATCATAGAGTTCCGCGCTGGCCGAGCCGTTTTCAGCTCCCCCGGTGACCAGGACTGTCCCATCGGGTAGTAGAGTACTCATCTGACCATACCGGGCACGCGTCATGTTGCCGGTCGCCGTGAAAACTCCAGTTGAAGGGTCATAAATCTCTGCGCCGGACGACTGAGAGCCCCCGACGATGAGGACTCTTCCATCTCGAAGCATCGTCGCCGTGAAATAACTCCGCCCCGTCGTCATGTTTCCGGTGGCGGTGAACGTCGAGGTTGAAGGATCGTAAAGTTCCGCGGCGGCCTCGGATCTCAAATTGTCTGTACCGCCGGCAAGGAGGACCATGCCATTCGCGAGCAAGGTTGCAACATGCCCATACCGAACCGCAGTCTCGGTCCCCGCTACGGTAAATGTCCCGGAAGAAGGGTCATAAATCTCTGCATTCGCAAGCTTCGATAACGCGAAGTCATCTCCCCCGACAATTAGTACTTTTCCGTCACGAAGCAAGGTGGCTGTGTGGTAACACCGTGTTCGGCTCATGCTTCCAGTAGCTGTAAAAATTCCGGTCGAGGGATCGTATAACTCCGCGCCGGCGAGATTCCCTGGATTGTCGTTATAGCCCCCGGCAATCAGCACCTTGCCGTTTTTTAGCAATGTTGCAGTGTGGCATCCCCGACCCACGACCATTTTGGCTGTCGGACTGAATCCTCCTGTGGCTGGATCGTAGAGTTCGGCGCCGCCCACGGCGGCGTAATCATTGTCCCAGCCACCAACGATCAGGACCTTGCCGTTCGTCAGTGGTGTCACCGTCGGTTCTCCACGGAACTCGGCCATATCCCCGGTCAGCCTGAAGGCTCCGAGTGATTGTGCCGATACGATGGGTGCAACGAAGACAACGCCCGTGAAAAGCAGCGTGGCGCAAATGATCGTCCTCACAAGGCCGAGGATCTTCTTCGACGCTTTCATACACCACCTCCAGACTGTCCAGATTTTTTCGGATCTCTCAATCGCGGTCGTCGTCCTCACCGTGGTTACCATGCAATGGCCGCAGAAAATTCTTCATCGTATTGTCGGCAACGCCGATTCCCAGGGTCTGGCCGTCATCGGTGGCCGAACGGAAGTGAATTCCAGCGTTGATGCGGGCATTTTTCACCTCATCGAGCGCGTCAGTGAAGCTCGTAAAGGTACGTACGACGCCGAGCATTACATCGGAATCGACGCTGATCGAACTCTGGTCGCCAAAATAGTTGGCCAGTACACGACCCGCCGCACCACTCAGGCAGGAATGGCCGGAAGGGTATTCGGGATGGTTTGGTGTCGTTAACAGCGGTAGCCATGCCGGATCGGCCGCCGTCGCGGCGTTTCCATCGGTTGCGGCGAGTGGAATCGCCGTCACAGGACGCCAAAAGGAAAACACGTACTTTGCATCAAAGCAGCCAATCCCTGCATCGGCAATGGCGATGTTCATCAAAGCCAGCAGGCGACTGTTTTCGGAAAGCGAGAGGTGCTGCTCCATCGACAGCGACAAGGCAACATGATTAAAGCTGTACGTTGACGTGCTTGCTGCCCAAAAGCGGCTTGCGAGAGTTTGGTCTGCCGTGCGGATCAGGCTCGATGCACTTCCCATTGTTCTGGTTTCCTCGAAATCGGTGGTGTACCGGGCACTGCTCAATGCGGGAGGGCCGGCAGGCCGGAACTGCGCAGGCGAGCTCATCACCCAGGGAGTCATGTCCGCGAATGCGACACCGGCGCCTGCCAGGTTTCCCGGTGGAGTCGGGCGCCACTGACCAACAGCGGTGCCACCTGTGTATGGCGGGATAACGTCCGAAAAACCGTCGGTGCTCCGCCATGCCCAGATTTCGTCGGCAACCGTCTGACCCCAGTCAATCCCCCGCTGGATGGACGTACTGTGCTCCGCCGCGGATCCACTGGAAATGGCTGCGAGTGACGCCGCGCGTTTCATGTCGAGTGTGGCGATCTGGGCAGGATAGAGCCGAGCCAGACTGACATAAGCCGCTTGCACTGCCGCCGAGCGTTTGGATGCTCCCTTTGGCGCGTTGGGCTGAACATGAACATAGGTGTACCGCCGCTCGATGCCATTCACGGCGTCGAAAATTGAGGATTGAACAATCGCCGCCACTCTCGTGATCACAAGCGGGCTGGTGGGTGGCACTGCGGCTTTCGCAGATTCCAACATGATCTGAGTCCAGTCCGTAACTTCGTCGGCTCGGGCGTTAGTGGAGAGAGCGCAGAAAATAGCGGCAATCAGGAACAACGAGCGAATTCTGGATTTCATTGGGCAAGGTCCTTTCTTTCCGAGTAAAGATGTCTGAGTTCGACAGTCCGGAAAAATCCTTTGAATCGTGATGGCTAAATCCCGGATCGCAGTTCAAGCGGCGAAGTCTTCTGGCACAGCCGGACGCACAGTACTTGTCCTCCAGTGCCCACCAGGCTCTGACAGTTTGAACGCTTGAAATCTGTCGGTCTTAATCTCTACTGAAGGAAACCCAAACCGTTGTCACTGGCTTCCTGTTTAGTTTTATCGGCGGGTAGAAAAGCGGTGAACACTGTCATCATGAATTCAGGCGGATGCGCCCAGGCAGACTTTGCCTCTACTTACTCACCGTCCGGCTGCCTGCGGTTCAAGACGACCAGTTGATTGCGGATTTCAAGGCTCCAACTCGATAGTAGCTGAGCGCGATCCCTTCTTCCTTCCGCCAATTCCATTTGGCTACGGTCATCATAAGCTGCCGCGAGATATTCCTTTGTTATTTGAGTAACTGGATGTTGTCGACCATAAGCTGCAGCTTGAATGTCACACAAACGATTGTAAGTGTTGCGCGCTTCCTCATACCTTCCCCTATCCATGTACCAGGTGGCAAGACGCCCCAGGCTACCCTGTGCAAAGAAACGTCCAGGGAAGGACCCATAGTCGATTTCCAAAACCTTTTTCAGCAATGTTTCCCCTTGGCGATCCTTCCCTTTCTTCGTATAGACCAGCGCGGCGGAAGTGAGCAGAAACCTAATATTCCCGGCATCGGAAGATTTTCTGACGGCCCAATTGTAGTCATTGATGACGGTGTTCAGCAGATCTTCTGCTTCCACGTATCGTTCCTCTTCGATATTCCGGATCGCCATGGCGGCCATGCTACTCAGTAGCCTCACCGAATACTGTGCTCCATCCTTGTGAGTGAACGAGACAGCGGTTTCCAGCAGCATTCTGACTTTATTTTCGAACAGTTGCGCCTGGGGGGTGTTTCCCTGTTTGGCATATGAAGCAGCCAAAAGGTCCAGAATTTCCAGGATCGTGGGCTGTTCCGGCACCCTAAGGCGGTAAATACCCAGGTCCAGCCAACTCGGTCTTCCCAGCTTGCGTGGGTAGTACGTGTCCTCCGAAACCAGATACCCGCGATCCGGAATGGCGAGCTGCTCCACAATCGACCGCGGGTTCCTCATAGCACTGGTTAACATCGATTCCGACGCAAGCGGCGCCAGGAGCTTGGCCACTTCGGAATATCTGGCCTGCTTTAGATACAGCCTGGCCAATGCGACTGATGCGTTTCGAAAGGCAAAACTTTCGCGGCCTTGACTTTTGTCAGCCTCAACCGCCACAGCTCTCAGAAGTGCTTCAGCTTCCCCTCCTTTGTTCTGGGGCTCGTCCAGATAAATACCGACAAGATAGTCCAGCATGGCCTGCGTTGCCGGGTTATCAACTCCCAGACTGCGCCGCTGGGCGGCAATCAGCGTTTTCAAATACGATTTGGCTTCTGCATATTTGGGTTGTGGATCCAGGAAGAGATACAGGAGGATCAAATCCCTTTCAGCATTAATCGCTTCGGGACTGTCTTCGCCGAACGCCCGTCGTCGTTCATCTGCAATCTGTTTGGCAAACAACTCAGCCTCTGCGAATTTGGGCGGACTGAAATCCGTATAGAACGCGAGTAACGCCAACTCCGCATCCAGGACATTGGGACTTTTTTCACCCGATGTTCGGCGTTGATAATCGATGACCTCAACTTTGAGAAAGCGTTCGGTTTCCAGGAATCCGTGCAGACGGTCCGAACTGGTATTCAGGCTATTCGACTGGGTGAGTACGTCCAGAGCGGAATTCAAGAACGCATCTCCTAAGACCGGGTGATGTCGAGAGTCGATGACGACCTTTTTCGCAAGGTCCTGAGCCTTGCCGTACAACCTCAAATTGCTGCACGTTGCAGCCAGTTTCATGGTGGCTCTAATACTGTCAATGTTCGCGTCTTTTGCACGGAGCCGCGCGTTTGCCGCAAGTTCAAACTGATCCCGACTATCGTCAAACCTTCCCAGCCCTCTATATGTTGCTGCAACTATCTCCCGGACCGTCGCCTCCTGGTCCGGTTCAGTTTCGAAAGTTCGATGAATCTTCGGAACAGCCAAATCCAGCGCATCCTTCAACTTGATATTCGGGTTTGCTTTGGGGGCTGCCTGACCGTAAATGGGCTCGAATGACAACGCTTGCGGAGCAGGCATTACCGGGCCAAAGAGGTCATTTCTCAAAAACGCAAGCAGCGTCCGCTCCTTCGTTACCTCATCGAGTGCGACATTCTGCTGTACGAGTGCCATCTGTTCGGCCTGTCTGGTTCGCACGAGCAGCGAAACAGCAACAACGATGCCCACAATCAGAACGACAAACACTGTCGCCACCCCCGCCACCAGTACTCTGTTTCGCCGCGCGAACTTCTGTAATTGATAGCTCGTACTGGGGCGTCTTGCGACTATCGGCTCGTCGCTTAAATAGCGCTGAATATCTGCGGCCATTTCCGCTGCCGACGCGTATCGACGTTCTCTCTCCTTCTCCAGCGCCTTGGCGACTATGGTTTCAATATCTCCGCGAAACGTCCGATTCGATGTGCTGAGCCGCGCGGGATCTTCTTCGCGGATGGCTTGAATGGCTTCGTGGACCTTCTTGCTGACGTTGTATGGCAGGCGGCCGGACAGCAGTTCGTAGAGAATGACTCCCAGTGAATAGACATCGCTTCGGGTGTCGATATCGAGAGGATCGGCGAGCGCCTGCTCGGGACTCATATATGCCAGCGTTCCAACCAGCTGGCCCATGTCGGTCTGCAGTGTCGCACGCGCATCGCTATCGGTAACTCGCGCGACGCCGAAGTCCAGGATCTTTGGCTGGCCGGCATCATCGACCAGAATATTTCCCGGTTTGAGATCGCGATGAATCAGGCCTCGCTGATGCGCGTGATGCACGGCATCGCAGATTTTGATCATCAGTCGCAACCGATCCGCCGCGCCCAAATGATTCGCTTCCGCATAGTCGCGAGGTGATCGGCCGCGGATGAACTCCATCGCGAAGTAGGGCTGCGGTCCGAAGCCCGTATCCACCGTTCCGGCCTCATGGATCTGGGCAATTCCCGGATGCTGCAATCGACCCAGCGCCTGCGATTCCTGTTCGAACCGGCGCAGCAGTTCCGGAGTTGCCATCCCCGTCTTGATAATTTTGAGAGCCACCGTCCGGCGCGGATGGTCCTGCTCGGCTTCGTAGACGGCGCCCATTCCTCCTTCACCGATCAGGCGAAGAATTCGATACCGGCCAATGACCGCAGGACGCTCCGCGGCAGCATTGTGTTCCAGTCTTTCCCTGCTGCCGACGGACGTTTCGAAGCCGAGCTCGAGCATGCAACGCGGGCAACCTCCACCAAACGCACCGTCACTCGGCTGTGGGGCGCCGCATCGGGGACACTGGTTCGAATCAGGCATGGATCTCTCCTCACGCGCTCAGTGTGGATAGAAGAAAACGGATCTCATCGTCGATCTCTTCGGGTGTGGACACCGTCTGAGCGATCTCGTCTCGCAACAGATTCCGGTACCTCCGGCGTAACCGGTGCACCGACATGCGCAGTGCTCCTGCAGACATTCCCATGCGTTCGGCAAGTTCTTCGTAATGCTCATCTCCGGATTCCCTGTTCAGCAACGGAGCGAGACTTTCGAATTGAGCAGACTTACCGGCAGCGTCGAGTTCGGCTCGCAATCTGGCCAACACTTGCTCAAGAAGCGATAGCGCCCAGCGGCGCTCAAACAAGCTTTCCGGAGTCACTTCCGCCGCCACCGCGGGCATGTACCACTTTTCCGCTTCCACAAGGTCGATGGAAACCGGGATCCTTCCGCCCCCACGCTTCAGCGCGTGTTCGCGATCCCATTCATTGGCGAGGAAGTGCTTCACGGCCGTCAGCAGGAAAGAACGGAATTTGCCCCGCTGTTGATCGGCATCGACGAGAAATCTCTTCTCGAGCAATTGCGTGAAGAATCCCTGAGTCAGATCCTGAGTTTGCTCCCGGTCATAACCATACCGTCGGATGAATGCGTACACCGGAGGCCAGTACGTCTGGCAAAGCGTGGCCAGTGCCTGACGGGAAGCCGACGTCGGATTGACAGCGGCCGCGCGGACAAGAGTCCATGATGTCGTGTCAAACCTTGGAGATGGGGAACCAGCCATATTATTAGGAACGCAGTCTATCACCGTGGGTAAAGGCCGCCCGACCGGCAATACTTGACGAAGTCCGTGCCGCGAGCTGCGCATTCCGATCGCCTCAGGACCTACTGAAGCTTTCCGGCGCTCGTGTCACAGGTCGAATTCGGATCCACGAGGGATTAAGGTTGAAAGCCGTCTCGCGACTGCGTCACGACAAACCCCGGTCGGCGGACACGAACTTCGATGCGGCGGTAGTTTCCACCCTCAACGACTTTGGCCGGCATGTAGCCCAGGCCATAAGACTCACCAAGTTCGCGCGCAATTCGCTCATAAAATGAAGCGACATCTTCCAGACGGGGGGAAGGCAGAACTCGGCCGCCCGTCGCTTCAGCAATTTTTTCAATTCGACGCCGGGCTGCCAGAACATAGTCCATGCCAACTGTGGGACTTCGCATGCCACTGTTACGATAATCCGAACTCAATCGATATTCCGAACCGTTCAAAAAGGCAAATTCAGCGCGCGGATCGGCGGGTAATGCAACGAAGTACACGGGAATATTCCGTTTGCGAATCTTCTGCAAATACTTCTGGAAGTTGCTGTCCTTTTCGACTGCCAGCACACCTCCCAGCCGTTGCGTGTCTTTAAACAATTCCGAGTCCTGACCGTCCGTCAGCATGATGATTCCCTTGCGCCCTTTTTCATTGTCGAACCGCTTGTCCGCCCGCTCTATCGATTCGTACACGGCCGACCAGGATTGCGTGGGTGGCATCTTCACAACAGGAAAATTGCCGCTGCCGATGGCCTGCCATTTCAAGCGGACTTCCAGCTCGATCGCGAACGAAAAGATGCCGACGCGGTCGCTTGGTCGCACCGTCCTTGTGAAAACTCTTATCGCTTCCAGCATGAATGAATCCTGCTGCTCGGCGCTCGCACTGCGATCGAAAATCAGCATGGTGCTGCGGGGAGCATCGGCGAGTGCGAAATATCGAGTCTCCTGTAGTACCCCGTCTTCGTAGATTTCAAAGTCGGCCTGCTTCAGATCCAGCACCGATCGACCACCAGAGTCCTTCACGCGGACTTCCAGAGGCAACAATGCAGAGTTCACGCTCATCTGCAGCGTGGATTCCTGTGCAGACAACCAGATCGTCGCCACCAGCAAAGCAGAGAGAACAACTCCAATGCGCCAAAAGGTCATAGTGATGTCTCCACGAATTGATCGCCTCAGTACCTATTGAAGCAGTCCGAAACTTTTGTGACGGAATTTTCTTCGGGGACTCTACCAGAAGCCCGACTTCATTGTCTCGTCATCGCGCGTATGATAGGTACCGCGCGCTATGCCAAACTCACCCGGAACGATCCGCCTGTTTCAGATTTCAGGTATTCACGTCTTTCTCCACTGGTCGTGGTTTCTGGTGGCGGTCTTCGAAATTCAACAGAAGGGCCGGTATTCGTCGTTGTCGTGGAACATCCTGGAATACGTCGCGCTGTTCGCGATCGTGACCATGCACGAGTTCGGTCACGCACTGGCCTGCAGGCAGGTCGGCGGCCGCGCCGATAAAATCATCCTGTGGCCACTGGGCGGGGCCGCATACGTGGATCCACCGCCACGACCCGGGGCCAACTTGTGGAGCATCGCGGCCGGGCCCCTGGTGAACCTGGCGCTGATGCCTGTACTGGCGCTGGCGTGGGTCGCCCTTCGAAGAACTTCAGGATCCTCCCCATCGGACCTCACTGAACTTGTGATGTGGCTGAATTGGATCAACATCGTGCTGTTTCTCTTCAACGTGCTGCCAATTTATCCGCTTGATGGTGGAAAGATACTGCGTTCGCTGCTGTGGTATGTGATGGGGCGGGCCCGAAGCCTCATGGCCAGCGTCATTGTCGGCTTCATTGGCGTAGCCGGCCTGGGCCTGCTCGCATTTTTCTCACAGAATGGCTGGCTCGGGGTAATCGCGTTGTTCGCAGGAATCCAATGCTTCAATGGTTTCAAGCTGGCTCAGGCACTGAAACGGCTGGAAGACAACCCTCGCCGCGAGTCCTTTGCCTGTCCATCCTGCCAGGCGCATCCTCCCCAGGGAATATTCTGGTCGTGCGGCGTGTGCAAATCTGCCTTTGACACTTTCGAAGCGAATGGCAAGTGCCCCAAGTGCTTCACCATATTTCCAAGGACAACCTGCACCGACTGCGGCACACAGAGTGCGTTCGCAGAATGGTCACTTTGAAAATGAGCAAGCAGATTCCCATCCTGGCACAGGAGGGGTGGCCGAAGGCCGGGGTGGTAGGTCAAGTTCCAAACTTATTCCCTGCTTGAACTTGTCTACCTCCCCGGCTCGCTACGCTCGCCGTCCCCTCCTGTTCCAGGAGGGGAGTCGTGAATGGCTCTATTTCAAAGTACACCAGGCATCGGCAATTGTGGCATTCCGTGTCCCGCCGCAATACAATGCAGCCACCTGAACATGCGCACCGCAATCCTTTCATCAGTCGTTCTCTGTGGATTATTCAGTACCGGCTGGGTGCTGTCTCAAGATAAGGCGGACAGCATTCTTCTGGATGTTGGTGCGATTGCTCCCGTGGTGTTCACCGTAGATGACGACATGGGAAACGCAATGACGTACATGAACCAGTATGACTTTGAGGTCCTCGACAATGGCGAACCACGTCGCATCGAGAATTTCTCTCGGGTCAAGGTTCCCTATAGCGCCGTTGTACTTCTCGATTGCAGCGAGAGCACGCGCGCTCGAGCGAACCTGCTGGTATCCACAACCGCGCGATTTGGGGATCATGTGCGGTTTGACGACAAAATCGTTTTCGCGGCATTCGGCACGGAGGTGCAGACAGTCATCGATTGGAACGCTGAAAAGAAACCGTTCAGCATTCCGGACTCTCCCATATGTCACGGCACCAATTTCTACGAAGCCCTGAACTGGGCGGTAAAAAAACTAAAGGGCGTCACCGGACCTCAGGGAGTCATCGTGTTCACCGACGGAAGAGACTCCGATGTCCCTCGCAAGGAAGTCAATGTGAACGGCGTCAAAATTCGACGCGTCGTGCCGCCAGCTGAAGATCGCGAGTTCCAGAAGGTTCTAAAAGCTGCGAAGGCAAGTGGTGCCCGATTCTACTTCGTCGCCGTCGATACCGACATCAACCCCGGTCCGGACTACGGAGGCCCCGTGGCAGACCTGGAACAGATTCGCGCCAGGATGGAATTACTTGTCCGGGAAACCGGAGGCCGCATCGTGTACCCGGAAATGCCTGGAGACACCGCGGACCTCTTTCCTAAAATACGGCAGGACCTTGGAGTGGCATACAGCCTGGATTTCGCTCCAACGAAGTCCAAAAACAGCACTCCCCGAAAAATTGTGATCCGCGTTCGCGGCGAAGACAAATTCTCCGTACACCAGTCTCGTGACTCCTACGTCGTCAACTGATGCATAAAACTTCCGGACGTTGGAGGCTCGGTTTCGTTCTGGCTTTATCGACCGCAATGCTTTGGGGAGTCCTGCCAATCGCGCTCAAGATTGCGCTCAAGTCCATCGACCCATACACCGTCACGTGGTATCGATTCGCCAGTTCCGGCCTGATCCTTTGCGTCGTCCTTGGAATAACCGGCGGTCTTCCTGCCGTGACGCAACTGGACCGGCGCACGTGGCTGCTGCTGGCCATCGCATTTGTCGGACTTACGGGCAACTACGTTCTGTATATCGTCGCGCTGGTTCACACATCGCCGACCATCACACAGACCGTCATTCAACTGGGTCCAATGATTCTCCTGTTCGGTGGGCTCGTCATCTTCAAGGAAAAATTCTCCGGCCTGCAGTGGCTGGGCTTCGCCGTCCTGATGACGGGACTCGTGCTTTTCTTTCACGACCGGCTTCTGGAGTTGAGGCATATCACCGGCGACCTGGGTATCGGCGTGACCTTTCTGACGCTGGCTGCATTCATTTGGGCAGCCTACGGTCTGGCGCAGAAACGATTGCTGCGAACGCTTGGGCCTCAGCAGATTCTGTTGATTCTGTATGCCGGCGCTGCGATCGCGCTGCTTCCCACCGCTGCATTGGGATCGGTCCGTCACGCCAGCGGGTTGCAGCTTTCCATGCTCGCATTTTGTTGCCTGAATACTCTGGTTGCGTACGGCGCTTTCGCCGAAGGATTGAAACACTGGGAAGTTTCCCGCTTCGGCGCCGTGCTTGCAACGGCGCCTCTCTTCACAGTCGCGGGCATGTCGATTATCGGAAAGTTCGCGCCGGACCTGGTCGCCGCCGAACGGCTCAACGCGCTCAGCATGCTGGGAACGCTGCTGGTTGTCGCAGGTTCGGTAACCTGTGCCAGCGCCCGGCGCTGATCTTCGTTAATTTTCAGGGACGCGAATCGACCAGATGTATTGCTCTTTCGAGAACGGGAATTGCTTTCGCCATGTCCTGCTCGCGAATCTGGTCCATCGTGTCGGCGTCGGTGTGGATCAACGAGAGAATCCTTGGAGGGACAGAACCCGGCGTTGTAACGCCATCTATTTCCGATCCGTCGATGAGCGTCACCCCAAGAGTCTCAATTCCCGCACTTGCCATGGACCGGTGATCGCTTGACGGATATTGCGCCATGGGAAGCGACCGCACGGGAAATCCAAATTCCGTCGCCGCCTGCTTCAACGAATTCAGGAGTGGACCATCCGCCTTCGATGGCGTCACAAATAATGTCTCGCCGTAACCAAAGATATCGAAATTCAAGG
>Ga0184628_10000570_pt1 | contig 19564 bp, 15 predicted proteins | sample PLM4_5_b1_FD_133149 | JGI IMG/M metagenome (GOLD analysis project Ga0184628, IMG submission 133149) | Groundwater sediment microbial communities from an aquifer in East River, Colorado, USA - PLM4_5_b1 | ecosystem: Environmental > Terrestrial > Soil > Riparian zone | place: USA: East River... | reverse complement strand
ATGTACCAGCGCGTCTGGACGATTCAAAACACCATGGAGGACGCATGAGCTCCTACTACGAAGAAGACGTTCCGACGCACAGCCGCATTGATACCGTGTTGTGGCGCCGCATACTTGCGCACGCGCGTCCTTACCGGCGACCGCTGTGGGGCCTGGCTCTGGCTGGAATGATTGTCGCGGCATGCGACGTCGCGCTGCCGCGAGTGACCGGGGCGATCATCGACAATGCCGTCGCGGGTGGCGGCCGGATATGGACGTACGGAATGATCTATCTCGGGCTGGGCTTGTTCATGGCGTACATGGTGCGGCAGTTCATCCGGCTCGCGGGAGTTGCCGCGACCGGCGTTGCGTACGATCTCCGACGCGCGGCGTTTGGGAAGCTTCAGGAGTTGTCGTTCTCCTACTACGACCACCGGCCGGTGGGCTGGATGATGGCGCGCCTGACCAGCGACTGCGACCGGATTTCGTCCACGTTGCCGTGGACGCTGCTGGATGTGGTCTGGGGCGTCCTTCTGCTTTCCGGTATCACCGCGATGATGTTCTGGATGAACTGGAAGCTCGCGCTCGTCGTGCTTTGCATCGTTCCGCCTTTGTCTGTGGTGACGGCGGTCTATCAGAAAAAGCTGATTCGGACGCAGCGGCTTGCCCGCAGGACGAATTCGAAAATCACCGCGGGTTTCAGCGAAGGAATCATGGGCGTTCGGACATCCAAGGCGTTTGTCCGCGAAGAGGAGAACCTCGCCGAGTTTCAGACGCTGTCGGACGAGATGTTTCGCTACTCCGTCGAGGGCGCGCGCTACGCCGCGGTGTATCTGCCAATCGTGATGACCATTGGCGCCACGGGGGTGGGACTGGCGATGTGGCGTGGAGGACTGCTGGCGTCGACCGGGGCGTTGCCGCTGGGAGAGCTCATCGCGTTCATGCAATACGCGGGACTCTTCCACCATCCCATTCAGGAAATGGCGGAGCGATTCACGGGACTGCAATCAGCTCAGGTGTCTGCCGAACGATTGCAAAGCCTTCTCGACGCGGTCGTTGAGATTCAGGATGGGCCGAATCTGGAATCAAGTCCACCGCAGGGACGCATTCGCGAAATTGTTTTCGATCGTGCGACGTTTTCCTATGCGCAGGGTGGGCCGGTGCTGTCGGATTTCAATCTGCGCATTCGCAGCGGAGAGTGTGTCGCGCTGGTCGGCGAAACCGGCGGAGGGAAGAGCACCGTTGCAAAGCTGCTCTGTCGCTTTTACGAGCCGACGTCGGGAAGCATTCAGATCGACGGTGTGGATTATCGGAGACGAAGCCTGCACTGGCTGCAGTCGAGTCTGGGCATCGTGCTGCAGGAACCGCATCTGTTCAGCGGCACGATTCGGGAAAACATCCGGTACGGGCGGCTAACGGCATCCGATGCCGAGATCGAAGCTGTGGCGGAACAGGTCGGCGTTTCGAAGGTCATCGCCGGATTTCCGGATGGATACGCGACGGAAGTCGGTGAGGGCGGGAATCGTCTGTCGACCGGTCAGAAGCAGCTCGTGGCGCTGGCGCGTGCCCTTCTGGCAGATCCGCAGATCCTGGTGTTGGATGAAGCGACGTCCTCGGTGGATACCGAAACCGAGCAGCAGATTCAGGCCGCCATCGAAATAGTGCTGAAGGGCCGCATCAGTCTGGTGATCGCCCATCGGCTGTCGACGATCCGAGCCGCAGACCGGATTCTCGTGATCGATCACGGCCGGATTGCCGAAGAAGGCGATCACGGCGAACTGCTTCGCCACGACGGCGCCTACGCCCAACTCTACACCCAGCAATTCCGTTAAGCGGAGCTAAGGGGAAAAATCCCTCTCCCTTCAGGCGAGGGATTCTTTGCCCGAATCATTCCCCAATTTCTGACATAATGCCCGCCATGACTAAATTCCCGGGCCCCTACAGCGGCATCGCATACTCCCTGATGCGAATGGTTTTTGCATTTCTTTACCTGAGTCATGGATTGAAATGGCTCTTTGCCGCGTTCGGTGGCCGACCCGTACCACTGACGAATCTGCTCCTGACGGCAGGCGTGATTGAATGCATCGGCGGGACGCTGATGCTGCTGGGACTGTTCACTTCCTACGCGGCTTTCATTGCCAGCGGTGAAATGGCGGTTGCGTATTACATCGCGCATATTTCACGCGGAAGTATCTGGCCGATTCAGAATGGTGGAGAAATCACGGTCGCACTGTGCTTCGGCTTCCTGTTTATCGCCACGTTCGGCAGCGGCCCTATCAGTGTTGAAGCGTTGCTGGGTTCGGGCCGGCGGCGCTGACCGGATTCGGAGTCGCGTACATCGGAAGCGGATCCTTTGGCATGGCGATCCAGCACGCAAGGTAGGCAATCAATCCGGGAACGGGTGGAATAAACACCAGCACGATCCAGACGATGCGAACGATCGTGACGTCCACCTCGAAATACCGGGCGACTCCCGCGCAGACACCGGCGATCTTTTTCCCTTCCCGTGGCCGGGAGAATTGAACCCCGTGCCGTTCGTTGAACAGAGGCCGAGTTTGTTTCGCGCCGCCGCAGGCTGAACAGAAACGGTCTTCCGCGGCCAGTTCCTTTGCGCAATAGGTGCAGTACATCAATTACCCTCCTGTTGCCTAATACGGATCACCAGTCCAAAAAGTTCAACAATTTCATGCTAGCCTGCCGGGACTATGCCGCATCTTGCAATATGGCAGTGGCTGCTCGGTGTGTTCAACGCCTTTACGATCGGCGCGGCCAAGACCGGTGTGCCGGGTGGTGGAATCCTGGTACCGACGCTTATGGTTGTGCTGGTGGGAAATGCTCGGCTGGCGGCGGCATGGACGGCGCCGCTTCTCAGCACCGGCGATGCGTTCGCCGTCCTCTACTGGAGGCGTCACGCCGACGCGCGGAAACTCTTCTCGCTGATCCCGTGGGTGCTGCTGGGAATGGCCGGCGGTGGGTTCGCGCTGAACCTCAATGAAGTCCTGCTGCGGAGAATCGTCGGAGTCATCATTGGACTGATGCTGGTGCTGTTCGTACTGCAGCGCCGCGGCCTGATGGCCAACGTTTCCCGCGGCGCATTCCTCTATGGCATTGCCGCGGGATTTGCCACGGTCGTCGCCAATGCGGCTGCGCCGATCATGAGCATGTACCTTCTGACGCGCCGCCTTTCAAAGGAGCAGTTCGTAGCCACCGGGGCATGGTTCTTCTTCGCCGTGAACCTGGCGAAGACGCCGGTATACATGTGGTTTCATCTTTACAGCGTGGAGTCGCTCGTCTTCGATGCCCTCATGGCGCCAATTGTGATCGCGGGAGGATTTGCGGGACTCTGGCTGATTCACAGAGTCCCGCAACGGGTGTTCGAATGGCTGGTCGTTGCGTTGACTGCGGTGTCGCTGGTGTTCCTCTTCCGCTGATCGCTTACCGCGCCAGCGGGTCCGGCCGCATCTGGAATTTCACGACCTTGCTCATGTTGCTGGTACCGCCTTCGGTATGGAACACCGTTCGCGTTCCCCACGTCGACCACAGCCCCTTGCCTTTCCATCCGGCATTGGCATCGTCGATGCGACCGTCCATTCCTTTTGCGAAGAAACCCAACGGATAGGGAACGCGCAGGACGGTGTACTTTCCAGTGTCGGGTGAGAGAACGAGCAGGGAATCGGAGCCATTGCCCGTGGCGATAGGCATATTCCGGCCCATGCCAAACGTATCGAACTGATCGACCCAGGCGTAGTAGTGCGAGTCGGCGCTGCCGGAGTCGGTCACACCTTTGAAGTGCGGCCCGGGACTCTGATACAGCTTCCAGCCTTCAGGGCAATGCTGACCGGTAGCCGAAGGTCCATTCAACGGTCCCTTGCACTTCTTCCGATCGAAGCTCGCGAGGTGTCCGCTGGCAAGAGCCGCCCAGACGACGCCGTTTCGATCGATGTCGAGTCCGCGAGGCGAGAATCCCTGTATGGGAGCAGCGGAGTTGTTCCACGGCACTTCGTAAACTTCGGCCAACGCAGTAACGGATGGATTGGGACCGGGAACCAACCGGACGACAGAACCGGGGAAGCCGAGAACCGAACCCCACACGGAGCCGTCGGCCGGGCTCACGGTCACTCCGTAGAATGCGAGGTTGACTCGAGTGTCCTTCGTGGGATCGGCCGGCTGGCCGGGATTCACAAAGTCATCGCGTTTGCCGTTGCCGTTCGAGTCGAGTATGAGTGGAGTCCAGCCCTGAGATTTTTCTTCATCGCCGGTTTCGAGAAACATCTTTGTGTTGAGCCAGCCAACGACACCACCACCGCCTCCGCTGCTGGTCCACATGGTGTTGTTCGCATCCTCGGCGAATTGAAGATGGTGCGTCGAATAGCACGTGTCGATCAGCGTCACCTTCTCGGTTTTCGGGTCGTACACGGCCAGATGACGGCTTGCAGATCCGGTAATCGGGAATGCCTTTGCCGACGGATGACTCGATCCCGCGCCACAGAAGGCCGGGTTGGCAGGCCCTCGGACTCTCGATGTGAACCACACGCGGCCTTTGTCATCGAACATGGGATTGTGGACGTTGGCCTTGCTGGTCCAGATGGCCTCGTCACCCCAGTATGCGGAAGCCGCTGTCGGCGCGCCCGCGGCCAGCGGCGTGTTCGGATCGCGCACGGGTACTTTCACTTGACGCTTTTCGTTCTTTACGGGATCGAGTACAGGAAGGTAGTCCGCGCTGATTTCCGCGGAGCCATATAGAGGTCCGTTGGCGTTCACTTTGGGATTCCGTTTGTCGGTGGCGATCTCATCGTGCAGATACGCCTTTGGATCGGCCCAGTCCCACTGCGTGATGACGACGTTGCGTTCGATGCCCTGTGGGCGGGGTGGCGCGACCTGCGGGAATTCGCCTCCGGCGATACGGTCTGTCCAATCGCCGAACAGCGCCAGGATGCGCGGCTTTCCAAACGTATTGAGGCTGGCGCTCATGCCGGCTCCCGCCTGTCCGGATTGGACACGACGATCCCATGCCGCAGCGGAGTTGGGGAATTTACCCAGTGCCGCAGGAATTTCACGCGTTCCTTTGTTCCCGAGCTGATGACAGGATTCGCACGTGTCGGTTTTGAGGGCGCGAATCCATGCCGCCTGACTGGTCATGCCGGGAGCAATGCCGTTGCCGGTGGGGCCGGTTCCGGGAAATTCCGTTTTTGCAGGCACCTGCAGCAGCGAGTACCAATAATTGGAGGGATAGTATTCCGCCGCTGCACGCGCATTCGGAGCGGTCACTGCTTTCAGGTTCAGCAACTTTCCGCGCGTGGACTGCACTTTCGGGGAGTCGACCAGTCCATAGCCGCGTACCCATACGTTGTAGTTCGCCGTGGGAAGATCCGGTACCAGATAGCGTCCACGATCGTCGGTGACGACGGTTCGGGAGAGCTTCGTCGGCAGATCGGTGGTTTCCGCAATCACCCAGACTCCGGCTTCGGGTCCGCTGGCGCTGGTGACGACGCCGCCAATGTCGTCGTTATCCACGCGAACGGCATCGGCGGTCTGCAGTGCCGTCAGCCCCGGCTGCGTAGCGGTTAACAACAGAGCAACGCCGATGGTGATCATGCCCAGGTACAACAGTTTCGCAGTGCGCATACTTTCCTCCTTTGGGGATAGCCAGCCCTATTAGCACACGGGATATGGCAAGTCAAACGGTGCAACAGCGTTGGCAATTGATTTGAAATTTGCGATCGCCCCTCCTTGCCAGGAGGGGCGATGCGCCCACCATGCTTTTCCGCTTTCCGATAAATCATACGAAGGGGATAATTCCGTCGAACGATACGGAAGTTATGCGTGTCTTTGAGATATGGCCCGATACGGAGAAGAAAATGAAAAAGTCGAATAAAGGATTTTCGTTGCTGGAACTTTTGATTGTGGTGGCGATCATCCTGATCATCGCGACGATTGCGATTCCCAGCCTGTTGCGTTCACGTCAGGCGGCTCATGAAGCGGCTGCAGTTGCGACGCTTAAAACGATCAATACCGCCCAGGTGACGTATCTTTCCACGGCCAACGGCCGGTTTGGAAATATGTCGGACTTGATCGCCAACACGCTTCTTCCCCCGCACTTCATTCCGGGTCCGGTCTCGGGCTATATGTTCACTATTACGCTCGATGCGACCAACAGCGATTTCACGGTTACGGCGGAACCCGCATCCGCAAACGACGGACGTTATGGTTACTACATCACTCCGGATGGCACCATTCGATATTCTCTGATAACCAGCCTTGCACCGGCGGGCTCGGCGGGAGCACCTGTCTCTCAGTAAGAAGGCTTATTTCTTCGAGCTATCGGTGACCGTCATGTCGTACTTGATGCCACGCAGCAGCGCCTGGGCCTGAATCATTTCTGCGACCTTTGCATCGAAACTGTCGCCGGCTCCTGACGCGATCAGCTTATCCATCTCTGCTTTGGCATAGGTGTCTCGCTCCTTGGAGAGTTCATCGACCTTGATCTGAAGTTCCTTCCGTTTGGAGAACTGCTGCTCGACGAAATCCTTCCGAGCTTCCATGGTCATGGGTTGTAGCTGCACCGGAAGGTCCTTGTCGGGAATCTCTTCCAGTTTCACTTTGTGGTTGACCACGTCCCAGATCAATTCACCTTCTCCGGTCACCACGGCTTTCGCGCCAAACTCGGCGCGGTCCACGTTTAGGAATACCAGTCGGTCGACGTCGGCGCCAGCAGCGCGGCCTTCCTTGGTTCGTACTTCGGATTGCCGTGCGGCATTACCGTAGGGAACAACGGTGCGGTTAAGTTCGGCGCCCACACGGGCCAATTCGGCATCCACCGGTGTGGTGGTTCGAGTCATGCCTCCGGTCTGGTTAATCTGAACGAATCCTCCTCCGGTATTCGTCGCGATCTCCTGCCAGAACGGAGTGGTGGCCGCAAAGGTTCCGCACTGAATGGAGATGATCACGATGCCGGCTGCCTTCGCCATGCGCACGGACTCGGGATACTTCACGTCATCGGAATAGTCCATGTGCGGTGGCGCATCGCCCACAAGGAAGATGATCTTCAGGGTGGTGGGGTCCTTGCTCCAGGAGATTTTCGTGACCGCTTCGTTCAGTGCCTGATTGACACTTTCCGGTGTATCGCCGCCGCCGCCGACCTGTAACTCCATCAGGTTGCCGTATACGGCGTCGAGATCGTCGCTTAAGTCAAAAACCTTCGTCACGTATTGATCGCCGCGGTCGCGGTAGCCAATGAGACCGAGCTTGATTGCCGGTGTGGGGCGTCCTGCTGCGACCTGCCGTACGATCGTCCAGATTTTCTGCTTTGCGCCGGCAATCAACTGACCCATGGAACCGGTGGTATCGAGAACAAACGATACTTCCAGCTTTGGAGTGACATCCGCGCCGCGCACAGTCGCGGTTCCGAAGCCGGCAAAGAGAACCTGCAGTGAGATTGCGGTGATGATTGCTTTTCGAATGGTGTTCTGCATCTTTTTCATAGTGGTGCTCCTGGATATTCCTTAACGGCTTGCTGAAATGACTTTCAAAGTGATGTTGTTTCCGGCGGATTCCGAGACATGAACCGGAACGCCTTGCGATTCCACGCGGCGGAGCAGTTCCTGATCGAAGTATGCGTAGGACTCGAGTGCTTCCCAGCCGAACAGCCGGTAGTCGCCGGGAGGAACACTGCGAAAGAGGAATCGTCCATTCGCGTCGCTCGCCGCGGTTTTGTAAAGGTCGGTTCGTTTCCGTTCGCGTTCGGGAACAAGGACGACCTGTGCGCCTGCTGCGCCGCGCATTTGAGAATCCACGGTGGTTCCGGTCACGTTGCCGGCCTTCGAACTCAAAGCGATCTCGATTGTTCCGCTGCTTCCGGCGAAAAACCGAAGAGGTTGGCCGAGCACGTCGGATTGATTGAATCGCGCTTCCTTGACGTAGATGCCCGCCGGCAGGCCGGCAACGGGTCCGACGATAAATTCGCCTGGATTGACGCCCTCGATGGTGAAGCTTCCATCTGCCGCTGGTCGTTGTGCGACCGGTTGTGCCGGCTGAAGATTTGGCGCGAAGCTGCTGTCGACGGTGGGCTTCAGCGCGACGCGGATGTTTTCCCATCCGGGCAGGGCCGACAGGGTCATGCCGTCGATGCTGATCCGCCCGCGGAGGGATACTGCGGAGGTCAACTGCAGCGACACACCATTGATGTCGGCAGTGGTCACTTCAATGGGCAGCCGCGCGTTGGGCTGCAGAGCAAGAGCCGAAAGTCGGACCACCGCTTCGCCGGCCGCCACCGGAGCGGCAGCGGCGGCGATGGCCTGAACGACGTAGGATCCCGGAGGAACATTTCGGAGTTCGAAGTCTCCGGTGGATGCGTCGTATCGGGAACCCGCATTGAATGCGCCGCCAACGCCGGTGAGCGATCGATAGGCGAGCGACACGCTGGCTGTTGCCGGCGCACGGCCCGAGTTGGAATCCACAATGCGCCCGCGGACGCTGTAGAGCTGCTGTCGCGGTGCGATGAAATCCACGCCGGTGACTTCGGATCCCGGATTGATTTCGACAATCGCAGCGGCACCGGCATCGAATACGCCGGGAAAATATGTGAGAGCGAAACTCTGGTCGGGAATCTCGTTGAGACTGGCAGCCGCGGTATTGGGATTGAGAGGACGGTTCGGACCGGAGGCCGTACCGGCGCTGATGTAGTACCGGCCGGGAGTGATCCAGTACAAACGGTACTCCCCACGGTCGTTCGTTCTCGCGGTACCTTCAACGTGAAATGTGCGTTCTCCGTTGGCGCTATATGACGTGCGCAGGAGCTGGATGGGAACGCCGGTCTGCGGGCGCCCGTCCGAACTGCGAATGACTCCCGCGACATTGCCCGTCGGGACAAGAGCCATGACGATGTTGTTGAGCGCTTGTCCGTCGGAAAGACGTATTGCCAGCGCCGGACCACCGGCGATTCGCTGGCCGTATGTCTGGCGGGCATACTCGTTGCGAATGACCTGGAGGCTGTAAAGGCCGGGCTCGAGATTCTGGAACACGAACTTTCCATCGCGGTCCGTGCTTACCGGCGGAAGTTTTCGGGATGCGCCGGCAGCGGTGGATACGGTCGTCATGGTGTCGACGGAGGGAAGACTGTTGACGGAGGCGGTCAGCACCGGGGCGGCCGTTCCTGAGGTCGGCGTGGCTGTGACAGCCGTCAGGATGACCTGCGCTCCCGCGAGCGGTTCATCGGAGCCGGAGCGCACAACGATGCCCGACAACGAGGCCGTTTGTCCGGCATGCGGTGAAAATTGAAGCAGGCCCAGCAGCAGTACGGCGAGAACGGCGAATGATGTTGGTTTCATGGTGTAGAAAAATAACATATCGACGGCAGGAAGTGTAGAAAAATAACAGATCAGGTTGGGGCGTGAGGCAATCACCCCTCCTGTCCAGGAGGGGCGATCCGTCCTTCGCCTAACTACTGCAGCGCGGCTGTCCCCATAACTCCGTAACTACTTCTTCTCCAGCGCTTCGATACGTTTTAGAAGTTCAGGCAGTCGTTTGATGAGCGCAGTCGAGCGTAGCCACAGCTTGTTGTCCATCGATGGCGATCCGGAAACAACCTTGCCGGGCTCCACGTCCTGACCCACTCCGCCCTGAGCGGTGACAATCACGCCGTCGCCAATCTCCAGATGTCCGGCGACACCCACTTGTCCGGTAAGGATCACGTTTCGTCCAATCTTCGAACTTCCCGCGAGTCCAACCTGAGCGCACAGCAGCGTGTTCTCTCCCACTTCCGAGGCGTGCCCGACCTGAACCAGGTTGTCGATCTTCGCGCCGCGCCGGATACGGGTTTCGCCGATCGTGCCGCGGTCGATTGTGGCATTGGCGCCAACCTCGACATTGTCTTCGAGCACCACAATGCCCGACTGCACGATCTTGTAGTACGACCCGTCGTCCTGTTTCGCGTACCCATACCCATCGGTTCCGACCTTTACGCCGTCTTGAAGAATGACGCCGTTCCCAATCCGGCAGTATTCCCGAACCGAAACGTGCGCGTATGCCTTGAAGTTGTTGCCGATCTGCGCCCCTTTATAGATGTGCACGAAGGGATAAATGATGCACCCGCTTCCAATCACGACATCCTCTTCAATCACGGCAAACGGGCCAATGGATGCCCCCGGTCCGATCTTTGCCGTCGGCGCAATCGATGCGTTCGAGCTGATTCCGGTCGCGGGTACTGGCGCCTTGTAGAACATCTCAACGGCGCGGGCAAACGCCAGGTAGGGATTTGGCGTGCGAAGCGTTGCGCTGGGGATATCCGGAAAGTTTGACGAGACGATGACGGCGGAAGCCGAAGTCGATTTCGCCTTCGACGCATATTTGGGATTGGAGACAAAGGTCACATGCCCGGCCTGCGCCTCGTCGATACCGGCGACGCCATGGATTTCCAGGCTGCCGTCTCCATTCAATGTACATCCCAGTGCCGTTGCCATATCGCTGAGTTTCACGCGTGCCTCCTTAGATAACCCCACAATGCAGATGGTACACTTACCGCGCGCATGAGCGAACACCGCACCGTACTTCGTTCGACGTCGACGATCAGCATCATTACCTTTATCAGTCGGATCTTCGGTTACATTCGGGATTCCAGAATCGCTTTTCTGCTTGGAACCGGTGATTTGTCCGATGCGTATACCATCGCGTACCGGATACCAAACCTGATACGCCGGATTGTCGGCGAAGGTGCGGTCAGTTCGGCATTCATTCCGGTTTTTTCCGAATACCTCACAGCCGGAAAGAGAAGGGAAGCCTGGGAGTTCTTCAACATCATCCTGGCCGCTGCAATGGTGTTGCTGAGCGTCATTACCATATTGGTAATTCTGCTTTCCCCGTGGCTCGTGCCGATATTCGCATACGGATTTCGTGTGACTCCGGGCAAGTTTGAAATTACGGCCGTATTGAACCGGATCATGTTCGCCTATATCGCGTTGATTTCCATTTCAGCGCTGGCGTCGGGAGTTCTTCAGAGCTTCAATCGATTTGCCGCACCCGCCATTGGTCCGGTACTGGTGAACCTCAGCATCATTGCTTTCTCATTTCTGTCGGGTTTCTTCTCGAATCCGGCGGTTGCACTGGCGGTAGGTGTGGTGGTTGGCGGAGTCCTGCAGCTATCGTTTCAAATTCCCGGTCTTATCGGCAGCGGCTGGCGCTTCCACTGGATATGGGATCTGGCGCATCCCGGTGTCCGGCGCGTGACGACATTGCTGGCACCACGAATGTTTGCCATTGGTATCGTACATATCGATGTATTGATCGGAACGCAGTTCGCAGCGTCGATGGCTCCAGGAAGCGCGGCATCGATCACGTTCGCAGACCGTGTGATGGAGCTGATGCTGGGTGGTTATGTGATCGCGTTGTCCACGGCCATACTTCCGCTTCTTTCGCGCCAGGCCGTGGAACGTCGGATCGATGAATTGAAGACCACACTGAACTTTGCGATTCGGCTCGTGCTCTTCGTCACGTTGCCCGCTTCGGTTGGACTGGTGCTGCTCCGCAAACCTATCATTCAGGTGTTGTTTGAGCGAGGTGAATTCAGCGCCGCATCGACGGATCTGACCGCACATGCCCTTTTGTTCTTCGCAATGGGACTATCGGGATTCGCGATGGTGAAAATTATCGTGCAGGCATTTTATGCGCTGCACGAAACCCGGGCGCCGGTGACCGTGGCCGCCATTTCGCTGGCGTTGAACATCTCTTTGAACTTCCTGTTCTTTTACCCCCTCCGCAATGGCGGTCCGGCCCTGGCCACGTCGTTGTCCGCGGTTTTCGATGTCGTGGCATTAACGACGTTGTTTCGATGGAAGTTTGGAGCCATCGGCATGCGCGAAGTTGGCCGTTCCGGCTGGAAGTTTGGAGCCGCTGCAGCCGTCATGGGCGTGGTGGCCTGGTGGATGATCCATGTTCCGGGGTTCTACAGTGGGTCGCTGATGCAACGGGCCGGGGCCCTTCTGACAACGATCGTCGTTTCAGTGGTGACGTATTTCGGTTCTGCCTTTGTGATGCGTGTTCGTGAAATCCCTGAAGTCTGGAGAATTTACTTTCCGTGACGAACCGGGAATGGTCGGAGAAGTTTCTTGCATACCTGCGTATCGAGCGCGGCCTTTCGACCAACACGATCAGTTCGTACAAGCACGATCTGGAAATGTATTGTCTGCATCTGGGGCGGACCAATGTGTTGAACGCGCGGCCGGCGGAGGTTTCGACTTTCCTGAAATACCTGTATGTTCACGGCCTGAAACCTCGATCTGCGGCACGAGCATTGGCGACGGTTCGCGGCCTGCACAAGTTCCTGATGCTGGAACGCGCGACAAAGGAAAATCCGACGTCGACGGTGGAAGCGCCGCGCGGATTTGTGCCGTTGCCGCATTTTCTCAATATCGATGAAGTCGACCGCCTGCTTGCGACTCCGGACATCACGACACCGGTGGGACTAAGGGATCGGGCGATGATCGAGGTGTTGTACGCCACGGGAATCCGCGTTTCCGAACTGACCGGGCTGCGTGTGGACGGAATGAACCTGGATCTCGGTTTTATCCGGTGTTTCGGGAAGGGAAGCAAGGAGAGGATCGTGCCGATCGGTGAAAGTGCGTGTCATGCGGTGGAAGCGTATTTGAAGGGGGGAAGAGGAGACTTCGCGTCCGAGATCCTGTTTCTCACGTCGAGGGGCGCCGCAATGTCACGATTCGAGTTCTGGGAAATTCTGAAGCGATATGCCGCAAAGGCAGAGATCCGGAAGAATATTTCGCCGCATGTTCTTCGTCATTCGTTTGCAACTCACCTTCTGGATCGAGGCGCAGACCTTCGCGCCGTACAGATGATGCTCGGTCACGAAAACATTTCGACCACGCAGATCTATACCCATGTGATCCGGGAACGGTTGAAGCAGATCTACAAAAGCTACCATCCCCGCGCCTAGATGGGCTATCATGCTTCGCTGCATTCAGTCGTAAATTCCACGGAGGTATAGAGTGAATAAGGGTAGGCATCTGTTTACTTCGGAGTCGGTGACCGAGGGACATCCCGACAAGGTCGCCGATCAGATCTCCGATGCCGTGCTGGACTACGTTCTCTCGCAGGACCCAATGGCTCGGGTCGCGTGCGAAACGATGGTCACCACGGGCGTCGCAGTGGTCGCTGGTGAAATCACCACGAAGTGTCATATTGATTATCAGAAGATTGTTCGGAGTACGGTCGAATCCATCGGTTATACCGATGCGAGCTACGGCTTTGACTATAAAACCTGCGCGGTCATGGCCTGCGTCGATACGCAGTCGCCGGACATTGCAATGGGTGTCGATACCGGCGGTGCCGGCGACCAGGGGTTGATGTTCGGGTTTGCAACAAACGAGTCGCCCGAGCTCATGCCTTTGCCCATACTGCTGGCGCACAAACTCACGAAGAAACTTGCCGATGCACGAAGAGCAGGTTCACCGAAGTTTCTCCGGCCCGATGCCAAGTCCCAGGTCAGCGTGGAATACGATGGGGCCAAGCCGATTCGAATCGATACGGTTGTGATCTCGACGCAGCATGCTCCGGAAGCGACGCCTACTCAGATTCGCGAGGAAGTCATCGAGCAGATCATCAAGCCCGTGTTGCCGACGCACCTTCTCGATGCCAAGACGAAGTACCACATCAATCCTACCGGACGTTTTGTGGTTGGCGGGCCTCAGGGGGACTGCGGTCTGACTGGACGCAAGATCATCGTCGACTCCTACGGCGGCATGGGCCGGCACGGCGGCGGCGCGTTCTCGGGCAAAGATCCGACGAAGGTCGACCGTTCTGCCTGCTATATGGCTCGCTACGTCGCGAAGAACGTGGTTGCCGCAGGATTGGCGGATCGCGTTGAAATCCAGCTGGCATACGCCATCGGCGTCGCAGACCCGGTGTCGGTTGCAGTGGATACGTTCGATACTGGAAAGATTCCCGATGACAAGATCTCCCAGATCATTCGCGATCACTTCCAGCTCACGCCGCGCGGCATCATCGAGTCGTTGAATCTCCGCCGCCCGATCTACCGGAAGACCACCAACTATGGTCACTTCGGTCGGTCCGAGCCGGAGTTCTCGTGGGAGATGACGGATAAAGCCGCCTCAATGAAAAAGCAGGCTGGCCTGTAAATCCGATAGGGGATCTGATCAATGCTCAATTCCCAATTCTCATCCGATCTGCTCGGATGAGAATTGGGAATTGAACATTGATCAGATCCCCGATTTTCCTGATTGTCGTATTGGACTACGTTTTAACGCGAAGCATCATCCACGTTCCACCAAGGCCGAAGATCAGGTTCGGAAACCACGCGGCAATCATGGGGGAAAGCCGGTTCACTTCACCGAGTTTGGCGAAAAGCTCAAACGTCGACCAGTACAGAATCCCGACTCCGATACAAATGCCGATGCCGTAGAAGGCGCCTTTCTTTCCCGTCTTGAAGGAAAAGGGAATCCCGATAAGCACCATGATGAAGGACACCATTGGGAACGAGAGTTTCCGATAGAGGTCCAGGGTCAGGGATGTGACGTCGAATTGCTTTTTCTGCAGCTCATCCACATAGCCTTTTAGCTCGCTGAAACTCATCTGCGACGCGGTTCGTACGTCGTCCTTGAAATATTCCGGGTTGTCCATTCCCGATGTAACCAATGTGGGATGAGATTGGACCTCGGTATCCAGGCCATTGGCAGATGTGCGATGGACGGAAACGTTCTGAAGTGCCCATGCACTTCCGTTCCACGCGCCGCTGGTTGCGAATATCCATTCGTTCAGGTTGAACGTATCCGTGTCGAATTTGAATATCGACAGGCCGCTGAATTCGTTCTTTTCGTAGCTGAAGTAGTTGTAGTGGTAGATGCGATTGTTCGATCCCGCCATCCACTTCCGGTCCGGATTCCTGTGAGATTGCGGCGCTTTGCCCTTGATGATGTCGCGATATTCGTCCTGCCGCTGGTTGGTATACGGGAGCATGTAATCCTGCATCAGATAAATGGCGCCAGACATCAGAAGTCCCATCACCATGAGCGGTACGGACAGACGATACAGGCTCATGCCCGCGGCTTTTACAGCGAGGATTTCATTCCCTTTGGTGAGTGTGCCCAGATTGATCAGGATGGCCAGGAGCACCGTCAGCGGCGCGACCCAGAAAAGCATCTGGGGAGTCAAGAAGATGAAGTACGAAATGACGGTGAAAACGCTCACATGGTTTTTCGCGATGTCCGGCAGCAATTCGAAGAGCGTGACGACGATGAACAAGCCGACAAACACGACGAGGACCAGAACGAAGTAGAAGAAGAAGCCGCGAATCACATAGCGATCGATGACGCGAAACATCTTGGAGCGATGGGCGAAGGAATGCATCCATCCGGCGAGAATCTCCGCCGTACGTTTCAGGATCGACATCCTCTGTCCCATCCAATCGCCTGCGCTTCGGATTCCCAGCAGGATTTTATTTTCCTGTTCGCGGTCCGCTCTCGACATCAGGAAAATACCGACAAGCAGAAATGCGATGTTGGGAATCCAGGCGCCAAGAAATGGAGAGAAATGGGAGTCGCTGGCCAGCTTCGTCCCTTCCATGAAGCCGAGGTAGTACAGGAACATCAGCACCAGACTCAGGACAAGTCCCATGGATTTGCTTCCGCGGGTCGTGGAAACGCCGAGCGGAAGGCCGATAAAAACGAAGGCGATACACGCAAACGGAAGAGCGAAACGTCGATGGAATTCCACGCGGTCCGCATATGTGGCGGTCCCGTTTTTCATCTGACGCCAGAGTGTACTCGTGGATGTCTGGAAAAGCTTATCCGTTTGCTGATCCGTGTCTCCTGCGGGAATAGGGATTGAAATGGTGCGTTGCCCAAAAAGTTCCGAATCGTCCCGCTGCGTCTTCTTGAAGTCGATCTGGTGGGAATTGCCGTTCGTCAATGTGAGCCGGAGCACGTGCTCCGCCTCGATCAATTGCGGGACTCCTTTTGCTGCAAAAAGGATCAGTTCCTGGTTTGGGTCTCTCACGTCATCGATCATGATGTCGTGCCATTCGGTGCCGCTTTGAGTGATATTCCGGATGTACAAGGTCAATCCGGGAATGTCTTCCTTGAACACACCAGCCTGCAGCATGAAGGAGGAGTGACGAAGCAGCATTTCGCGTTTCGCCTGGTTGAGTTGAACGGCCATTTTTGGCGCGATCCACGTCGTCATTGCAGTATTCAGCAGCCATGCGGAAACCCCAAGAACCAGCACCGGCGCAAGGATGCGTCGCATGGAAACGCCCGAGGCTCGAAGCGCTATGGTTTCACTGTCGGAGGACAGTCTTCCAAATCCCGTCAGGATTCCGACAAGAACAGCCATCGGCAGTGTGAATGTCAGGACGTTGGGAAGAATGGCTGCCGACACCGCCCAGATTTCTGCAGGAGTGGCCGATTGCCGCACAATGATCTCGAGTAGCCGACCGAGTTCGCGGGAGATCCAGACAAAAGTGAGGGCAGACAGGCCGATGAGTGCCGGGTACAGTATCTCTCGGAGGATATAGCGATCAAGTCGGCGCACGACTTAGATTACCATGTGAAATATGTCGAAACTGGTCTCATTCCTGTGGCACATGCATCAGCCGTTCTATAAGGATATCGTTCGAAACTCGTACGTTATGCCATGGGCCTACCTTCACGGCACGAAGGACTACTATGGCATGGCGGCGCTGGCAGGGGAATTTCCGAACGTTCACCAGACATTCAATCTGGTGCCTTCTCTCGTGCTGCAGCTGGAAGAGTACGCACGCGGTGAAGCCCAGGACGAAATGTTCGACCTGGCATTCAAGCCGACCGCCGATTTGAGTCATTCCGAGCGCGCCATGATTGCCGAACGCTTTTTTCCCGTCCCCATTGCAACCATGCTGGAACCCTATCCCCGTTACTTCCAGCTCCATGAACGACGCGATCCGCTCGGATACAGCGAAGAAGATTTTCGAGATATTCAGGTGTGGTGGACTCTGGCTTGGATGGATGAGGAACGCCGGCCGAAAGATCTGGTTGAGAAGGGAAGAAGCTTCAGCGAGTCCGACAAAGTTGCGCTGCGCGAGCTTGTTCTGAAAACCATCGGCGATGTCGTGCCGGAGTATCGGCGGCGGCAGGACGAAGGCGTGATTGAAATTTCGACGACGCCTTTCTATCACCCCATTCTTCCGCTGCTGGTTCACAGTCAGGTGGATGACGGAAATGTTCCGGTCGTATTTCGTTTCCCCGAAGATGCCGAGGAACAGCTTCGCCGATCCCGCGAGTTCATCCGTGAACGGTTTGGCAAGTTTCCTCAGGGCTTATGGCCGTCGGAGGGTTCGGTATCGAATGACGTCGCAGGTATCGTGTCGCGTGTCGGGTTTCGTTGGATGGCGACAGACGAAGGGATTCTCGAGAAGTCGGGCATCCATCTTGGCAATGGACAACGTCATCGGCTGTATCAACCGTATGTCCGCGACGGTGTCACTGTTTTCTTTCGGGACCGGAATATTTCGGATCTGATCGGTTTTCACTACATGCACGGGTCGCCGCGCGACGCGGCCGAGGACCTGGTGCGACGCCTCAACGAAACTCCCGATGGAGGACACGTCACCATCGCACTCGACGGCGAGAATCCATGGGACTACTACGCGAACAGCGGCCGGGATTTTCTGCGTTTTCTGTACGACAGGATTCAGAAGGAGCCGGGACTGGACGCCGTGACGCTGTCGGAGGCCTGCGATCGAATGCCTGCGGTAAAGCTCGACTGGCTGGCCCCGGGTTCATGGGCCGGAGCGAATTTTGGAATATGGATCGGGCATTCCGAAGATCACCAGGCGTGGGAATGGATTGTTCGTGCCCGGGCGGCGCTGATGGAGCGAAAAAGTGCGGTTGCGCCGGCGGAGTGGAAGCTGGCGCACGAAGAACTGCTGGTTGCCGAAGGAAGCGACTGGATGTGGTGGTTTGGAAACGATTTCTCCAGCGACAGTGACGCCATTTTCGACTCTCTGTTTCGCCAGCACATCGCCAACATCTATTACCTGATCGGCCTGCCGCTGCCGGACGGTCTGGAAATCGCCATCAAGAAGAGTCTCGAAGGCCGCCGCACCGTCATGCCTCCCCCGATCCATTAGGGAGTTATGGGGACAGACCCCTCAATCCCCTAACTATTGCGCCCCGTCGGGGCGCAATAGTTAGGGGATTGAGGGGTCTGTCCCCATAACTCCCTAACATTACAGAAGGTCGGCGGCGATGCGGAAAAGATCGGTGCGGGAGGCTTTGGTCTTGATGACGTAGCATTCGGTGCCTTCGCGCCAGAAGAGCACAAACTCCTTATTGTCATCGAAGAGAAGTGCGGCGAGGCCGCGGACGGAAACGCGTTCGGGCACGGTTGCCGGGCCAAATCGTGGCTTCCAGTATTTGTTTCCGGGCCAGAATGCCGCGTCGTTGAGAACTCCGGTCATGTCGTTCAGGGGAATGGGGACTCTGGGGAATTTGAACGCATCGAGTACGAGGACATTGCCGGACTTCAACAGGTAGGTCTGGCGGACAACCGGATAATATTCCACTTTAATGAACGGGAATTCTTCATCCGGCAGAGTCACTCTTTGCGTCGCTGGATTCGGAAGAGCGACTTCCATCGATTGCCGATCACCTTCCTTTTCGGAGAGTCCCAGTGGATCGAAGCCCACCGCTTTCTTCGCTTCGCTGTAAGTCGCCTTCTTGAAATCCTTTGTCTGGATATACGTCACGACGGGATTGGGATGTTTTCCAGGGTTATAGGCGGGGCCGGGCGGCACCTGGCCGAAGGCCGTTGCGGCGAAGAACATCGAGGCAAGAAACGTGGTCGTGCGTCTCACGCGCAACATTATAATCGGGTGCATGATTAATACCGCACTAACAGTTGCCGGCTCGGATCCCAGCGGTGGCGCGGGTATACAGGCGGACTTGAACACGTTCTCGCGTCTTGGCGTTTACGGAATGTCCGTTGTCGTCGCGCTGACGGCTCAGAATACGACGGGAGTGACGGGTGTGATGGACGTTCCTTCTGAGTTTGTGGAAAAGCAATGGGATGCTGTCATGAGCGATATTCCCGCAAATGCCATGAAGACGGGGATGCTGGGAACCGAGGCCAACATTGTGGTCACGTCCGGCATGATCGAAAAGTACGGAGTGAAAAACGTGGTTGTCGATCCGGTAATGGTGTCCTCTTCGGGCACGACGCTGCTTGCCGCCGATGCCATCGAGACGTTCAAGCAGAAACTGATACCTCTGGCGCTGTTGATCACACCGAATGCGGACGAAGCTCGAGCTCTGACGGGCATTGAAGTGCGCCGTCAGGAAGACATGGAAGAAGCCGCAAAACGGATTCGGGATATGGGGTCTCAATACGTCCTCGTCAAGGGCGGACATCTTGAAGGCGACGCCGTCGATGTGCTCTTCGATGGCTCGGTGTTCAATTACTTTCGATCGGTTCGAATCGGCCACACGAATATCCATGGCACCGGCTGTGTTCTTTCCGCCGCAATCACCGCATACCTGGCAATGGGAAACCCGATCGAAGACGCCGTTCGACTCGGCAAGGATTTCAT
>Ga0184628_10000569_pt1 | contig 19616 bp, 23 predicted proteins | sample PLM4_5_b1_FD_133149 | JGI IMG/M metagenome (GOLD analysis project Ga0184628, IMG submission 133149) | Groundwater sediment microbial communities from an aquifer in East River, Colorado, USA - PLM4_5_b1 | ecosystem: Environmental > Terrestrial > Soil > Riparian zone | place: USA: East River... | reverse complement strand
GTCGAGAGGCTGAGGCCGCTGCCGGAGTAGTCCACCGCGTCGCTCACCGAGTGCAGCGGCCAGAACCCCGTCGCTGGTCCGGTGACTGGAACGTAGCGGTTCATCTCAGCCAAGATCTGATCCACCGTGAGAGCCGAGCTGAACATCTTCATCGCGGCGATCGCGACGTCTGCGTAGGTTGCCGTCTCGGTGAACAAGATCAGGTTGCCGAGCGTCGGGTTGGCCGCGTCGTTTTGCGTGCTGTCCAACACGCCGTTCAGATAGATCTTCTTGTCGCTTCCTGACCGCAGAAGCGTGATGTGGTACCACGTTCCGACCGTTAGGTTGGTTCCGTTCGTCGCTCCTGAGCTCGTCGAGTTGCGAAGCGTCGTCCCGTCGGTGTCGACCTTGACGTTGTTGCTGACCGTGCCTGCCGTGTTGGCGAGGAGGACGATGTATCCCGCCGCGTTCCGATCGCTGAGCAGCTTGGCCCACGCCATCCACGTGAAGTCCGCTCCAGAGGGGAGATTGGCCCCGCTGTAGAACAGATAGTTCGCGTTGGTCCCACTGACCGCCATGTTTACGCAGCATCCCGAAGCTCGACCGCAAGTACGTGACAATCGCCGGTAGCATCGTCCGTGCCCGAGGTCCCGTCGGCGTCTCGGCGAACGCGAAGCCTGTAGTAATCAGCGACGGCGATCGAGTCGGCGTTGGTCATCGTCACGCTGACCTGCTTCATGTAGCCAGCCGTTCCGCCGACCGTGCTCCCGGCGGAGTTGTCCGTGTCGAAGGACGTCGTCGCGTCGAGGTCGGTTGCGTCGCCGTCAGTCACGGCCTCCAGCGCGCACTGGAAGCGAACGGACCCGGACGTGGCGCTGGCCATGATGTAGGAGATGACGACCGTGATCGTGCCGGTCAAGCCCTGCGGGGCGATGTCCGTCCACCAACACTCCTCGTCGGCAGCGGCGTCGAACGAGAGGACTGGCCTACGGTTGACGAGCTGCAACTGCGGGAACGCCGACGACGGGAGCTCAGCGGACAACGGGGTGAAGACCGCACGTGTGGCCATCTACAGAGCCTCCAAATCGTAGTAGCTCCAGACCGCGACGGCTTTAGCCCAGAGCTCTTTCCACTGCTCCAACGTCCCGCCTGCCGACTGGTAGCAGTATTGAATGACGGCAAACGGCTTGTCGAGGCTCTTCACGTACTCGAACACGTCTGCACCGATCACGTGGAGGACCACGAGATCTGCGTGCTCTATGTCGTCGACAACTTCGACTCCTTCGGGTCCATACAGGCTTAGTGCATCGGCGACACGAAACATGGCGCGGCTCATTGAGTCTGCGGGCTTGAGGAAGACCTTCATGCTTTCCTCCGCTCAGCCCACGCTGTCTCTGCGAGCGCGAGAATCCAATAACGGTTGCTCAGCCACCGCCAAACGCGACGACGAAGACTGCGCTTCTTCATGCTTGCCTCACGAAGACAGAAGGCACAACTCCGATTCGGTGACCCTTGCCCCGCGCATCGCGGCACCAACCGACAAGGCAGTAGTCGTCGATGATCCTGCACTCACGAGCAACGAACCCTGGCATCACTAGGCACGATCCGACCGAGCCCACTTCGAAGATCTCTGACTCGAGAAGGCCAGGGTAGAACGGAGAGAACGGAGAAAACCTTCGACCGTCCAACCCACGAAAGCCCCAAATGTCGTAGAACGCTGTCTCGGCCATGACGAGCGGAGAGAACACCGAGAAGCCCATCGTCTTTGCGACAGCGTGATCAATCAGTTTCAGGACAGTCGCGTCCCAATGCAGATCGCTTTCGATGTACACCAGCACGTCGTCCGTAGGTAGCACCGCATCGAAGATCGCGTTACCAACCTTGGAGAGTGCTTCCATCCGCTCTACAGTCTCCACCGATCCAAACTCAGGACCGTTATGCGAACAGTCTAACAGATCGAGGTCGATGTCGCGCTCGCGCGCGAGGCGAAGCAATGTAGTCTGGGTAGCGTCGCTAGAATCTCCTTCAGCCGCGATCACACGAACAAAGTCTCCACGCTTAGCCAGGAGAGAACGAAGTCTCTCCACCTGTCGGAAGTAGTGCGGAAGGCTCTGCTCGTTGTTGCGGTGAGCAGAGCCAACAACTACGTTCATCGCACAACCCGAAGCGCAACGCATCGCGCAGGGATACCCGCCCAGATTTCCCACGCGGGAATGTCCTTGGTGGCAACCGCGCCAGCCGCGAGCACCGCGCCTTCACCGAGGGTGACACCAGGAAGAACAACCGCGTTCGTGAGGACGCAGGAGTACTGCTTCAGCACTGTACGACTCGTCTGTACCCGCTGCATCGACTGTGGAGCGGACGCGGACATGCTGATGGCGTGAACGTCGTTGCTCCCAGAGATGATCTTTCCACCGGAGGCCACAGCACAAAAGTCTTCGATGATCGTCTCGCCTCCACCGATACCGATGTGCGCAAAGCTGGCGATGTGAACGCCGCGACCGATGCGCAGCCCCGTGCCGCCTTCCAGCTTAACAAAGGAGTCGATGCGTGTGCCTCGTCCGTCGATGTAGATGTTCTCCTTGCGGGTCATCACGACAGGCTCGTAGAGCTCAGGTGGACGCGGAGCCTCTTCTCGTTGCAGAAGCTTCGGATCCTGCGTGTCCTCGAGAAACTCCACCAACTTTTCCATTTCAGCTCGCACGAGACACCCTCTCCTTCTGGCTGTCTAGCCACTCAATGACGCGGTCACAAACTTCGCTCACCTGAGAAGGCTTCATGCCTGCGAACGTAGGCAGGCTAATGCCGCGTGCTCCGATGCGAGTCGCTTCGGGAAACGCAGAGTCATGCCCGTGGTACATCGGCATGTGGTGCAGAGGCACGAACGTAGGACGCGTTTCGATGTCCGCGATCTCCAGGTACTTCATGAGCCCTTCGCGATTGTCCACCAACATGGTGAACAGCCACGGAGCCGCACTGTTTCCAGAGCCAGCGGGCATACCCTGAAAGTCAACGTCCAATCGTCGATGCAGCCGCTCGTAGTACTGAAGGATCACCGACTCTCGTGCCAACATCATCGCATCGATGTGGCTCATCTGCCCGATGCCAAGAGCAGCTTGCATCTCGGTCATGCGAAAGTTGAAGCCAACCTCATCGTGAAAGTACCTACGAGAGGTCATGGCCTGCCCGCGCAGGTGACGCATCCTCAGAGAGAACTCACCTCCGCTGGATACAACAGCGCCACCCTCACCTGTGGTGACAATCTTGTTCCCATAGAAGCTGAGGGTACCCGCAACGCCAAGAGTTCCGAGAGGCTTTCCTCCGTAGGTGCCTCCAAAACCCTCTGCAGCATCCTCGATCAAAGGCACACCGAGGCCAGCGAGCAGACGCATATCACAAGGTACACCGTACAGGTGAACCGGGATCGCTGCCTTCGTCCTCCGCGAGAGACGAGCCTGAGCCTTCTCGAAACTCATCGTCCATGTCTTTGGATCGACGTCCACCAGGACCGGAGTTGCCCCTACGTAGCGTACCGCGTTCGCCGTTGCGACGTAGGTCAGTGCAGGCACCAACACTTCGTCGCCAGGGCCGATACCTAGAGCAGCCAAAACCAGATGCAGTGCAGCCGTTCCAGACGACGTGGCCACAACCGGCTTTCCTTTGAGGTACGTAGACAGAGCAGCCTCGAAGGAAAGATTCATCGGCCCAAAGGTAAGACGGTTGGTCTCGACTGTCAACGAGACCAGTTCCTTTTCCCTTCGACCGATCAGTGGACAACTCAGCGGAATCACTGACTCTTCCTCCTCTGCTCCTTCTGCGCCGCGGTCTTTAGCTTATCGATCTCGGCGTAACGAAGAGCGTACTCGGTACGCAATGTCTCCACATCCTTCTTTAAGATGTCCACGGCTTTCCTTCGCTCCTTCCGCTCGGTGGCGTCGGAGGCGAGCTGCTTCTCGATCCCGCTGACCTTGGCCTCAAGTCCATTCAGCTTTCTCGCGAAGCTCACGAAGCCGAAGCCCTGAAAGACGCTGGCTCCGGTGAGTATCAACAGCAGGAGCGCACCGACGAACAGCCCGCGCTTCAATAGTCTCACCGTCTCCCTCCGGTCGTCAAGGTTCAGCTCCATAACAACGGCCTCCATCAACGAGGACGACTCAGTAGGATGTTGCGGATTGTTCGAAGTTCGGCGTTGCCTTCTTTCGCTGCATCTGTCGCGACCCCGACGTCTGTGCGGATGACCTTCATATCCGACCGTACTCCGATGATCTCGATATCGATCAGTACGACCTTTTCCTCGAGCTTCTGAATCCTCTTGTCTCGTTCGTTTGCCGTCCACGCCAGTGCGGCGATCACCAGCACCAACGAAACTCGGAAGGCTCGCGGAGAGAGCGCATCAACGAAGAGTACGATGACCTTCCCGATGGCGTCTCCCATCCGCGAACCTCCCTCTTGGAACCACGCTTACTGTACGATCGTGACGCAGGGTCCGGTCGTGAGCTTCAGCGAGCCGTCAGCGAGCCGTTCCTCGGAATCAGGCACACACGTCTTCGGCGAGGCCACCGACACAGGTGGACGCGGAGTCGGGCACACAACGGGAGGAGGACACGTCGGACAAGGCGTGGGAGTCGGGCCAGGAGTCGGGCACCCCGAAGGCGTCGGTACCGGAGTAGGCGTCGCTGTCGGAGTCGCGCTAGGACTCGGGCTCGGTGACGTCGAAGGGCTCGGAGTCGGAGTCGGTCCACCACTCCCTGGCAGCAAAGCCAGTGCAGGTTGGATCGCAGCGACATCGGCCGCAGTCTTCACAGGAGCACCCCAAGTCGGGAGCACCGCCTTCAACGCGGTGTTCAGGATTTGCGGAACGTCGAACTGCGGAGGGATCACGTACGGAGTGGACGCGGGCGCGGTAGTCGCTCCGACGTTTCGTGCTTGGTACACGCCGTTCGCGATCGCGTTGAACGGGTTCTTCCCGTAGAAGGCGCTATCCACGATGTTCCCCTTCGGTTCACCGGGGGAGTCGGATCCGGTCCACGCGAGCATGCCGTAGCAGTCCTTGAACGGCAGCCCGTTCTCTCCGTCGATGATCGGAGGGTTGGCATCCGGCCCCGACACGTTGCTGGCCCAGAGGAAGCCCTCCAGCGCTCCCTTGATCTGCGGGTTCCGCTCGCAGTTCCCGACGAGCGCGTTCTGGTAGAAGGTCAGCCGTGCCCGCGCACCATACTTCACGAGCATCGAGAGGCCCGTGCCGTAGATCAGGGAGCGCTGCACGGTCACGTCGGTCGTGTTGCCGGTGATGTCCAGCGCGCCGTCGCTGCCCTTGATGAAGGTCGAGCGGTCGATGAAGATCTTCGAGACGGGGGAGTCGGTCCCGTCCGCCGCGAAGAGGTCGTGCTCGGTGACCTGCGGAGGAACCTTCCCGTTGCCCTCGAAGCGGATGCAGCGGATGGCCACGTTCGACACGCCCTCCATTACGATGGCGCGATACATGTCCGACTTCTGCGAGAGGGTCACGGTCGTTTGTCCGTTCGCGCAGCCGTCGATCGTGTTGTTCCCGCCGAGGTAGGTCTGCTGGCTGTCCACGACGTAGGGACCGGGACCGGAGAAGGTGATGTAGGTTCCGCTCTGCCGCGCACACGAACTGAAGCTGCCTGCTCCAGTCGCAGCCATATTGCTCACGAGGCACGGAGTCGTCCCTCCGGTCGTGACCTTGCCCCACCCGTAAGCCTCGGGGTCGGTAGCAGGAGACCACAGGATGGCATTGACCGAGAGACCTAGAGCACGTCGCTCCTGCTTGATGCCAGCGGGCTTCGCCGAGCACTCGGAGTCCTTGCCGATGCAGTGACGCTTCCGCCACTCGGCCGCGGTCTCTTCCTTCTCGACAACAGGCACAGGAGTGGGCTTCGGTTCCGGCTTGCTACACGCAACCGCGAGCAGCGCGACGACGACAGTGAGATTCTTCCAGTTCACTTAGTTCACCTCAATGGTCTTGAAGACTTTGTTTTCCGCAGCAATCCGCAACGTCGCGCTCGGCCTACTCGCGTTGATGCAGACCACGATCATGAGCGGGTTATCGTTCAGAGCAAAGCAGTCTCCGCCCTGATTGCACGGAAAGCCGTTGCAGACAGTTCCCCGGAACTCTCCAGCCACGATCTTTCCGATCATGCTCTCATAAGGACCAGCTTCCTTCTCGCAAACGGCACGCTGGCTCGTGGAGCAGTCCTGCTCGATCGGATTGCACTCGGGACCGAGGGGTTGGAAGTTGTGCCCAACCTGTCCTGAGCCAGGAGTCCACGACACGATGTAACGTGCCACAGTCGGAGGCTTGCGGAGATCTCCTTTGAAGTCCGAGACCTCAGCGCACGTTGTTGGCTTGGGAGTCGGCTTCGGCGTGGGGACCGGAGTCGGTACCGGAGTCGGAGTTGAAGTAGGCGCAGGAGTCGGAGTCATCGTAGGCGACGGAGACGGCAGAGGACGGGGAGGGCGTCCGCCGCACGCGGCCAACGCGAGCACCATGAGTACGACGGACACCCGGCGCATCAGTTCGCGAGCTCCAACTCCGCGATGAGGCCGATGCGGACGAAGTCCTGCGCGAGGTACTCGAGCTTCGCGACGACCTCCGCCGTGGCGTTGATCTTGCGCGCTTCGATCCACTCGGCGTAGGCCGCCTGGCCTTGCCGGAGGACGTTCAGCAACTCGGGAAACAGCGTGAGCAACAGACTGATGGAGTTCATGTGCGCTCCTTACTTCTTCGCTTCGATGGCCTTCACGTCGGCCTGAAGCTTGGATGCAACGTTGGACGGAGGGAAGAAGCTGATGACGGTTCGCACAGCGTCCCAGATCTCCGAAATGAACGCGGACAGTTGTGGAGACGTGATCGAACCGTCGAGAGCCGGAGGAAGCTTCGCAGCCACGTCACTGGCTTCCTTCCCGACAGCCGCAGCTTTCTTGATCAACGTCCACCCCTTGTCCGCGACCTCCTTCGGAACGCATGCACCTGCCGGAGGGGCAAACGTCTTTCCGCACTCGGTACGGAGCAACGTCTGCTCGGTGAGATCGAGCGCGCTGCGTGCCAGCACGAGCGAGGTCATCGCGTCCTTCTGTGCACCGCCAGTCGAAGCGCAAGCCGCGCTAGAGAGACCAATACCACCGACGCAGAACAATACGAGCAGGGTCTTCGTTGCTCTATTCAGCGATTCGCCACTGTTCAGGAGCAGGACGAAATCACGGAGCCACACTCCGAGTGCTGCCAACACGAGCGCAACCGTAGGCGAAAACTTTCCGCCAAACGGAGTGAGAGTGGAAAGGTACTGAAGCCCGACGCCGACTCCAGCGTGGATGATCGGCACTGCGAGCTTCGGGATGACAGGGATGACCCTCTTGAACAGGCCGGTCACGATCGGCGACAGCATCACGATCAATGCCGCCACGACAGCCGAAGCGAAGGACACGTAGTCCGGCGCAACGATCGGAGGTGCATCCTGCGCAAGCACGAGCACAGGCACCGCGAGCAGCATCAACAGCACGAGCATGAACGAACGAACGATGTCTCGGAACAAGAATCTCATCACGCCTCCTCTTACTGGCAGTATTGCGGTTCGATCTTCCAGTTCCCACGATAGGAACCAGCGTTCACGCCAGGGCAGCCCTTGCCAACAGGCTCTCCGTCCTTCATGTCGCCTGCGCACGGTTCGCTTGGCATCTTCGCGAGGACGACTGCGGCAGGCGTTGCGAAGCTAGTGATGTGGAAGCCTTCCCACTCGCCTGTGCATGAGGACGCAACAGCGATCTCATCAGTCTTTCGAAGTACATGCTGTCCTGCCCATAGCCCACGCTTGCGGAGCTCAGCAGTCGCAGCTTCCATGAAGACCCAAGGGTCTTGTCCGTGCACCCCTGCGTTGCCTCCGTTCAAGCCAAGCACGACCTCGTTCACGATGTTCAGAAGCTTCGGCTTCGACGCGATGCGCGTGAAGGCTTCTTCCGGAACTCCCTGCGGGAACTGGTGCTCCGGAACAGCGACGTCGTCGCACGGCTTGTTGAACAGAGCCCACGTTGCTTCGGCCTGAGCCAGACTCTGTCCATGCCGCCAGTACGCGAAGTACGTTCCGTTTCGCTTCGCCTCGCACAACAGCGTCTTCATACGCTCCGGGGAGTACGAAGGGTCAGGATTGTACTCGTTGTTGACAACCGGCTTGTCCGTGCCACGTCGATCAGCCGAGGTAGGAGCCTCCGTGCTGTGGATCGTGATGTAGTCTACAGGAGCTAGGCCAGCAGCCTCCGCTGCGTTGCTGCCGAAGAGATGACGCTTCGTCTTCTTGATCGCCTCGACATCGCGGAGATGGAGACCCGCGCTCGCGGTGTAGTTTGGGTTGTACTGCTTCACGAGATCGATCTCGTTCCCGTCCTGGTAGATTACGTTGCTGAACTCAACAGTCTCTGAGTACACCTTGCGTACCCACGCCTCTTGAACGCTTCCAGGCTTGAGCTCACCAGCGGCACAGTCAACAAGGAAGTCTTGGTGCTGTGCATTGTTCTCCGCGCGCCACGGATGATAGCCAGGGACGCCCGCTCCACCGCTACCGCCCTTGCAGCCCCACCCATCAGTGACGTCGAGCTCGAAGCGTAGACCGATGTTTCCACCATAGGCGAGGAGTCCACGAACGTACTCCCAGAACTTCACGTTCCACTGTGTGACATCCGCTTTCCCTCCGACCTCGAGATAAGCAGAGCCAGTCTCTTGCAAGCTTGGAGGCGAATCCGGCAACGCACGGTAGGGACCGAGGCGCATGTGGACCACGTTCATACCTCGCGCCTTCACGCGATCCATGTCGGCCTTCGATGTCAATGCCCAATCGATCGGAGGCTCGCCGTCCTCGGAGAAGCAGCAACCGTTGTACTCACGATAGTCGAACGGCTTGCCCTCCGCATCGACAAACACAGGACCCTTCCTGTCGAGCCTGAGTGCGTCGAACTTCGTCGCAGACGGAGTCGGAGTCGGCTGAGGACCCGGAGGCTTCGGAGGCTTGATGACTCCGCATGCGGACAGTAGGATCGACAAGCCGAGCGCTGCCGTAATCGTCCCAAACGATAAGCCACGGTTCCACATCATGCCTCCTAGAGAATGACTCCGATGGTCTGCCGCGAATAGTTGGCGACAGTTTCCATGAACTTCTTCATCGGAAAGTTTGGTCCAGGGTCCCAGTGATCCGACTTCTTGAACGCCTTCGAGACCTCTGCGTGTGTCGTGATCCCACGTAGGCCCGCTACAAGAGCCGCAGCATCACGAAACTGAATCGGAATCTCCTTCAGGGCACAGAGCTCAGCGACAAGGCGAGCCGTTAGGTCCAGTGCCAATTCGGAAAAGAGGTCAGACCAGTCTTCCAACGTCTGCTCGGAGCGACCAGCGATCTCAATGTGGATGCCGTCAGCGTTTGCCCCTGGAGCAGCGTACGCAATGTCCTTGAGACGAACAGCTTGCACAAGCGAGTCCGAGTCACTTGCGAAGTGCCAGCTAACCTTCGGAGCATCCTCGCGTGCCGCTCCTGCACAGAGATCCTCTGCGGACGTTGCCTTCTCCCAACCTTGCGTGGCGTGCAGGACGATACGATTGAATCGTCGCTGTCCTGCTTGGAGCTCTGTGAAGTGACGAGCCCAGATCTGCTTCATGCCCCGCTCCCAGAGGTCGAGGATGAAGCCCCTCCGATCAGCACTTCGAGGAAGTAGGGTCGCGACGTGGACGGGTCGATGAGGCCAGGATTCTCGAGGACCGGTCCTGTCAGACCATCGCGCAACACAAACTCATCGCGCACATCCACTGGCTCCGAGCGGCCCGCTGTACCCTCCGGAGCGAACGGCTTCAGAATGATGATGCGTGCCTTCACAGGCAACGTGATGCCGTCACGTCGGTAGTGAATCTTTGGGTTACGCTCCACGATGGCCATATGGACGATCGGATCCCCTGGTGCCATCACCTTAGCCCCTGTAGGCGAGACACGCACACAGCGCCAATGACGCACAGGCTCCTCGAGGTCCTTGACCTCTCCATCGATGATCTCAATTGCCTCGCGAACGATGCTATCGAAGCCCACGTTAGAGCTCCTGGAAGAGCAGCGTGGACGACTGCGCGTCTTCCACGTCAGTCTTCAACCAGCTTGGAACGAGGATCAGCTTGACTGCATCGGGCATCATGGCCATGAGTGCATTGAGCTCACGTACCGACCGCGCCACCAGTTCAGAGTTCTCAGTGCTCAACTCGGAGAACTCGATCTCGACAGAGCTAGCCTTGACCCGCTTGATGCCCTTGTTGATGATCGAATTGTCCTTGGTACGATCGGCCACAGCAAGCTGCCGAGCGTATTCGCACTGAGCGTTCTTCAACGGTACCGGATTGACGTCCTGCGCGATGTCGTAACCGTTTCGGTTCTTCATGCCTGTACGAGGCCACGTGAGCCCTTGGGTAGACGTTGCCGCTGCTCCTGTCCAGGCTCTTGGGTCTCCATCCAGACACGTTGTGGCAAGAAGAAGGCACTGTTCCTTCGTCAACTCCGCTTTCGCCTTGACCTCGGCTCCATACGGATGATTGTCGAGGTACGTGTTGAACTCGAGCAGCGTCGCGTAGCTGTTTGCGTTCGCCCCACCGACCGTCGTGTCCAGTGCCATAATTCTTTTCTATCGAAGAAGGGAACAGTCCCGGAGGTAGCTAGGCTACCTCCGGGCACGAGGTCACGCCGACGACGAACTAGCTCATGTCGTAGACGCCGACGTACGAACGGTCGTCGGAACGCACGAGAGGCACCTGGATGCAGAAGCCCTTGAAGCGGATGGTGAAGCCACCCTCGATGTCCCACTGGATGGTCTGCACCGGCTCACCCTGAACGAGAGCGACGACATCACGGGTCATCTGCACGAGCGACACGTGGTTGGCAAGCTGCTGGTCCGCGACAGTGATGCCCTTGATCTCTTCGATCATTAGGAGCCGCTCACGGATGGTCAGATCGCCGTTGGCCTTGAAGTCCTCGCTCAGCTTCGTCGAGGCCAGCGAGTCCACGTACAGGTTGTACGGGCCGTAGAAGCCCTTGGCCTGCAGAGCCTTGATCATCTTCAGCGTGTCGTTCAGACAGTCGCTGCCCGTCTTCGCGGTCTGTGCCCAGTTGCCGTTCGCGATGAAACCGCCCGTCTCGCGGTTGGGGTGCGACGTGTAGCCGTAGATGGGGAAGCCGAGAAACTTCGGCGCGTACCCACGGAACAGAACGTACTCCTGCATCTCCGAGATGAGACGACCAGCCACGCGGGTCTGCGTGGTGTCCAGAGCCTCGCCACGCTCACGCGATGCGGTCAGCGTGCGCAGGTTGAGGCTCCAATCCTTGTGGATGATCGGGAGAGGCAGGTTGCCGAGCGTGAACTCGACGCGGTCGTCGTCGGTTGCGGCCATGCCGTCCAGCGAGATCTGCGCTGCCGACATGTCGGTCATCTTCTCGTACTGGAAGATGGTCTTTCCCAGAGCGTTCGGCACCGGGATCGTGAGCCCCGCCGCGATGAGATCGGCGATGCCCTTCAGACGGATGTGACCTTCCTCGACGAGAGCATTGTCGAAGGCGACCCACTCGTCCTTACGCAGCGTGTCCAGCGTACGCAGCGCATCGGTCGTGATGCCCTGGCCCGCGTTCAACGCCTTGAGGAACTGCTGTCCGGCCCACGTGCCAGACTTGTTGAACTGCTTCCCTGTGCTGATTTCCGCCATCGCCATCGCGCGCGGAGCCGCGACCGTCTTTCTCTTTGCCATCGTTGTCTAGCCTCCTGTTACATCTTAGCTGAGAGCTCTCGCTCTCGAGGCTAGATGAACTCCACGCGGATACGAGTACCCGCAACAGCGCCAGCCGTCGCGTCCTTCGCCTCGGCCGCCTTGGCGATTGCGATCGCCGTGGTGACGCCCGTTGCAGTGAACAAACCGGCATTGTCGCCGACGAGACGAGCTCCCTTGGCCACGTTCTGACCCGAGGCCAGAAACACGTAACCACGCTGCCCGCTTCGGAAGATGCCGACCTTCACTTGGTCACCGATGGCGTACGCCGTGTCGATGTCCTTTCCGAGCTCGTCCCGCTCGAGCGCGACGCAGCGCGAAACGTTCGTCGCGTTCGCGGTGTTCTTGCTGAAGCCAGATGCTCCCTCGATGAGCAAGTGGCCAGGGATGAGAGCCTCGACAGCGAGGGTTCCATCGTCGTCACGGATTTCCGGCTTGCACGACAGTGCGATCACTCGGGGTGTGGGCATTCTGAATCTCCTTCGGCCGCGCTAAGCGGCGCTAAGTAGGATCGATGTGTTGACCCTTACGCCGTCTTGTCGAGACCGCGCGCCGCGCGGATTCTCGCGTTCATGTCCGGTGCGGGAGGCACCGTCTCTTCGGCCGAAGCGGCGCGCGGAGCCGCTCCTTCGAAGCTGCGCGCGGGCACAGCGGCCTGTGCCACGATGAGCAGCTTCTCGAGCGCGGGAACGCCCATCGCATCGAGCTCCGCTTCGCTGTACGCCTTCGCGGTTGCCGCCTTGAGCCCCTTCACGAGCTCGGCCTTCCGCTGAGCGGTCGCTGCCTTGTCCTTCGCGACAGTGGCAGCCACGTCGGGAAACTCACGGAAGAAAGCCGCACGCTTCTCTTCCTGCGTGAGCTCGACAGGCTCGTCCTGCTTCTTCTCGACGACGGGCGGAACGACAACTTCGACGGCGGGAACCGCAACCTGCGCTTCGAGCTCGGTCAGACGCTCGTCGGGCAGGAGCTCCAGGGCAGGGGCGTCCGCTGCCTTGAAGATGTTCTTGTACGTGAGATGCGCGCCAGCCAGGGCCAACAGCGCAGCGACTCGTGCCTTCTTGTCCATCTTTACAGCCTCCTCTGCGGGTGTGATTGCCTTCTTGCCGCCGCACCCGCACGAAGCGGCGGTGATGTTTTGCTGCGCCGTCACAGGTTCGAAACGAGTCACCTGCTTGACTTCCTCACGACTGGATCCGAGTTCCACAGTGCCTTCTTCGTCCTGTGTGAACTCACGTCGGAACAGTTGCATGACTCCTTCCGGAGCCACAGCGTAGACCACCTGCTTCGCTTCCGAGAACACCGCGTCGATGCCAAGGAACGCGGGCTCTGTGGAGTTGAGAGCATCTCCGAGCGACCGTCGAAGATCTTCGTCGCTCTGGTCTTCGGCCTGCGACGGCCGGAAGTGTGCCGCGAGATCCTTCAGCCTCTCCATCAACGACTTCTTCACCGTCACAGGCTCCTCCTTTTTCTCTGCGGCTCTGGGTGCTCCGCAACCCATCTCGATACTGCACGCACCCAACGTGCCCTCTGGCAGCATGGCCAGATGATCGGGGATGATCTCACGCCAGATGGCAGCGTAACGGCTGCCGTCAGTCCAGGAGCCAGGAGTCTCTTCGTTCACCACAAAGACACCCACAGAGACTTCGACTCCCTTGCCTTCACGGACCCGAGCGATCACGTCCTCTGCTTCGGGTCCAACCTTCTTCGCCATCGCAGGGTCGAGCCACGCTTCCATCATCAGCTTGGTGCCGCGCACCTGTGCATGGAACACGCGACCAAACGCCTTGGACTCGAGGACCTCCGGTTCGTTCGCGGATACTCGAGTCCCGCTAAGCGACGGATGATCCCCGACAACTGGCCTGCCGTTCCATCCCTGCGGAGCCTTGCCAAACTCTTCCGACAGGACGAGCTCAGGATCTTCACTGTTGCTCGCGTGGATCACGCCTTCGACCAGGGCCACAACGGGAACAACGACATGATCGCGGCCTTCGAAGACGGCGGTACGGAGCTCACCACTGATGGCTGCGCGAAGACGGATGACTTTCTTCACTCGGTCACCTCTGCGTAAACGAAGGAGCACAGACTAAGCTGGCCAGGGAGTCCACGAATCCAACCCTCCGGGTCGTTCTCGAACGCGATCCAACCGTTCGAAGTCTTGATACGCAGCGTGGACGCGGTCTCACTGTCGGCCAGCTTCGTGTCCGGAGTGATGGTCTCCAGGAGCTCCTTTGACTTGCTGTCACGGATCTCGACCTTCAATTGGTGACTCCGTAGAGGTCAACCCAAGACTTCATATCGGTTAGCCTATCGAGCCGCTCCTCCATCGCCGGGATCTGTGCTGTGAGCCCAGACTTCTTCATGGCAGCTTTGATCTCTTCACGCTGTCCGAGTGTCGTGTCTCGGAACGTGGAGAACTCCATCTTCGAGAAGCGAGCCTCATCGATCAGGAACTTGTGACCCCAACTACCGTTGACCTCTGGGAACGACAGACCATGATCGATCAGTCGCATCTTCCCATTGTCGAGCATCCAGTTGCCAGGATGCCGGTCCAAGTTACCGATGACGTAATCGAAGAAAGCCGCACGAGCCTTGTCCTCTTGACTGGCTCCAAACTTCGCAGCACCACCGAAGCGTCTCGCCACTTGGCCCTGCTGCCACGCCTGATAGGAGCCTACCTCGCTCACTGTCTTGCCACCAACCTGGATAGTCATATCGCGGACGATCGTTGGTGCAACGAGATCATCCATGCCCATCGCCTTCGCGACCTCCCATGCACCAGCTTCGCGCTGTGGCATGAGACCAGGAGTGATGTCGTAGTCGCGCGCTAAGGTACCTTCGCCAGAGCTAGGCTTGTACACGCCTCGCGCTCCGTTCTGCAACTGTACCTCGAAGGTTGACGTTGCTCCTCCACCTAACGTGTCTGCCTTCTGCACTGGTCCAGTCAGCAGTGTCTCGATCTCCGAAAACGACTTCGGGGAAGGAACGGCCGGCTTCGGGGATGGGGCAGGCGGGGCCAGGATTGGCGCAGGAGCAACGGGCCGGACCTTGGTAGGTTTGGCCCTGGCCATGAGGAGCCCTTGCGCGCAGCGGCAAAGCGGGTGGGCTGTTGGACCCATCAGGCCGGACTTCTCATACGGCTTGTCGATGTCCGGAGACACATCTCCAGAGAGCGCAGCACATCGAGGGCACAACCGATCGTCCGGTGTCGTGATCCACCGTCTCGGTTGTGGCCTGTTGAGAAGACCCTCTCTCTGGTATTGTGCCCACAGTTGCCGCTGTCCCTCGTTCGATGAGTCGATCGTCTCGGTACGTGCGATCACGAGGGCACGCTGCTTGAGCAGACGATCCGCGTACTGCTCCACTCGCTTCTGCACCAGGGCCGCAGGCATCCCGCCACTCGGTACCCGGATGGCTGTCTTGCCCGCGAAGATCTTCTTCCCGTAGTTGGCAGGATCCTGGATGCGAGCACGAAGGTTCATCACAGCGTTCACGCGGTTCGTGTCCAACCCGATGAGCGGACGGATCAATCGCGCGGACTCTACCGGGGCTAGGCCCATCTCGAATGCCTGATGCACCACGCTCCGGATGGCTGCGCGAGTCTCCTCGGAGATCTGCACAATCTGCCGACCGCTGTAGTCACGAGCCCACAGCGAAGCAAGAGGATTGACTTGATTGAACTGTCCTCCGAGTACCTTGTTCTCGCGGTACTCCACGTACGCTGCCAAAGCTACTACCTTAGGAGACTGTAGAGTCTTGCTCTCGGCTATTGCTGCACCAACCAGAGTAGCCAGGATCTCAGAAGGGAGTAGCTCTCGAAGCGTACGCTCGTACACGCCAACAGCGGGCATCCACGAAGCTTCCACGAACGAAAGGATATGAGTCTCGAACGCCTTCGCCATATCCTCTGTGGCGTTCTGCGCTGCAACAGAAGCCTCGAGGATCACGCGAGCGATCTTCCCACGATGCGCGTCAGCTACGTTACGAACCGCGCGCCACTCGTTGCCGGCAAAGAAACGTGGCACGGAGTGTCGCTGGCTCCGTGCCACAGCCCCGGTGTTAGCGGCAAGAGTTAGTACGCCCACATAGCGTCCTCCCTGAGCCGAGCTCAATACCGACCGCGCGGCTGTACTCACTGAGCCTCGTCCTCGTCGGTTGGTTGATCCACAGGTTCGACCGGTTCAGCGTTCGCGTTCGGGTCTCCACCGGGAGGCAGAGCCAGAACAGGTGCAGGAGGCTTGAGCTCCTCGCGCATCTTCTCGAGGTCCATTTCGTCCACGGAATCCTCGATCGGGTCGAGGCCAAGCACACGACCCCGAATCTCCGAGGCCAGGACGACGATGTCTCCCTGCTTGCTGTTCAGATCAGCCCACTTGGTTGCAATGTCGGCCTTCTCTGTCTCGCTATGCTCCACCATCGCAGGCCAACGCACGCTGTAATCCTCGACCTCTGGCAACACGCCCACTCGAGTCAAGAGGTCGATGAACGGTCGCACAACGATGGGCTCAGCGTAACTGTCTCGCCTATCCTGGATACGCTCGTCCCATGCCTTCTTGTCCTGTGTCGAAGCGAGCTCACCCCGTTCGGAGCCGAGCAACAGTCGCTGAGGAATCCCGGTAGCACCAGAGATCAGGGCCATGAGAGACGTGATCTGTGGCCCGAAGTTGGAGACGTCTCCTCCTAGCTCCTGGATCGTGACTCCTCGAGTCGTCAACGTCCGGCGCAGGTTGTGCTCGTACTCCTTGATCTGCTCCTTCATGTCGGCGAGCTCTGCGTCCGACACCTTGATGGCAGGATCAACTTCTACCTGCGTGCCGCGATGCACGCGACGCCAGAACGCTTCGGAGCCAGAGCCTACAACCTTCTCCACGTTGTCGAACAGGTTGTACACCCGCTCGAGACGTGGGACACCGTACACAGTGTCCTCCAAACCGCCATCTGCGACGTGGAGCACTCGAGTCCAGTGAGCCGTAACGTCAATGCTCTTTCCGCCAGACGTGGCACGCTTCAGCTTGTAGGTCAGAGGCTGGCCGAAGCGCTCGCTCTGTGTGTTCGTGTCCCACGTCTGGATCGTGGACTCCTCTTCGGCGTAAGGCGTGAGGTACAGAACGTCGTCCGCGTTCCGTACCTTGCCGGCAGGCACAGCCGAGTCACCAGGGAGCCCTACGAACAGAACCGCATATCGACCGAGCCCTGCTAGGGTATCCAGACGTTGGAACACGGACCAAATGTGCAAACGCTTGTTGAGCTCGTCCCACGTTTGCTCGAACTCGGTCTCAACGCTCTCGTCCTCGTCCTCGATGATCTCCGCTCCACCACGCCACGTCTCTTGGGGCTTGACCTCGACGACCCTAGCTGCGATACCATCGCGGATGAACCGACCGCGATACATGCCAGGGGTCAGGACTCTCGAGTACCCAAGAGCCGAGTACAAGTCCCGATCACCACCGAAGGAGAGACCAGCTTGCATCGCCAGCTTGGCTCTGCTGGCTAGGTCCGAAAGCAGTCGAAGCCCCGCTACCACGTTACCTTACCCTGGAGCACGCCACCCTCCGGTTCCTTCTCTTTGGCGAAAGCGAACATGACTGCATCCGCGCGGTTCGGAGACTTCAGCTTGCGCTTCTTCATGTCTGCCTTGGACTCCACCAGGATCTGCCCGCGCGATGTGCGCTTGTAGCGCATCGCTGCTAGCTCCGAGACCAGAGCCTTGTCACGCGGGTCGAGGTCAATGTCGCCTGTGCGGAAGCGTTCACGTAAGCCCCACCACCACTCGGCCCGAGTGTTTGCAAACCGCTCAGTGTCCTCAGGTTGATCACCGCTCTTCATGGCAACGAACGGATGACCTAGCTCTGTGCCACGATCGTAGACACCTGTGCCGATACCGATGTAGTCTACCTTGACCTTCGTGGCCTCGGCCGTGCGCATCTCTTCGATGATCTTTCCGCATGTCTGCATGGTGTCCGGATTGTGATCCTCACTGAGGATGCGAACCACAGGACCACGACGATGAGCCGTGGTCGAGGAGTCTCCTCCTGCACCCATGTCTGCGCCGATCTCGTTCGGCTCGCTTGGCGTAAGCGACCGCTCCTGTGCAGCCAGGATCCAAGGTATCGGGATGAGCCCCATCGTACCAGCTTGCTCGGGGAACTGTCCAAGCACCTTGCTGTACCAGAGAGGATTCGCGTTCTTGCTCGCGTCCTCGTTGTCAGGCACAACGAGAGTGTGCTCATCGTTCCAGTGCCAGTTAGGAGCCCACTCCGCACGAGCCTCTTCCACGTAGGTGTGCCCTACGAGACTCTGCCGAAGATGTGCAGGCACTTCCTCGCCTGTGAAGTTAGGTGTATCGAAGGCAGACACCGAGATCACGTTCCAACCAGATCCAGGCTTGCAGATCTCCGCGAAGTACGCCATCGGATCGTCCGGGTTTCCGATAGCCAGGAAGCGGCAATCGTCGTTCGACAGCAAAGATCCTGCCGAGTCCCACAGTGACTGAGGCGTATCCGTCGTAGGCCCCGTGATGCCGCAGGCTTCATCGAACGCAACAAGCACGTACCTAGCGTGGATACCCTGGAACGCGGTCGGGTCGTAGTCGCTCGGCTTCATGCCGAAGGCCACGATCTGCTCCTCCTCTCCTGGAGGAGTCATGAGCCACTGCTTCTGGTTCGTGCGACCGTTCAGCTTAGCGCGCGAGTGGACGCGTCGAATCTCTTTCCACAGGACGACACGCACTTGACGATCGGAAGGCGCAGTAGTTACTACTGCGGCTTCTCCAACGGGATGAACGTCCAGCCACCACGCAACCGCTTGCGACGCTGTGAAACTCTTGCCCGGTCCGTGGCACGACTTGACGGCTGTCTTGCGGTTGTCGCGTACGCTGTTGAGGATGGTACACTGCTTAGACCAGACATGAGTCTTCGCGCGCTCGCGCACCCACGTGACCGGATCCTTCAACCAACGACGACGATTGATCTCTCGCTGGATAGCGTTCCCATCTACCAGGAGAGCCGCGCTCATGACGAGTTCAGCGATCACTCGAGGTCTCGGCCAATTGCTGTTGCGGTTCTTGCGTCGGCATACGAGACTCGGATGCCGACTTCAGCATGACCAAGGTGGTGAACTCTTCATCGGTGAGGTACTGCATCCAAGCTGTGTCAGGTGCTTGGCTCACTTCGACCTTGCTCTGTGGGCCTAGCCCCGTGCGGTCGAGAATCGCGAGAGCGGCTTTCACCTGGAGGTCCTCGCTGCGAGGCACGTTGCACTGGCACAGTGGACACGGGTCGTGTTTCAACTGTCCCTCGACGACACGGAACGGCTGCGTGGCTACCTCGACAACCTTCTCGACAGCTTCGATGGCCTTCGCACGAAGGAGCTCCTGTGCGATACGTGTGGCTTCGTTAGGTGATCCTGGCGCGCGACCAGGACCACGTCTAGGGTCACCCGGTACGAAGGGCTTGCCACGTGGAGCCGCTACTGTCCGGGAGTGTGCAATCGGAGGGGTCGTGTCGCTCACAGCGCCGGAAGTATCGACAGTTGCGGCCCTGGTGTAAAGGGCTTCGGAGAGGTGTGAACAACTTTCGTAGCTTTTTGCGTTTGGACCCGAAAGAAACCCGGAAAAGGTTTCTGGGTTTTCTCGGGTTTTCCTGCACCCAGGCTGGAAATTTTTTGGTAACTCTCTCGCGTGGGTGGTGAAAAACCCTAATAACCACGAATACCTATCCCGGGTTTCTTTTGAGCCCCTCGGGAAAAACGACTTCACACTAGGAATTCCTATACCCGAGCTACCTCCAACTGTGCCTCGACCACCACTGTCGCACAACCACGGGAACCGAGACGTTGACCTGCGACC
>Ga0184628_10000568_pt1 | contig 19673 bp, 16 predicted proteins | sample PLM4_5_b1_FD_133149 | JGI IMG/M metagenome (GOLD analysis project Ga0184628, IMG submission 133149) | Groundwater sediment microbial communities from an aquifer in East River, Colorado, USA - PLM4_5_b1 | ecosystem: Environmental > Terrestrial > Soil > Riparian zone | place: USA: East River... | reverse complement strand
GCTTCCAGCGGGCACTTGCTGGATTTCAGAAACAGGGCGAACTGCTCGAGGTCAATCTGGTAATTCGATACGGTGTGCCGGGAAGAAGATTTGTTCCGCAGGGACTCGATGAACGTCCTGGTGTGGCGTTCCAAATCAATCCTCCTGAATCAGGACAACGAGTTCCTGAGAATACGCGTTGCGCAGAGCCTGAGTCACCGGGCCGGGCTTTCCATTTGCCACGATGCGGACATCGGACGACGCATTGACGCGGACGATGGGCACAATTCCGCGGGTCGAACTGGTCAGGAACATTTCATCCGCGCTCTCGATATCACTCCGTTGCAGCAGCCCTTCGACCCCTCCCCATCCCATGCGTCCCGCCACTTCGAGTACTCCTCCCCTCGTAATCCCCTCCAGAATCCAGCCCTCGCGCGACGGTGTCATCAGCTTTCGTCCCTTTACCAGGTAGATGTTGCTCGTGATTCCATCAGAAATCCATCCTTCCGGTGTGAGCAATATTGCTTCAAATGCCCCAGCCAGCCGAGCTTCGCGCTGCGCCAGTACAGTACGGATGAGGTTTCCTGTCTTCGCATCCGCCAGATGAGTCGTTCTTTGAAATGAGGAGATCATCACCTCGACGCCGTTTTCGGCAATCGACGGCGCCAATTCTGACAGCGGCGTTACGATCACGATCACATTGGGCGACTTGCAGGATTCCGGGTCCGGCCCCACTCCGCCGACTCCGCGCGTTACAGTAATGCGGATCCTCGACTCGGAAGCCAAACCGGCTGCTTCGACAACGCGTCGTACTTCCTGAAACGTACGCTCCCTGCTCCAGGGTAACTCCAGTTCGATACTTTTAGCGGATCGCGCCATCCGGTTGAAGTGGCGCGTGAAAAGGAACGGCTTGTGCTGATATGTTCGAAGCGTTTCGTAGACACTGTCGCCAAAAAGAAATCCATGATCCAGCACGGGAATCCTGGCGTCTTCCGCCGAAGTAACCACTCCGTTAACACTGATTACGCCGGACATGCATGCACCAGACTTGAAAGTGAGTTCAGTGCGCGTTCACTGAGCATTCGCTGCTTTTCGGCCTTGGGTGTCCGCCGAGGCAAATCCATGGCAGGGAGGAGCCCAAAATGGATATTCATCGGCGCGAAGTGTTTAGTCGGAGTTGAAATATAACGGCATAGCGAGCCAATCGCGGTCTCCGCAGGGAAAACGATGGGAGCGCCACCTCGCGTCATTTGTACCGCATTGATTCCTGCAACCAGGCCGGAGGTGATGTTTTCGATGTAACCCTCGGTCCCTGCCAGTTGCCCTGCAAAGAACAATCGTGGCTCGCGCTGCGTGGCCATCGTTTCGGTTAGCGTTTGAGGCGCATTGATGTAGGTGTTTCTGTGAATTTGCCCCAGACGAAGGAACTCCGCATGTTCCAGGCCGGGAATGAGCTGAAGGATTCGGCGCTGATCGGGGAATTTTAAATGATTCTGGAATCCCACCAGGTTATAGCTGGATTGCATTCGATCTTCCTGCCGAAGCTGGACGACCGCCCATGGCATTCGACCCGTATGAGGATCGATCAAGCCCACCGGTCGCATCGGCCCAAACCTCAGGGTTTCCCGCCCTCGCCGTGCGAGTTCTTCAATGGGGAGACACGACTCGAAGTAGTGTGCCTCCTCGAAATCATGCAGCTCCACTGCTTCCGCTGCCACCAGCGCATCGTAGAACGCCGTATATTCGTCCCGGTTCATCGGGCAGTTGATGTAATCGTCATCACCTTTCCCGTAACGGCTCGCACGATACGCCTTGGTGTAGTCGATGGTTTCTGCGTCGACGATAGGACTGATGGCGTCATAGAAATAAAGGTTGTCGATTCCACAGAACTGCCGGATTGATTCGGAGAGCGAACCGGAAGTCAAAGGGCCGCTGGCGACAATAACAATGCTGCCATCGTCTACGGGAGGGATCGCCGTGATTTCCTCCCGGAGCAATTCGATGTTGGGGTGGGCTGCTATTGCTTCCGTGGTTTTCAGCGCGAATTCTTCACGATCCACAGCAAGTGCCGATCCGGCGGGCACCCGAACGGAATCCGCAATGCGCATCAACAGGGAACCCATGCGGCGCAATTCCTGTTTCAGCAACCACGATGCATTGAACGGCTGATCGGATTTCAGCGAATTACTGCATACGATTTCCGCGAGGTGGTTGGTCTTATGTGCCGGCGTGGACCGGACGGGCCGCATTTCGAAAAGCTTCACCCGGATTCCGCGCTCGGCGATCTGCCACGCCGCTTCACATCCGGAAAGCCCGCCGCCTATGACGGTCACAAATGGCAACATCTTATGCGGTAACCTGCACCCGTCTCAGTCTTTGAACTGTCCGCTTCCGATCGACTGGAGACGGCGCAAACCGTACGCGGACGCCTGTTGTCATCTGGTGACGTACTGGCGGATCGCATTCACGGCTTCGCGCTGGACTTCGGTGATGGGATCCTTGGTCAGTTCCTCCAGAGGCGCGCGTGACGATGGATCCAGAATTCGTCCAAGGATTCGAGCCATACCTGCGCGCACCTTCGGATCGGAGCTGCGCAGATATCCGTTGAGCAGCGCAACTTTGCCCCTGTATTTTCCCAGTTCAAAAAGGTACATATCCGCCTGCGCACTCAGGCGGCTGTTGAGTGCATTGGTCAGTTCGTTGATGTAGTCGTCATGATTGGACGACACCAGCGCAAACGTCATTGCATTGCGAACGTTCGCCTTCTTTTCAATCTTCAACGTTTCGACGAGGGCAGCGCCGTCATAGTCCGTGCGGGCAAGACCTTCGGCCGCTTTTTCACGATAGTAGTCGTTTGTGCTGGGTAGCAAGGACTCAAACAATGGCTTACCTCCGGAATCGCGGAGCATGGCAAGGGATTCCAGAGCTTGTTCCTTCATTTCACGGCGCGTATCGGTGCGGAAGATCTCTTCAAGCTGCGGCCGTGCAGGCGCATATCCCATCATTCCGATCGCGATAATGGATTCCGTCATGATAGCGGCATCCCTGTCACGCAGTGATTTCTGCACCGCAGGACCTGCCGAGGTGTCACGAATAACTCCGAGGCTCATGATGATCTCTTTTCGCACAGCCTTGTGGTCCTGATTCTGGGGATCCTCGAGAGTCATGATCATGACCGGCACGTAGGTTTTCGCCATTAGATTCCCGAGCACTCGAGCCGAAGCGGCGCGAACCTCTTCGATGGAGTCTCTCTGCATCGAGGTGGCCAACGCATCGGTCGCCACCTTATCCAGCACGACTCCCGGAGCCGGCGTTGGACGCTGGGGACTGGCAACCACATTCTTGGCGCGATTAAAGAGAGTCTGGAGTGTTCCTGTATCTCCGCCAGGGATATAGAACCTTTGAATCGATTCCACGGCCTGCAAACGCACGTCCTTGTCGAGGTCCGTTGCCAGGCTTCCAGCGAGTAGTGGCGGCACAAAGGATCCGCCGATCCGCACCAGGCCGGAAAGAATCTGGGCGCGTATCTCGCTCTTGGCCTCTTTCTTCAGTGCGGATGTAAGGGCGGGTATCGCCTCAACATTGCCGGGCCGGGACATCTGTTCGATGGCGGCCTGGCGGTCCTTGGGATTTGTACTATCCAGTGACGGATTTTGAAGCAGCAATGCGGTCAGGATCATAACGCTGAAGTTCAACATTCGAAATTTACCTCGCTGAATGCCATGCGCCGAGATTGCAGTCGCATGAATCCAAAATTGGTTCGGTTGCGTTGACGTCTTCGATTTGGACGGTTGTATGGTTGATTTCGAATCCTTCGTGCGCGAGAGTCTTTACTTTTGCGAGCACGGTGCCGTGATTGAAACTTTCGCCGGACATGACCAGGTGACAGCTCATGGCTAGTACTCCAGATGTGAGAGTCCAAACATGAAGATCGTGCACGGATCCCACCCCCGGAATTTCATTCAACTGTTTCTGGAGGCTGACGATGTTCACGTGAGCCGGGGTGCCTTCCAGAAGTATGTCGACCGCATCCCGGATCAGAATCCAGGAACTAAAGAGGATCAGTATCCCCACAATCGCGCTGATTATCGGGTCTGCGATTTGGTAGCCGCCAAAAAGAATGGCGAGACTTGCAATGACAGCCCCAAGCGACCCTATCGCATCGCTGAGGACGTGAAAGAACGCTCCGCGTAGATTTAGACTCTCCTTTCGACTACCGAACAGCATATAGACGCTTGAAATATTCGCGAGAAGTCCGACCAGTGCGACGATCAGCATCCAGCCGGCCTTGATTTCAGGCGGATTGTTCAACCGCCCCCAGGCCTGATAGAAAATGTAGAGCGCAATCAGGATCAGGAATACACCATTCATCAGTGCCGCGAGAATTTCAACTCGATAGAACCCGAACGTTTTCTGCGGCGTTGTGCGCCGGGTGGAAAACCAGGTTGCGGCAAGGCTCAGGCTGAGTGCCGCGACATCCGTCAGCATATGGCCGGAATCGGCGAGCAGGGCAAGGGAATTGGAGTACAGCGCTCCGACGAATTCGGCAACAAGGAAAATCACGGTTACAGCGAGCGCCCGCTTCAACCGCCCACGAGCATTGCGGCTATACGCCTGAGGATGATGATGCCCGTGATGTTCCATAACAACCGTAGTATATAATACGCGGTTTTCATGAGCACTCCACTTACAGTCCTGTCCGACGACGAACAGTTATTTCGAAGCTCGTGTCGCGCGTTTGCTGAAGAACGCATCAAGCCACACGTGCGGCGGATGGACGACGAGGCAAAGCTCGATGCATCGATATTTCCGGAACTCTTCAGCCTCGGCCTCATGGGCATCCACATTCCGGATGAATTTGGCGGAGCTGACGGAAGTTTCTTCATGTCTGTGATCGCCGTTGAGGAAATCTCGCGGGTGGATGGGTCGTTTGGCGTTTTCGTGGACGTTCAGAACACGCTCGTGAATAACGCCGTCCTTCGCTGGGGAACCGCGGAGCAAAGGAAGAAGTACCTGCCGAAGCTGGCCTCGGAGCAGATCGGCGCTTATGCGCTTTCGGAGGCAGGCTCCGGAAGCGATGCATTTGCGCTGGCGTGCCGCGCGGTGGATGCCGGCGATCACTACGTTCTGAACGGGCGAAAGCTGTGGATTACCAATGCGGCCGAGGCTGGCCTGTTTATCGTTTTTGCGAACATTAATCCGGAAGCGGGGTACAAAGGAATCACAGCATTTCTGGTGGAACGAGACTTCCCGGGCTTTTCCGTCGGCAGGAAGGAAGACAAGCTGGGGATCCGTGCGTCCAGCACCTGCGAACTCATTCTCGAGGATTGCCTGGTCCCCAAAGCCAATGTGCTTGGTGAAACAGGGAAAGGCTACAAGATTGCGATAGAGACCCTGAATGAAGGCCGAATCGGAATTGGTGCGCAGATGGTGGGTATCGCGCAGGGAAGCTGGGAATGTGGGGCTGCCTATGCCAAGGAGCGAACCGCATTCGGAAAGCCGATTGCGGAATTTCAGGCCATTCAGTTTCAGCTCGCGGAAGCTGCAACCCGGATTGAGGCGGCCCGTCTGATGGTATATAACGCCGCGCGTCTGAAAGATGCGGGCGTGGAGTTTCTCAAGGAAGCGGCGATGGCAAAGTACTACTCGTCGCAGGTTGCCGAATCCGTAACTTCAGTCGTTGTCGATATCTTCGGAGGCTACGGCTATACGAAGGATTACCCTGCGGAGAAATACTTCCGCGATTCGAAGATCGGAAAGATCTACGAAGGAACGTCGAACATGCAATTGCAAACCATTGCCAAGTACCTGCTGCGGTAGCTTATGAACAAGAACCTTCGCGTGCTCTATCACGACAACTGTTTCGACGGCCTGGCTTCGGCCGCCGTCTTTTCGCGCTTCTATTCGGCTGTCGTTGCGCCCGGCGCCAATATCGAGTACGAAGGCCTGGCGCATAAGGCCGGCCAGCTCATCAATGAGGACTTGTTCGGGTCCGATGACAATGTGATTGTCGATTTCAAGTACAGTGCGTCTGAAAAACTGACCTGGTGGTTCGATCATCACGAAAGCGCGTTTCTCTCGCCTGCCGACGAAGCTCATTTCCGGCGTGATGTCAGCGGACACAAGTTCTACGATCCCGATTCGCGTTCCTGCACCAAGTTCATCGCCACAGTGGCTGAAAAGACATTTGGATTCGTCGCTCCGGACCTTCAGGAATTGATTCACTGGGCCGACTTGATCGACGGGGCCGTGTTTCCCAGCGCCCAGGCTGCTGTGGAATTGAAGGAGCCGGCCATGCGGCTCATGCTGGAGATTGAAACGACGCGCGACCGCCGTCTTCTGCACAAGATCATCGGCCTGATGCAGCACAATCCGCTTGCAGCCGTTCTGAACGAGCCTGAAGTGAAGTCGAACTTTGAGACGATGTATGAGAACCATGTCAAGTCTATCGACGTCATGCGTGAACGTGCCAAATGTACAAACGGCGTGATCGAGTTTGATATCAGCGACAAGAATCTGGATGGTTACAACAAGTTCATTCCGTATTACCTGTTTCCTGACAGCGTGTACTGCGTGGGCGTGAGCCGATCCACCTCCCGCGCCAAGGTGTCGGTGGGAACCAATCCCTGGACCACGACGGAACGGAAGCACAACCTGGCCAGGCTCTGCGAGCAGTATGGTGGCGGCGGCCATGCCGTGGTCGCAGCAATATCTTTCAAGCCGGAAGATCTGGAAAGCGCCCGAAACGCTGCGCGAGAGATTGCACAGATACTGAGATCGGCATGATGATGGAACTCTGGATGCATTTCCCTCTCCCGACGGGAGAGGGTGGCGCGAAGCGCCGGGTGAGGGGTACCGAAATGCGACCACTGTTTCGGTCTTCAATACTGTCTGATCGCGCACGCCAGATGAGGCGTGAGAATACTCGTGCAGAAAAGCGGGCGTGGACCAAACTGAAGGATCGGCGCATGCTCGGTCTGAAGTTTCGAAGGCAAGTTCCTATTGATCGCTACATTGTCGACTTTTATTGTCATGAAATCCGCCTCATTATTGAAGTTGATGGCGGGATTCACGCTGAACCCGGCCAAGTGGAATGGGATGCGAAGAGAAATAAGCGGCTCGAGGAACTTGGTTACAAGGTCCTTCGTATAACCAATGGAGATGTCCTTAATCACCCCGACTGCCTTTTTGAAATGATCAACGCGTTGTACCCCTCACCCGCCGCTTCGCGGCACCCTCTCCCGACGGGAGAGGGATCTCAATCAAAATGATCGACGAACGATACTCGGAATTCCTTCATGCCTTCTGGGCTCGCCGTACGCCCGTCACGTACGTTCTGTTCGGTGTGAACATTTTAATTTTTATCCTGATGGGTCTGGCAGGCGGCCGCCACAACGAGTCCATGCTCCTTGGTTTCGGCGTGAAAGTTAATGATCTGATCGATCATGGCGAATATTGGCGAATGGTGACTCCGGTCTTTCTTCACATTGGCCCGCTGCACATATTTTTCAATTGCTATGCGATCTGGGTCGCCGGCCCACAGGTTGAAAAACTGTACGGAAGCGCTCGCTTCACCATCATCTATATTCTGACCGGAATTGGCGGCGTTGCGGGAAGCTACTGGTACAACCCGGACGTTCCCTCCGCGGGAGCCTCCGGCGCAATCTTCGGATTATTTGGCGCGCTGCTGGTGTTTGGACTCAAATATCGGAGCTCGATTCCGCCTATGTTTCAGCGGGCCGTAGGCAGGGGAGTGCTTCCTGTCATCCTGATTAATCTCTTCATTGGATACCAATTCCCGAACATCGACAATTCAGCGCACATAGCAGGATTGATTTCAGGCGCAATGCTCGCCGCTATTATTCCGTTTAAGAAGCCGGGTTCGCTCACGCCGGCGTTCTTCAAGATTTTTCAGTCGGTTCTTATAATTGTCGTACTCCTGAGTTTTTACGCTGTGGCGGCCAACTACAATGGCCCCGCCATTTCCTTTCAAAACCTTTCTCGAATTGTGGAATAATCGGCACCTCACGTCATGTTGACCACCGAAGCATTTCTCAGAATCAGCAAGGAAGTCGGCGCGCCTGTTTCCCGCGTGGAAACCACCGTCAGTCTTCTTGAATCCGGAGCCACGGTTCCGTTTATCGCCCGTTATCGAAAGGAAGCGACCGGGAATCTTGATGAAGTCAAGGTTCGCGATATCGAAGAACGTCGCGAGTACTACCTGGGGCTCGAAGAGCGCCGCAAGACGGTTCTTGGGACAATCGAGAATCAGGGCAAGCTCACCGAAGAACTTAAGCAGCGAATCCTCGCCTGCTTTGTCCGGACGGAACTTGAGGATATTTACCTTCCGTACAAGCCCAAGCGAAAGACGAAAGCTACAGCGGCACTGGAAAAGGGCCTGGGGCCACTGGCCGAATACATCTGGGAACAAGCGGGAACCGATCCGGTCGGAGTTTTCGCGTTGCAGTTTGTGGTTGTACCGGAAGTTCCGACCGTTCCGGAATTTCTTGCCGTTCCTTCCCTTGACGCACCCGCTGCTACCGACGTGCCGGCTGAGCCTGAAGTGAAAAGCACGATTCCGAAAGCCCCCTCAGGCCCGGTATCGGTCGAGGAAGCCATCGAGGGCGCTCTGCACATTCTGGCGGAGCGCATCGCGGAGAATGGAACTTACCGGCAGCAGCTTCGGGAGAGGCTGGTGACTGAAGGCATGGTTCGATCAAAGGTGGTGCCGGGTAAGGAAGCAGAGAAAACCAAGTACGACATGTACTACAAGTTCGAAGAGATCGTACCGAAGATTCCTTCACATCGGATCCTCGCCATACGCCGCGGAACTCGCGAGAACGTCCTTTCGTATTCCATCGAGACCGATGGTGAGAAATTCATCGCAGGCCTTCTGCCGCAGGTCATTCGGGATTCGGCTTCGCAGTTTGCGCCGTTTCTGGATGTGGCTGTACGTGACAGTTATGAGCGATTGCTGGCGCCTTCACTGCAGAACGAAGTGCGTTCCATGTTGCGTGAACGAGCTGAGGAAGCGGCGATTCGTGTTTTCGAAGAAAATCTGCGAGCACTTCTCCTTTCGGCACCGGCCGGCCCGATCGGACTCATTGGCCTGGATCCTGGTTTGCGAACCGGTTGCAAGATTGCCGTTGTCGACGAGACCGGGAAGTTTCTTGAGAACACGACGATTTATCCTGTCGAGCCAAAAAAAGATGTCGAAGGCGCAGAGAAGACGCTTGTCGAGCTGGTACAAAAATATAACTCGCGAGGAATTGTTATTGGAAACGGGACCGGTTCGCGGGAGACCGAGTCGTTCGTTCGGGATGTCGTGGCAAAGCACGCACTGCCGGTGTTCGTCGTTGTGGTGAACGAGGCTGGGGCTTCGGTGTATTCGGCGTCTCCGCGCGCACGTGAAGAGTTTCCCTCCCTCGACCTTACCGTCCGCGGAGCGATATCCATTGCCCGGCGCCTTCAGGATCCGCTGGCGGAGCTGGTAAAGATCGAACCGAAGTCCATCGGCGTGGGACAGTATCAGCACGATGTGGATCAGAAGAAATTGAAAGTGAGTCTCGGCGCGGCGGTGGAATCCTGTGTGAACAGGGTGGGTGTGGATCTGAACACAGCTTCTGTGGATCTACTGAAATACGTATCGGGTATCAACGATAAGCTGGCAACGAACATCGTCGCCCGCCGGACCGACACTGGCGTGTTCCGATCACGAGCCCAGCTCGTGGAGATTGATGGTTTCGGAGAGAAGACCTTTGAACAGGCCGCCGGTTTTCTGCGCATCAAGGACGGCGAAAACCCGCTGGACCGAACGGCTGTCCATCCGGAGTCTTATTCCATAGTGGAACGTATGGCGGCGTCGATTGGCGTTCCCGTGGGAGAACTGATCGAGAACCGCGAGCGTGTCCAATCCGTGGACTTTAGAGCCTTCGAAGCAGAAGTCGGAAAGTTCACGATCACGGATATCCGCGAAGAACTTCTCAAGCCCGGACGCGATCCACGCGACCAGTTCGTGGTGGCAAAGTTCCGGGACGATGTGAAGGAGATGGGCGATCTCAAGGACGGAATGGAGCTTGAAGGTGCTGTCACGAATGTCACGAACTTTGGCGCTTTCGTCGATCTCGGCGTCCATCAGGACGGCCTTGTTCACATTTCGGAACTGTCCCACAAGTACATCCAGGACGCGAGGGAAGCCGTAAGAGTCGGGGATATCGTGAAGGTCAAGGTCATTGGCGTCGATGCGAAGATGAAGCGCATCAGCCTGTCCATCAAGGCGCTCCTTCCCAAACCGCAGCGCCCGCCGAAGCCACAACCTCCGAAAAAGAAGCCGCCCGTGCCTCAGTTGCAGAAGACTGCCGCTCCGTCGCCGCGTCCCGTGATGGAAAGGACGACACCGGTCGCTAAACCCAAACCTGTGGTTCGCCCCCCGGTGCAGGCGCCAGTCCAGACCATGGAAGAAAAGATTCGCGCGCTTCAGGCCAAATTCGGGAAGCCGTAGCCTACCTCAAGTTCTTTCTCAGGAACGCCAGCGCACGGGACCACGCATCCTTCGCATCCTTTGAGTTGTAGACTTCCTTCCGGGTGTCGTTGAAAAACGCATGATCGGACTCCGGATAGCGCACAACTTCCGCAGCTTTGCCTGCCGTCTTCATGAAATTTTCGAGCCGATCGATCTCGCTGGCGGAGATATGGTGGTCCTTTTCACCGTAGAAATAGAGGATTGGCGAACGCAGCTGATTCAGCAATGGATCGGGAGGGATGTTTCCATAGAATGGGACTGCAGCCTTAACATCCCTGTTGCTGCAAGCAAGGCTGAGTGACCAGAACCCACCCATGCAGAACCCTATCACTCCAACATTGGAAACGAGCGGATCGTTCTTGAGAAAGCGAACCCCGGCGTAGAGTTTTTCGAGTGCGGCGGCCTTGTCCATGGACATCATGAAGCCCCTGGCTTCGTCGGGATCCTTCGTGACCTTTCCGTCGTACAGATCCACCGCCAATGCGGCGAATCCTTCATTCGCCAGGCGTTTCGTGATGTCCTTAATGTGATCGTTCATGCCCCACCATTCCTGAAGTACAAGCAGCCCTGGGCGGGGGTCTTCACGCGATATGTTTGATGGCAGTGCCAGAAAGCCGAGGTTTACCGTTGATGTCTTGATGTTCTCCATAGTGGCCAGAAATTCTATTGCTATACTCACGTCATGACAAAGGAAGAGATTTTTGAGCAGGCTGTTGAAGCATTTGGAGACGACAAGCTTGACGAAGCCATAGACCTGTATCGCAAAGCCCTGGAAATCGATCCAAACTACCAGGACGCTCTCCATGGGTTGGGAATGGCCCTGTCCAACGGGGGACGACATGAAGAGGCGATCGTTGCCGCCAAAAGGCTCATCGAAATCGACAATGAGGACGTCCTGGCCCATACCAGCCTTTCCATGTTCTACATGGCCCAGGGAAAGATCGAAGAGGCCGAAAAGGAAGGAAATGTCGCCAAGATCATGGGCTGGAAGCATGATCTTCGCAAGGACCAGAAATAGCCTACTTTGTTTGAGTTTCGCTTGGACTTTCTTTTGTCCTTGCTGAGAGACTACCGAGACGTCACGAGATTTCCCGGGAGTACCTTAGCCCAATGTCTGTAGCGACAACCGAGTCCGTTCAGCTGGTCCAGTTCCTGAAGAACGTCAAATTGTTCTCGGAATTGAGCCCCGAAAGCCTCGCAAAACTTGGCAGCCGGCTGAAAACAGTGGAGTTCCCCCCGTCGGAAGTCATCGTTCGCGAAGGCGCGCCGGGTGTCTCGATGTACATCATCCGGTCCGGCCTCGTCGAAGTTCGGAAGAAGGATCCCACCACTGGCATTGATTTTCTGGTCGCTCAGCTCGGGGAAGGCGCAGCTGTCGGAGAAATGGCCCTCTTAACGAGCAGGCCCCGTTCCGCTACTGTGACTACCGTTCAGGCCACGGTTGTTTTCACACTGACGCGCTCCGACTTTAGAAATCTCCTCACGCAACATCCCGAAATCTCCCTGGGACTGGCGAGGATTCTTGCTGAACGTGTGGAAGAAGCCACCAAGCACGTCGGCATTGATTTCATCAGTCTCCAGAAGGAGAATTTCGATCCGAAAGTCGTTGGCCTTGTTCCCCAGACCGTGATTCTTCTGCACAGGCTCATTCCTGTTGCGTACGTCAACAACGCATTGACCCTGGCGATGGTGAATCCTTCGAACCTCGTCGCATTCGATGACGTTCGGCGCTACGTCAAAGGCGCGATCATCGAGCCGCGAATCTGTACCGAAGACGACTTCCGGAAGTTCATGGATAGCATTTATCCCCAGCTGATGGGGCTGGACAAGGGCCAGCGCACGGAACTGGAGAAGAAGAACACGGAAGAGCGACGGGAGCGCAAGGAGGAACGCCGGAAACAGACATCGACGATGGACGTTCCGGTGCAGAGTTTCGAAGACCTGCAGAACGAAATTCTTACCGGTATGGAGGTTCAATCCGAAGAAGAAGAAAAAGTCAACGCGATGGAGCTCACCACGGCTTCCGAAGACGCTCCGGTCGTCCGGCTGGCGAACAACATTCTGGCTTTGGCCATCAAGAAGGGCGCCAGCGATATTCATATTGAGCCTCAGGAAAAGGGCGTGGTATTCCGGTTGAGAGTGGACGGCATCCTGAAGGTGGAAAATGTCCTGTCGAAGAAGATTCAGCTGCCGCTGATCTCCCGTCTGAAGATTCTTTCACGTCTCGATATATCTGAACGTCGCATGCCTCAGGACGGTCGAATCTCCATCAAGATTAACGACCGATCCATCGATTTTCGCGTGTCCACGGTCCCGGCGAAGTTCGGTGAAAAAGTGGTTATGCGCGTCCTCGACAAGAGCGGATCGCTGCTGCCACTCGATCAGTTGATCCTTCACCCCAAGGTGGTCGACCTGATGTATCGAATGATCCATCAGCCATACGGCATCATCTATGTCACGGGGCCAACAGGGTCTGGTAAAACGACGACTCTCTACAGCGCTCTGAATGAAATCAACTCCAGCGACGTCAATATTTCAACCGCAGAAGATCCGGTCGAGTACGACCTTCCGGGTTTGTGCCAGGTGCAGACCCACAAGGACATCGGCTTGGATTTTGCGCGCATCCTCCGCGCATTTCTACGCCAGGACCCGGATGTGATTCTCGTCGGTGAAACTCGAGACATGGAAACCGCAAAGATTTCCGTCGAAGCGGCGCTGACCGGACATCTGGTATTCACCACGCTGCATACCAACGATGCTCCCGGGTCGTTTACACGGCTTCAGGAGATGGGAATTGAACCGTTTCTGATGGCGAACTCCACCATTGGAATTGTTGCTCAACGGCTCGCACGCCGGATCTGCCAGAACTGCAAGGTTCAGGTCGAAATTGACGATACGATGCTCGGATTCTTCGGATTCACGCGTGAAAATGCTCCGCCATTCTTCAAGGGCGAGGGCTGTGACCGGTGCAGTGGAAATGGCTACAGGGGGCGCGTCGCCATCTATGAAATCCTGGTGATGAACGACGAACTCAAGCGCGCCGTCGCTGCCGGTGCAAAGACCGACGCCTTGCGTGATATGGCGGAGAAGGGTGGAATGGTCAATCTGAAGGAATATGCAATGTTCCTGATGGAGAAAGGCCTGACTACCGTCGAAGAAGTTCTGACCAACCTCGTTATTTCGGATTAGCCTCCTTCCATTCACCAGGCAAAAAAATAAGGAGCCGGCCCACTCTCGGATGTGCCGGCTCCTTCTTTGTAGTCGGAGGAAATGAACAAGGAGCAAATTCTAATTTGATTAGTGCAAGCATGGCACCACTCCCATATCGGGTCTATCCCATTGAAAAATAAGGGTGTCTCGGGGATGGCCATGATTGGGTATCGTAAGGAATTCCGACGGGTGGAAGAGGTCCGGATCGCCCGCGAGTCACATAACTGAAACAATTCAAGCGGTTAGAAGCAGAAATCCCCTCGGGCGGATTGTGTAAGCCGGTGCTGACACTGGTCGACGCTGCTCGCTCGAGGGGATTCCATCAAGAATTTGGGGCTTTAGTCTGAACCTAGGGAACGTTCAGGCTCCTGCCGTCCGAGTTCAATTCGAACTGTCCCTCGACAACCTTATTGATCCATGCCGCGGTTCGCTTGAAGCCCCCAAACGGGAAGAAATGAATACCAGCCAGATTGGTGGCCGGGTTCTTCTGCTTGTACTGAACCAGATCCACAAGCGATTCGTCCGGAGTGGCGACCGTCAGCAGTTTAGTGAACTTGCCTGCACGCTTGGCGAACGATTCAAGTGAGGCGCCAACGCCGCAATCCAGGGCAAACTTGAGCAGGGAAGTGGGCGAGGCAAGCCCCGGTAGTCCCACCATATAGGGTAGGTCCCCGATTTCGGGAGTCCTTGCTTCCCAGGCAATGACCGGTTCGGCGGTAAACGTGAATTGCGTGACGATGCAGACGAAATTGCCCGTCTTCTTTGCGTACTCATTCTTCTGTCGCAATGCGGCTTTCAGAACGGGATCGCTGACTTGCTTGTGGCCTTCCGGATGACCGGCGACTCCCACCCGTTTGATGCCGTGCTTCTCCAGCAAACCGGACTCGAGTACCTGCAATGTGCTTTGAATTGTCCCGACTGGGGCCGGGATATCGCCGGCTACGGCCAGCACCTGTTCGACACCCGCCTGCCCGGCGAGTTGGTCGAGAAAGTCGTCCAGAACTTCCAGGGATTTAAAGCGGCGGCCAACAATGTGCGGGACCGGCTCCATGCCTTCCCTTCGGAGCCTTGTCGCGAGATCCACCGTCTCCTTGAGGTCAGTGCCGGGAATGTGAGGAATGTAAAGCCATTTTCCCTTCGGAACAACGTCCGAGAACCGCTCGACTCGAGCGGCTTCTCGAACAGTTGTTTCGATGGAATAGGATTTTGCGAAATCCTGAATCTGGCATTTATCCATGCGGATGAATAGCCGCCGGGATTCTTACTACTTCTGAGCGGTTCGCCAACCGCCCTCGTACTGCTCGCGAACAACCTTGGAGTACGGAACGGGGCTGACGATCGCCCGGATTTCCGTCTGCTTGTGGTTTTCGACGGTCGTCTTTTTCGTTCCGCCGTTTTCTTCGCCCCAGACCAGTGATACTTCTGTTCCGACTTTGATATCCGGATCGACCACACCCAGCGACAGCATCGAACGCTCGTTGTAGCTGACTCCGCTGAACATCGAGAAGCCGACCATTTTGCCGCCGCTCATGATCTTGTCGTAAGAGGCCGACGCGTAATTTGCCAGTGGCAGGTCGATGTACTTATAGGGCACGCTGCCTGGCTCCAGCATGGACCGGAAAATCTTGGCGACATCGTCGGAGTTCCAGGCGAACGTTACCTTCCTGCGATGAGGCTGGTTGGCCATTTTCTCCAGGGCTTCCCGTCCGATGAAGTCATGGTCGAACTTCACGAAAGGACCGTAGCCGAGCGCATATGGCGACATGTAGTAGTCTTCGATGTTCTTGGAGGCGAAGCTTCCACCGAGGCCGCCCGAGCCCTCGTATGCGGTTGCCGGCAACCACTCGCGAAAGGACTTCATCTTTTCGCCGGTGTAGACTGCCGGAAGCGGCGACGGAATCCAGCCGGATTCCAGCGTGTTGGTCGCGTATGCGCGGCAACCGACCTGTCGGATTCCAAACTCCTGGCCTGCTTCAAGGATTGCGTTGCGAACTTCATCGCCTTCGGCATACGGTCCCCAGATCTCTAATCCAGGAGCGCCTGCCATACCGTGGCGCAGCGCGCGGACCGTGCGTCCTGCGATTTTGATTTCGCCCATGTTGAAGAACTTGATCGGAGGAAACGGTCCGCCGTTGAGCTTCTCAATGACCTTTTCGGCATTCGGCCCCTGAATCTGATAGCGGTAACTGACGCGGACGACGGGCTTTCCACCGGGGCGGCCTGGCGAACGATCGTCTTTCAGGATTTTTACGTTGTAGCCACCCGTCTCGCCGTGGAACTGAATCCAGTTCGCAGAAGGTGCGCGTCCCACAAACACCAGCTTGTTCTGCTCCAGGTGAAACAGGATTCCATCTCCGATGACATAGCCATCGTAGTTGCAGGGAATAAACTGCTTGGCCTTGTTCACACCGAAATTCGCAAAGGAATTGATCGCAAGCTTTGAGATCATCTTGAGCGCATCCGGGCCTTCAATGTAAATGTCGACCATGTGGTGAGACTGATCGAAAAGAACGCAGGTTTCCCGCCACGCGCGCTGCTCGTCCCGCCAGTTCGTGAATTCGGCCGGGACGACGGGATAGATGTAAGCCCCGATCTGCGAATTACGGAGCATATCGACGGGATTTCCGACGGTTTTTAACAGATCTTCCACACTTTGGTAACTCATAGCTGCTAGATTCCCTTCCTGACGGATAAACGTTTTAGTGCGTTTGGAGCCGGATTAATTTCTTAGTTGGCCATGGAGGCCCTATGCAAAGAGGTGCCTACTGAGCGATGAATAGTATGGTGATTTGGATTCCGTCAGTCAACGAGATAGACGTTCAGTCTGGCAATTGATCAATTGAACCTCGTCTTTGCGAGGAGTATATGTACCTGCCGTACCTACCGATTACCTCACGGACGAACTACTCAACGCAGGACGCGTTTAAGGGATATTCACGACACTTTCTGGACACTGTTAAAGGAGAAATATGCTGAAAAAGTTGCTGCGTCAGTCTTGCGGAGTTCTTTTGGGAACATTTTTGATTTCGGGTGTGGCTTTTGCGGAAAATCAACGCGACCGTGATTCGAACTGCAAGGACCTGCCTTCACAATGGGAACTGAAAGCTGCGCTGAAGGCCGCACAGGGGCAGGCCAACGGTGGATTTGGCCTGGAAATGTGGGCAACCGTCGTGAATCGAGACGGTGAAGTCTGCGCTGTCGCGTTTACCGGTGGCGATCGGGGAGATCAGTGGCCCGGCAGTCGCGTCATTTCTGCCCAGAAAGCAAACACGGCAAATGCATTCAGCCTGCCTGGATTATCGCTGTCGACGGCGAATCTATTCACTGCGGTTCAGCCTGGTGGCTCACTGTTCGGACTTCAGGAAAGCAATCCTGTGGATACTTCTGTCGCATACAAGGGGAACTCCGCCAACTACGGTCAGAGCAACGATCCGATGAATGGTGAAAAGATCGGCGGCGTCAACGTGTTCGGTGGTGGTCTCGCACTTTATGCGAAGGAGAATGGCAAGCGCGTCCTGGTTGGAGCAATCGGTGTCAGTGGCGACAGTTCGTGCGCCGATCACAACATCGCATGGAGAACCCGAAGCACCCTGAGACTGGACTTCGTTCCTGGCGGCGTTTCCGGTGATGCCACGCGTCCCGATAACGTCGTTTACGACATCACTTCACAGGCCGGACAGATGCCCGGCGTAAGCGCCTCCGGTTGGGGCCACCCAGCCTGCAGTGCCGCCGCAACTGGCATTGCTGCCGGCCTCCCCGTCGTCCGACTTCCGTAAGAGGAAATCCGGGGACAGACACCAATTCGAAATCAGGGGACAGACACCTATTCCCTCAACTTCTGGATTTCAGAAGTCGAGGGAATAGGTGTCTGTCCCCTGATTTCGAATTGGTGTCTGTCCCCGGATTTCCTCCTTACCCTCTCGTCCAGAAGTCCTGATACTGAACGACATCTTTTTCGCTGCCAATAATCAGGGGAACGCGCTGGTGGAGAGAGGTGGGCTCGATATCGAGGATGCGTTTGTCGCCAGTCGTCGCAGCGCCGCCGGCCTGTTCGACGATCATGGCAAGCGGTGCGGCTTCATAGAGAAGCCGCAATTTCCCCTTCGGTCCTGGATAAAGAAAAATCCCACCCTTGAGCAGATTCCTGTGAAAGTCCGCGACAAGAGATCCGATATACCGAAGGGAATACGGACGGCCATCGGCTTTGTCGACGCTCTTTACATGATCGATGTACTTTCGGGTTCCGGTGTCCCACTGGCTCGCATTCCCTTCATTGATGCTGTAGATTTTCCCTCGCGGAGCGGTCCGGATATTTTCATGGGACAGCAGAAACTCGCCCAGGCTGGGATCCAGCGTAAATCCGTGGACGCCCTGACCGGTGGTGTAGACCATCATCGTGCTGGATCCGTATATGAAGTATCCGGCAGCAAGCTGATCGGTGCCTTTCTGCAGACAGTCCTCGAGAGATCCGTCTCCGTTTCCTTTGCTGATCTTCCGGTGAACCGAAAAGATCGTTCCGATGCTTGCATTGACGTCAATGTTGGATGACCCGTCGAGAGGATCGAACATCAGGACGTACTTGCCGTGAGTTCCCCCATCCGGAATCGGGATAATGTCTTCCGACTCTTCCGAAGCCATGACGCAGACGTGACCGCTGTGGCCCATCGTCCGCGTGATCGTGTCCTGCGAAAACTCGTCGAGTTTCTGAACCTTTTCGCCCTGGATGTTGGTCTCGCCCGTCTCGCCAATGATTTTTGCCAGCCCCGCCTTGTTGACCTCACGGGAAATAATTTTCGCGGCAACGGTGAGACTGGTCAGGAGCGCCGTAAAGTCGCCCGTTGCGCTCGGATAAAGTCGTTCCTGATCGAGAATGTGCTGCTGAACTGTTGTGATCTTGCTCATGAATCGGATTTCTCCCGGAGTCCTAACTTAAGTTTGATTTCTCTTATCCATTTTGGCAGTCGTGCCAGATGTGCCTGTTGTTCCAAAAATTCCTTCAATGGCCGGGCGGGAGTGCCCCAGAGGATCTCGCCTCCACGAACGTGCTTACCGTTCAATACTCCTGCCTGTCCGCCCAGTATCGTTTGCGCATCAAGGCGGGCATGCTCGCCGATCCCAACCTGACCCGCAATGATAGAGCGGGGTCCTACGACCGAACTCCCGGAAATTCCAGTTTGAGCGGCAATGACGGTGTGCTCGCCGATCTCGACGTTGTGCGCGATCTGTACCAGATTGTCGATCTTCGTGCCTCGGCGAATTATTGTGGTTTCCAGCGATCCGCGGTCGACACATGTATTGGCGCCGAGCTCAACATCATCTTCAATGATGACCGTACCAACCTGTGGAAACTGCACATACCTCTCGCCGTCTTTTACAAATCCAAAACCATCCGCTCCAATGACGGCACCGGCATGAATAATAACGTTGTTCCCAATTTCAACCTTCGGATAGACAACCACGCGCGGGTGCAGCACGCAACCGGTGCCGATCCTTACATCCCGGCCCACGACGGTTCCAGCGCCAACGCGGGATCCGGCACCGATCGTAGCGGTCGGATCGATGACAGCACTTGGATGAATCGCGGGATCGGTCTCCGTTCTCCGAAGAAGAACAGCCGCCGCGTTTGCAAAAGCCAGCTTCGGGTTCGTCACGACAATGAAGGCACGATTCGCAATCTTTTCAAACGTCATCGAAGAAACCAGAACACATCCCGCACTGCTTTGTGCAGCATCGGCTTGAAACTTCGGCTCGGCGTAACTGAGATCGGACGGGACGGCATTCTTCAGGCTGGCTACCGAGTTGAGGACGATATCCTGCGGACCGTACAGCTGTCCGCCAACCAGGTCCGCGATTTGACGTGAAGTTTGATTCATGACGGATTACCCAGAAATTCTGCCACGGCATGCGCTGTGGCATCACCTTGCTCCATGCACGCCGGTACCGATACGCCATCCAGAAAATT
>Ga0184628_10000567_pt1 | contig 19685 bp, 19 predicted proteins | sample PLM4_5_b1_FD_133149 | JGI IMG/M metagenome (GOLD analysis project Ga0184628, IMG submission 133149) | Groundwater sediment microbial communities from an aquifer in East River, Colorado, USA - PLM4_5_b1 | ecosystem: Environmental > Terrestrial > Soil > Riparian zone | place: USA: East River... | reverse complement strand
GGTATGATTCAGTTGCGCATGACTGGCGTGTATGGAATGGTAATTCTGAAGAAGGTGGAAGTCAAGGATCTGACCAGGATTACTATGACCAGCGCATTAACGTATTCAGGGCATACCTTGAAAGCATTATAGCAGCATTAAGCGTACTAGTTCCACCAGTTAAAGCATATCCAGATGATGCTGAAAAGTCAGCAGATATAGAAACTGCTAAAGCTGCGGATAAGATTGCTTCATTAATCTATAGACATAATGAAGTTCCTTTACTTTGGCTTCATAGCCTCTATATTTACTGCACAGAAGGATTAGTTGCAGGATATAACTATGCTAAGCATGATAAAGAATATGGGACGTATGAAGTAAAAGAATACGTAGAGAAGCCTGAGCTTCATCAATTAACTACTTGTCCATTATGTGGATTTGAAATTGATGACCAATTAGTTACTCCTGAAATGCAAGCATTGCAGGCTTTACAGCAGTCTATGCAGTCTGCACCGCCAGATATGGGTATGGGTAATGAAATGCAGGATCCTATGATGCAGGATCCTTCAATGATGGGCATGGAACCAGGAATGCCTATGCAGGGACAGGAAATCTGTCCTTCATGCCAGCAACCTATGACTCCTCAGATTGAACAGATTGAGGATGTTAAGTTAGAATTAGATAATACAATTGATGAGTCTAAGGGTAGAGTTCACATTGAGACTTATGGTGGTCTTAATGTTAAAATTCCTCTGTATGCTCGTAAACAGAGTGAAGTCTTATACTTATTCTACTGCTATGAGACTCACTATGCGAATGCGATTGAAGAATTTCCTAAATTACATGAAAAGATTGGTAAGCAGTATTCAGGAAATTCAGCAGGTTCCTATGATAGTTACGAACAGTATGCACGTTTATCTGTTGAGTATAAAGGTTCATATCCTGTTAACTGTGTAACTATTAAGCATTCTTGGTTTAAGTGTGCAGCTTATAATGTATTAACTGAGGATCGAACGAAACATTGGAAAAAGAAATATCCTGATGGAATCAGAGCATCCTTTGTTAATGATTTATTTGGTTGTGCGAAGGCTGAAGAATTAGATAAACATTGGACGTTAGAATACAATCCTTTAGCTGATTACTTATCTAATGAACCGTTAGGTATGTTATTAACGTCAGTACAGGAAATTACTAACGATTTAATTTCATTAACTAAGCAGACAGTTGAACATGGGGTTGGTTTAACATTTGTAGATCCTCAGGTGGTGGATTTAAATGCTTATCAACAGACTGAAGTTGTTCCTGGCGCACTAATTCCCACTAAGCCTATCAGTGGAGCTAAGAAAATTAGTGATGGTTTCTTTGAAATTAAGACTGCTACTCTTTCGGGCGAAGTTATGCCGTTTGGTGAGCAGATTCAAAGTTTAGGCCAACTTGCTTCGGGTGCAATCCCATCATTATTTGGTGGACAAATTGAAGGTTCTGGCACCGCGTCTGAATATTCAATGTCATCGAATAACGCTAAATCTAGACTGGGTAATACTTGGAAAACCAAGTGTATCTGGTGGAAGAATCTATTTGGTAAGTCCATTGAAATGTATATGGGCTTAATTCAAGTAGATGAACGAGATGTACAGAAAAGGGACGATGGATCATTCGTTAATGTTGTAATTAAGAAATCTGAACTATCAGGTAAATTAGGCAAGATTGAATTAGAGGCAAATGAGAATTTGCCAATGTCATGGGCACAGCGTAAAGATGTGATTATGCAGTTATTGCAGTCACCTAATCCTCAAATTATTCAGATAATGATGCAGCCTGAGAATTTACCATTACTCAAGCAGGCTATTGGATTAGATGAATTCTTTATTCCTGGAGCTGATGACGTAGATAAACAGTGGGCTGAGATTCAACAGTTGATTGAAACACAGCCAATCGAAACTGGCGATATGTTAATGCCCTTCGTTCCTTCAGTTGAAGTTGATTTATTATTTGATACCCATCAAATTCAATTTGAAATTTGTCGCAAATGGGCAGTATCGGAAATTGGTCAGTACTATAAGTATAATAATCCAGAAGCTTATCAGAATGTATTACTACATGCTAAGCAACATCTGGATGCACAAAATATGGGTCAACCTGCTGCGCCGGCAAATCCTGATGAAGAAGGGGCACCTAATCAGGAACAGCCAAATTTATCCAATCAAGATGCCCCAATTAATGGAGATGTAAATGTTCCGACTGTTCAATAATTTATTCCTATATCAAACCGAAGATGCCGGAGGCACAGGAGGGGCAGTAACTGCAGATTCTATATTAGAAGCATTAAATGAATCTGCTGAGAATAGAGATGACGAAGAAGGAACTGAAGGAAATCTCGAAGATACTAAAAAGGGCGATAAAGAGAAAGAACCCGATACTAAAGATACTGAAAAGGAAGATGAAGAAACAGAAGAAGATGAACTTAAAGCACTTGAAGAAGAATTAAAAGAACCAACTGATGAAGATTTGGAGTTAAAGACTCCTGTTCAACGTCGTCAGTTGATGAAGGATTATCCAGACATTTTTAAGAAACATCCAGGTCTGGAATCTACAATATATCGTGAACGTGCATATACTGATTTATTGCCAACTATTCAAGATGCTAAAGAAGCATTAGATGCTGTCAAGACTTTAGATAGCTTTGATGCAGATTTAAGGCAGGGCAATACAATTAAGATGATGAAGGCCGTTGCATCAGAAGATCCTCAGGGATTTGCACGGATTGCTGATAACTATATGCATAATTTAGCTCAGGTTGATGAGCGAGCTTATCATCATGTATTAGGCAATATCACGAAAGATATTGTTGAAACGATGATTAAGTTTGGACGTGAGAAGGAAGATATTGCAATACAAGATGCAGCTACTACGCTGTATCAATTCATGTTCAATACTACGAAATGGGAAGGGAAGAAAAGATTGGCTGCTTCTTCAGTATCTGCAAAATCCTCTGACCCTAACGTAGCAGATGAACGCACCGCGTTTGAGAAAGAAAAGCAGGAATTTGAGGAAGGTAAGAGTAAGGAACATACTGGTAAGTTGATGACTTCAATTGATAACCAGATTAAAGGTACAATTGAAAAGACGATTGACCCTAAAGGTGTAATGGGTGATTTCGTTAAGTCAAAAGCTATTGACGAAGTTTTGAGCAAAGCGTCAAAACTACTAAAGATGGACACCAGATTCCAAGCTATTGTCAAGCAATTGAATGATAAGGCTGGAAAAGAGAAGTATTCAGATGAAAGTCTGAACAGGATTAAATCTGCTTACTTTACGAAATATAAGGCAATCTTATTGCCAATTGTTAAGGCTGTGCGTTCCGAGGCATTAAAAGGAACGAGATCTAGAATTAAGAAAGATGAAGAAACTAACGATACAACTGAACGTGCTAATAGGGACAAACCACAGTCCAGAGATAAGAGTGGAAATAATACAGATAGAAGTAAACCGCTTCCAGGCGAATCGAGTGTAGATTTCTTACTTCGCCGGAATAAATAGGACTTAAACCAAATGGCAGTTATTGAACCTAATGTTGTAGGTCTTGAACTCGAAAAGGTTGTTGACGATGTCAAAACCTTATTTGAGCAGGATGATAAATTCTTCTCTAACATTAAGAAGAAGAATGTCCAGGTAATCTCATATCGTCAGATGCGAGTACCTTTAAAGTTACGTCCCGGTGGTAACTTTGGATATTTTGACCCTAATGGTGGAGATTTAGGACGAGGGTCAGGCCCACAGTGGGATAAGGCTACGTTACAGTCTGTATTCCTCAAAGAAGGTGTTGAATACACCAAGTTAACTGAATGGGCTACGGATTCTAACCGTAAGTCTGTACAGAATGCAGTCCGTGAATTAGTTGCTAATACTCTTGATGAATTCAAGAAGCAGATTGATTCACAGATGATGCAGTCTGGAACTGGCGCTGTAGGAACTATTTCTACAGTTGTCGCTGGCCCTGGCTTTGATACGTATGTGTTAACAAACACATTCGGTGCAAAGTTAGTGCGCTTCAATCAGGTTGTTTCTGTATTTGATGCAACCTTAACTACTCTGCGTGGTCAGGGTACTATTACTCACTGGGATGTTGCTAATAACACAATCCAGTTAACTCCTAACATTGCGTTGGCTGCGCCCACCGATGTGTTAGTAACAGAAGGGATCACATCCCCTCTGTCAATGCCTGCATTATATGGTGTGCCTTATCAGCACTCTAATGCTTCCTCTGGTACATGGTTAGGTTTCAGCCGAGCTTCAACGCCTGAGATTAGAGCTAACCGTGTTAATGCTGGCGGTTCTGGATTCTCAATTCCATTACCACGTTTAGCAATCAATCAGATTGGTAATCGCGTGGGAATTGACAACAACTTCAAGCCTAAGGCATGGTTACATCCTTGCCAGAAACAGGCATATGAGGATGTTGGTCAGTCTGTATCCTTCATTCAGAAGCAGCCCAAAGAAGAAGGGCTGAACATGTACTTCGATAAGATGTCTATGGCTGGTGCGCCAACTATGGAATCTTTCTCGTGGGACAAGACACGTATTGACTTCGTTACTGACGAAGTTTGGGGACGTGGAGAAACTTTACCCATTGGTTTCTATAAGACTGATGGACGTAATATCTTCGAAATCCGCGGTGCATCTGGTGGAGTTGCTACTGCTGAGATTTTCTACATGGTTACGGGTTTCCAGGTTTATGTGAATAATCCTGCTGCCTGTGCCTACATTGATAACCTTGCAATTCCTGCTGGTTATTAATTCTTAACCAGTAACGAGGGAGATATATAAATGGCTGGTGTAGCAACTGTTACGGCAACAGGAACCATTGGGCCGGGTAATGTACTTACTGCGGCTGTATTTCAGAATATCGCCATCTTTACTTTTGATTGTGTCAAAAGTATCTTGACGTTAACTGACGTTAATGACAAGGTTACGGAAGTCAGCATTGCTGCTGCTACTACTGTAACTGTTGTGTTATCAGCCGCTGCTGGTAACTATACCGTAACCGTATCATAATCTGGAGAATCATACATGAGCGATTTAGAATTCCAGAATATTAGCACGGTTCAGAACAATCAGCAGGTTTTTCCAGGCACTATTGCCTCTGCTGCTACAATTGCACCGCAGAATTTCCTGACTGTTGTGTCAGGAACTGTTGCGGTTCAGAACATTATTCCTCCCGTTACGGGTGTGCATTTACTTGCATTAGTCTTTAACAATGCTGCTCCGGCAGTTATGTTAACGACTGGGAATATCCAGTCAGCAGTTGCACCTGCACAGAATGTGCCTGTGTTCCTTGTCTATAATCCTGTCGCCAAGAAATACTATGGTGGTGGGGTTAAGGTTACTTAATTAACAAAGTGGGGCGCGCATACTATAAACGCGCATTTGATTATGGATAACATTCAGCGTCAGCACTCCGAACCTACTAGTCAATTACGTGAGATGATTAATGCCCAACTGATAGATAGTTTTGGCACTGATACTCTTAGTGGATTACCCATCTGGAGAGTTTCATGGGCACCGAATCAATTTGAAAAAAGATTTGGAACTTGGGAAGATTATGGTCAAGCCGGAATCTTTATTCGTCGCGTCACAGAAGCAAGAGAAGTTACTAAATATCCCCATCTTCAAAAACATTACGTTTTGGAAAGGCTAGTCTTAGTGCCCCCTATTCAGCAAGAAGAATTGTGTGGAGCTAAGATTAGCTACGAACCTATACATCCGTTTTGGGATAGCAATACAGAACCCTTACCACCTAATTGGGAAGTTTGTCAATTTATTGTACAGACTATTTATCATAGGTTAGGTAAGGGGCCAAGTCCTATGGCAGAGTATCAAGATCCTGAAGCAGATGGTAATAATGGACTTGAGGCAAAGAAGGTTAGACTTAAGAAAATCATGGAAGGTCTACTTGGAAATGGCACTGTTACTAGTGACCATTTAGGCGATGGTTCGGGTGTATTTCTAGATAGTAGAAAACAGGGTAAATTACCCAATTAAGTATTAGGAGTCAAACATGGCGTCAGCAGGAATGGCAATTGCTCCAAGTAATAAGAGGACTATTCGTAGTGTTCCTAATCCGTTAGATAAAGCTACGATTGTAAGCATTTATCCTCGTAGGATTGTAGAATACAAGTATACGATTCAGCCTGGCGTATTTGATTTAGCTGCTGGCTCTGAAGAACATCCTTCATTAACTGTTGTTGGCCCTAGTTCATGGTGGCGCGACATTGGTGAAGAAATGCCATTAATTGAAATTCCTAATGGTGCAATTCAAGTTGCTGAGTCAGTTATTAATGACTGGGCTAACGGTTTATTAATGTGCGATATGGATAGTTCCATGCCTGGGATTTTCTTCGTTCCGGGAGAATTAACCATTGAAAAGATTCGTGCGGATTATTCCGACGCATTAAAAACTGCTGTTGCGAAACAGAAAAATTGGTTCCAAAATCTGATTAAGTTAGCAGATCATGGTTGGGCACAGACTAATGGGAGTCCAAGAGCTATCTCAGATTTGATGCGTATTGCTGCTGAAGCATTAAATCTCAAGGATAGGGACTGGATGAGGAATTTTGTGGAAATTACCAAAATTCAGTGCGCGGCTTGTGGAAACTTACGCAATCCAGCTTATCCTGTTTGTTCTTCTTGCAATCGTATTGTGGATATTCCTTTAGCTAAGAAGCTAGGGATTATCGAAAATCCTACTGTTAAGTAAATTAATAGAAAGAAATACAGATGTCAACTGTTAATCTCACAGTTTTACAGGTTATCAATTTCAGCGCAACGCGCTTGAATGATGTTAATAAAACTGTGTATACTGATGCGATTCAGTTGCCATTTGTTAACATTGCGCTTGCAGAGTTACAGGAAATTTATGAAGCTAACAACATTCCTGTAACTGATACAACTTCAATTATTATTCCGGTAAATGCGGGGCCAACTGGATTTAAAGAGGTAGGGTTCTCCCCTGCTATACCACTTCCAGGAATACCGTATTTACCGGATAATCTGATTGAAGTTAAAGTTGCATGGGAAAGTCCTAGGAATTTAAACCAATGGACTCCCATGACTCGTTTAGGCACTTTACCTCAGTATGAAATTGGAGCACAAATTAGTCAGTTTATTTATTATCAGTGGGCAACTAATGCTATGAAAATGTTAGCTGCCAATGCTGATAATGATATTAAACTTGATTATACTCGTGCCTTGTTCATTCCAGTAATAGATATTAATGATGATTTGTTTGTTCAGAATTCTTTATCATATCTTGGTAATAGAACAGCAAGTTTAATTGCTACTGATATTGAAGAAAATGATGAACATTCTAGACAATTATATGGTGATGCCTTAGCAGGATTAGATAGAGCCTTAACAATTCCTACTAAGGGTCGTCAGAGAATTACAACTAGAAGGAGACCCTTTAGAGCAGGATATAAAGCATCTAGAACAAGCTGGTAGTGTAACAAAGTAGTCTCGGCGCTGCACATCTTGTGTAGGACGCTATCCTTTAGGATGGAGATACAAATGCCTTTCCCACAGTCTTTTGGTCAACGACTCAACATGTTTGCGATGATGACTAACCTCACAACGCAGAATGTTGGATTCTTTACTACATCAGCCTCCCCCGTTAATGGAACTACAGGAACCTTTGCAGGATATGCTGCTGCTGGTTCTTTGCTCATTGATACTGATGATGGTTCTTGGTATGTCAATATAGGGACTCGTTTATCCCCAATTTGGCAGGGTCTATTCTTACCCGCTACAGCAGGTAGTGGATTAGGAAGTACAGGCGTTGCTAAAATGTCGTATGATTTTGCATCGCATGGTGGAGCTATTGGAACTATCATTCCTAATAGTTCTCCTATCGTTCCTGTAGGCGCTATCATTTTAGGTGGTGTTATTAATGTTACCACTCAGTTACAGGGTGCAGGTGCAAGTATTGCATTAGGATTAGGTTCTGGTGCTCAACTTGCTGCATTAAAAGCTGCAACTGCTGTAGCTACATGGGTTGTTGGAATTACGATTCCATTAATCCCATTGTATACTGCTGCTACCTACGTTAAGGTCTTAGCATCTGCTCCACTAAGCATGACCATCTCAGGCGGAGCATTAACTGCTGGTAAGATGGATGTTAATGTCTCATACGTGCAGGGTAACTAAACTCTAGGAGGTGTAATATGTGAAAACATAAAGGGGCGGTTCTCACGGCCGCCCCAACCTCCTAAGGATAAAATATGTCTGTACGTAGTCACGAACCTATAGTTTTCGAGAATATAAAAGGTTTATGGGATAGAGGTGACGTAGAAAATACGCCATTAGACCACTATGCAGATTGTAATAATTTAATTAACATCGGAAATAATGTAACCGTCCGTCCAGGTGTAGGGTTACATCAATCTGTCGCTGTGCCACTAGAAGATGTTCGTAGGATGTATAACTACCCTACGCCTACTGGCAATACACTAATTGTTCTAGTAGTCAATACTTTAGGTGTAGGCGAAATCTATCACGTTGTAAGTCCTACTACAGTATTTGGGCCTATCCTGTCTATTGCAGGAATGACCGACTTTGCATTTGTTCCTTATGCAGGTAGAGCTTATATCAGTCCATTCAGTTCATTCGTAACTGGAGATTTAAATATTGAAAAGGGTCTCCAGAATGAATTCCTCTATGTTTACATGGGCGATGGCACACCTGCTCGTGTAGCCGCAGGTTCTACTCCCGCAGGAACATTAACTATTGCTAACGGTGCAGCCGGACATACAGACGCTGGTTTTCATATATTTGCTGTAGTTGGAGAGACTAATTCAGGGTTTTTATCTGAACCCTTTGCAATGAATACGTTTACTACTGTAGCTAATCAATCTGTATCTTTTGGAACTGTGCCTGTATTAGTAGGAGCACAGTGGGTTAAGCGTCATATAGTAGCTACTAAAGTAATTCCAACTTACAATGGAGATAATACTGGTTATCAGTTCTTCTTCATTCCAGATGCTATTATTAATAACAATACTGATACATTCCTTAATAACATATCCTTCTTTGATGCAGACCTATTGGAGGATGCTTCACACTTATTGGACAACTTCGCTACTATTCCGGCGGGTGCTTGTCTATGGTTGTATCATGATCGTCTATGTCTTGCTACTACTTTTGACGATATTTCTCTTATTTACGTATCTGCTCCCGGTGAGCCAGAAGCTATAAGTGAAATAGACGGACAGATTATCGTTTCATTAGACGGTAATCCAATTACTAATGGAGGCGAGCTTAGGGACATTATGTATGTCTTTAAGCGTGCAAGAACTGTATCATATACAGATACGGGCGAAGAACCAGCAAATTGGCCGGATAGTCCAATTGATGCAGCATTAGGAACTTGTGTGCATGGTATCGCCACTGTATTAGATAGTGGGAATGCGAGTGTAGATTTCTTCATTATCTGCACTTACGCTGGCGTTATTCTATTCAATGGTCGTTACATTCTACCTGAATTAAGTTTTAAGATACAGCAGAGGTGGAAAGATTTAGATAGGAATGAATATCGTAAGATTCAGATTATGAACGCTCCAGTTCAGAAATGGATTATGGTAGTCTTACCTACTGGTACAATACTAGTTGCAGACTGGAATAATGGGATGGATCCTAAGAATGTTAGGTGGTATCCTTGGTCATTGAACATTCCAGTAAATTGTCTTGCTATTGTAAATATTGACCAAATTATTATTGGCTCTCCTATCTATACGGGAGCACACTAATGCCACAAAAAATCTATGCATTTGCTGATGCTACAAATCCATTCTTTGTAGCGAATGGTTCATTTTTAATTACTCAACCATTTCCAGCACCAGAATTAAGTGTTCCATTATCTACTTATGTTACTAATCCTAGTATTGGTCGATGGGAATTTTTAATTAGTGAAATTAATAAAACTAGTGGAGTATTAGGTACTAGTTCAAATATTAATGGACTTGCTAATTCTGTTTTTTGTCAATTTCAACTTAATTATGCTCTTGCTATTCCAGCATCTGCATTAATTAGGAAAGTTACATATCGTTTACCAAGATCTGTAAATCTATTATATGGTGTAGATTTTGCAGGTTTAGGTGCAATGGCTTTTCAGGTTGTACATACTGGATTTACTTTATTTACTAATAATATTACTTATGGAGGTGCTGGTAGTTTTTATCCTGGCCTATCTTTTCAATTATTAGAAAGTTATGCAGGAAGTCTTGCTGACATTGTATTATTTGATTACGGTGGTGTTGATGCTAATAGATTAACTAGAACTCAATTAATAAGTAATTTTGCAATTATTAGTAATACTGCTCAAAATTTCTCTATTCGTTCTACATCTTCTGCCTCGCCTGGTAATGTTGCTCCAGTAGATTTAGTTGGAAATCTTAGTGTAGGTAATGGTTGGACTGTTACAGTTGAATATGATGAAGCATTTACTTGGACATTAGCTAGTCCACCGGCCGATAGAACTGTGCAGCCGGGAGACCATATTGAATTCGTTTCTGGAACTTTAGACTTTACTCAGATTACTGATCTGAATTTAGTTCTAAGGGATGAAGCTGGAGTTATAGTAGGGACAGTAGATGTTCCTCCTATTCTTTGGGTAGATACTCAACCTAACCATTGGGAGTTTATATTACCTCCCTTTGGTGATGGATTAGATGTTCAGCAAATTACGTATGAGATTACTAGTACTCAGTTTACGGGTAGTCTACCATTACAGACGGTGTATCCAATCTATTTCTATAATGCACCTGGAGTGTATACGTTTGTGCAGGGACGTAGGCATGATACATTCTATGTTAGAACTACGCCTATATCAACGGTAGATACTAAGATTCCTGATCCCACTGGAAAGACAGGATATTACTAATGGCTAAATCTAACGAAAGTGAATTAATCCAACATACAGTATCTGTGCGCTACAGAGTGTATGGTTCTGGAGTTATGAGGACTAGGTTAATAGGTTATCAAGAGGTGACTTTTAGTGTATTACCTACGATAGCTATGTTACCAGCGACTGATAGATTTATGTCAATTCTTGCAAATTACAGTAATCAAAGAACACAGTTAGAGTTCAAAACTACTGGATATGATGATACGTTCGTTATCTCTAAAATCGTAGCATTTGCAACACCTAGTGCAGCGGGTTATCCGCAACTGTAATGGCATTATCAACTGATAGGCTATTAGCACAATTAAACCAGACCCAGTTAGCGCAGAAGGATAATCCTCTATATCAGGTCATTAAACAGTTAATAGGCATTATTAAAGACCTTAGTAATACTATTAATGATGGTGGAACTCCGGGTGGTGGTGGAAGTACAGTAATTAATCAGATTACTCAGATTCATCAATTACTTGATTTAGGTATGAATGATAGTGGCGGCGGCGATGATTCTATGATGGGCGGTGGAGGTGGTAGTAATTCCACTCCAAGTGGTGCAAACCACTATGACTGTCCATTAAGTGATGGAGATTTAGCTGCGGCTGACCTTATCTTCGCCAACGGCGAGTGTATTATCGTGCAGGTGCCGGTATGACTTTAGTTCCTCCACAGAGATTTAGAAAAACTGAGGGAATACATCGTATAGGTCTTGCATCACAAAGACCTTTACCAGCCGATGTATTAGTAGGAACTCTCTATTTCTCAACTGATACGTCAGTTCTTGAGAGAAGTAATGGAACTACATGGGTTCCATACGCAGGTGCAGGTGGAGGTGGAAGTTTACCTACTGATGCTTTAGGAAAGGCATTAATTAGTCAGGGTGTCGGAGTTCCTGCGATATTTAGTAATGTAGTAAGTTTAGTAGGGGCTGGCTCAGAACTTATTTTACAAGGAAATCAACCTGATTTCTGGACTAGAATTTTCCCTACTAATTTTGGTGGATTAATCTTTAAACGTGGTGGTAGTGGGGGTTCACCTCCTACCGGCATGGTAATGTCTAGTAATTTAGCTGATGGAATTCCACAAGTTGTTTTTAATCCAGATGATACTACAGCACTATTAACTTTTTCCGGTGGCTCTGGAATAATTTTTAATTCTACTGGAAGTGTAATTACTCCCATTTATATGGGTAGGGGTATTGGAATTGAGGGTGGAGCTAAAGTAGAAATTTGGATAAAGAATGGACAGACTGAGATACCCTTCGCACTTTTAGATACTCTTGGAACAATTAAGAAATTCTGGATTATGCCTGACGGGTTGGTTAATGCACCAACAGGTATAATTTCACCATTTTTAGATATAACTGAAACTGTTGGAATTACTAGTCCTCTTGTTGATACAGCGAGAATGTATTCACTTGATGTAAATGGTTACACTCAAGTTGAAATGAAGGATAGTATAGGACGTGGAGTAAGATTTGCTAGTGATAATGTTTTAATTGCTAAGATTATTGAACCTGTTGGAATGGCTCGTGGTCAGATTGTATACATCGCGGGTGCAGCAGGAGCTAACGCATTAATAAGACTAGCTCAATCAAATAATATTGCTACCATGCCAGTTATTGGTATGGTAATGGATACTGGTGCGAATAACGCATTTACAAGAGTTTTAACAAGTGGGACATTACAGGGAATAAATACATCTGCATTTGCTGAGGGTGTATCCTTATTCGTGTCACCCACTACTCCAGGTGCATTAACTGATGTATTACCAATATTTCCAAATTATGCTCAACGTGTAGGATTTGTAACTAGAAGCCATGCAACTCAGGGCGAAATACTCATATTAACTACAGGAACTGTTACTGACCCTAGATTACATGCGCCTACTCATGCAGTGGGAGGAACTGATCCTGTAACTCTAGCTCAAAGTCAAGTCACTAACCTGACTACAGATTTAGCTGGTAAGGCTGCATTAATACATGCTCCTACCCATAGTGACCTTGGAACTGATCCTGTTACTATTACTAATTTAGCTGGATTTCCAGGTGGAACTACAGCATTTTTAAGAGCGGATAAAACATTCGCTGTTCCTAGTGGTGGAAGTAGTGATGCACCAGAACTTCAGGATTTTAGATTAAGTCTAGTATCCGGAAATCCTATATTTCCTACTGATGTAATAAATGCTTCTACATTATATTTAACTCCATCTACGGGAAATAGAATATCTCTATATAATGGGTCTATTTTTCAACCATTTTCTACTGGAGAAATTTCTACTGCATTTCCAGGATCTCCAGGTTTAGTATGTGATGTATTCTGTTTTGATAGTGGTGGAACTCCTGCATTAACCTTTGCTGGTTGGGCTACAGATACAGCTAGAGCACAAGCTATAGTTAGATTAGGTGGTGTATGGGTTAATGCTGCAAATACAGGACAAAGATATATTGGAACTATTAGAACAACTAATGCAGGTCAATGTACTGATGCCTATGCAAATAGATCTGTATGGAATAATGATAATCGAGCATTACGTGCATTACGTAAAGTTGAGATCTTAGTTAGTGATTGGACTTATTCAGTATCTGCATGGCGTGTGGCTAATGGCAATGCAAATAACTGTGTTCAGTGGGTAATGGGATTAGATCAGGAACCTATAGTTTTAGCAGTTGCAGGTGCTGCTGCAAATACTGGTTCAGGAACATTAATTGGATTATCTATTGGATTAGATGCTGTAACACCAGGACAATTTACACAAAATCCAGCATTCTATTCTCCTTCTACTCCCGGTGTCTTTTTAAATAATACTAGTTCAATGAATGATTTCTTATTTGATGGTGGTGGTACAAGATTAGTTCAAATAGGTTTTCATACTGCTAACTGGATTGAGTATAGTGGCGGTGGAACTACAACCTTTGCAGGTAGTGCCGTTCATGCTGGATTAATGGGATACCTGAAAGGATAACATGGCATCCAGACTCCAAGATGTAATCTTAAGAGGATTAGCAGGTAGTAAGCCATTAGCTACTACTGTAGCTCCTGGAACTTTATACTATTCTACTGATACATTCATTACAGAACAATCAGATGGAGCAGTATGGAATAGTTATTCTAATCCTAGTGTTGGAACAGGAGATGTAGTTGGGCCAGCGGGTGCAGTAAATGATAATATTGCAGTATTTAACTTAGCTACTGGTAAGTTAATTAAAGACGGTGGAACTACAATTGCGGCTATATTAGCTACTATTCCACCGGCGAGTATTAATCAATTAACTGGTGATGTAACAGCAGGGCCAGGCAGTGGAAGTCAAGCTGCATTACTTAGAACTGCATTAAAAACTCAAACTAGAGGATTTTCATCTGATGGTGGGGCGGCAGTATTAACGGCTGGAATTAAAGGATATATTTCATTTCCAGTAGCTTGCACTATTGTTGGTTGGCGCATGTTAGCTAATGTGCCAGGTGCTGTAGCATGTGAACTTAAAAAGGCTAATTTTGCTACATTTCCTACAATGGCATCTATTACAGGGGGTAATCCTCCATTAATTCCAGCTACTAATCAAAAGGCTGAAGATACTGTATTAACAGGATGGAGTCTAGCTATAGCGGCCGGTGATATTATTGAAGGTAGTATTACAGGTGTTCCTGCTACTATTACCCGTTTAAACTTCTTTCTCACAGTGGTATTAAGCTAATGGCATTATCAATTAATACACAATGGGAAATCCAGACTGGTGGTAATGACACCAACGGCGGTGGATTTGTAGCTGGTGCTGCGGGTACTAACTATTCATTAGTTCCTGGTAAGCGTGTAGCTACAGGAACTGATGATTCTACCACTGATGCTGTAGCTGCTGCAACTTCTGTATTAACATCTGCAACTGCTAATTTTCAGCCATCTATTGTTGGGAATATTATTTATTTACAAGGCGGAACTGGTGCATTAGCTAATGGATGGTATCAAGTTGTTAGTAGAACAAACGCTACTACAATTGGACTAGATAGAGTAGTTCCAGCCGGAACTGGTATTACCATGAACATCGGCGGTGCAATAGCTACTCCCGGTGGAATGGGTAGGATAGGCGCAACTGTTGTTAATCATATTATTGATAATACTATTTGGATTAAAGCTGGAACTTACTTACAAACACTCGCTACTGTAAATGTTCCAAATGGTTCATTTAGTTTTACTCAAAGAATTCATATTGAGGGTTATAATACTGTAAGAGGTGATTTAGGAACACCTCCATTTATTCAGGCTAGTGGGGCTATTACTGGCTTCACTATGTTTAATGCACCCGGTATTTCTACTGTTTGGAATTTAAGTTTAGATTGCGCTTCAAAAGCATCTTCTACAGGTCTTACAATTAGAGGACATGCTTATAAAATTTTAGTTCAAAATGCTACTAATAATGGTATTGTTACTTCTACTTCAGGCACTTTACAATTTTGTACAGCCCTTAATTGTTTACCATCATTTACCTTGGCAGTCGGAAGTGAATTATATGCTTGCGTAGCTGGAGGTGGTGCTAGTATTGGCTTTGTATCTAGTGGAAATGTTAGTTTTTCTAATTGTATTTCCTATGGTCACACTGGTGCTACTGGTTATGGATTTGAGGGTATTGGAGAATCTCAGTTATTTACAAATTGTGTAGCATATGGTAATTCAAAGGATGGATTTAGAAATAATTCCGACCCTGCTAGCACTTATATAAATTGTGTTGCTGAGGGTAATGCTGAATTTGGATTTAGAACAATTACTAATAGTAAATATATTAACTGTGCCGGATTCAATAATACATTAGGTAATGTTAGTATTGGCCCTGATGTTAGAGCACGTAATATTTCATTTATTACTGGTACTGCAACATTCTTTACTAGTCCTGGAACTCAAAACTTTAGTTTAAATAATACAGCAGGTGGTGGTGCTTTATTAAGAGAAACTGGTATTCCTGGATTATTTCTAGGTATATCAACTACTGGTTATTTAGACGTTGGTGCCGTTCAACATCAGGGTGGCGGCGGTGGTGGCGAAAGTTCAGCTGTATTTTAAAGAAAAATCATGCAAAATTCACCTTTTCGATTTGGCCCCGTTGAATTAAGCACAGTATTAACGACTAATATCCTTAATCCGCCTACAACTACGGGTGGAGTAGGAGCAGGAACACCTAACGCTTATATCATCCTTAAGCATATTAGATGGGTGAATAAAACTGCGTTACCTGCTACGTTTAGTCATTGGTTAGGTGCATCAGCCGCTAATGCTGTTGGATCTGAAGTAATTGGTATTGGATTTCCAGTTGCTGCTAATAGTGCATATGATTGGTTTGGTTATTTGAAAATCAAATCAACTGAATTTCTAGTAGGAGGTTCGGGTACTGCGGCTTCACTGACTATAGAAGGTGAAGGCGAAATCGGAGTCGAGATTTAACATCCAAGGAAGTGATTCATGAGATATGTGTCCATTGTATTATTGACAGTGTTTACCGGGTTGGCCTGTGATTATAATATTACAGCACCCTCTCCGTCTATTAGTGTTAATAATACGAATATTAACAATAACACCAATACGGTGGATTTACCACCAATTACATCTCCTACCGTTCCTCCGTCTAATGGTAGTCCGTCGGCGCCTGATGTAATGTTGCCAATTCCTGTTGGATCTGAAGGTATTGCAAAAGCTGTTGCAGATGCAAATCCAACTCTAATTTCTAAATCTTGTCAAGCAACTGATGGAGTTAATGCGTGGAAGTTCATTGACTTATTAGTTGGAACACTAAGAGTTCAGGATGTTCGTTGGGGATATGTGTGCAAAGATTCATCCTGCTCAGCATTTAGTCAAGACACTGTAGGGTATAGAGCTACAAGTGATGAGATAGGCACATGGGTTATTGATGTAATTGGTAATCATTGTGGACTATCTGCTACGCCTGTGCTAAATCCAAACTTTACATGGAATGTCGTGGGATTTGAATCTTCACGTCCCTGGAAAGCTATTAGGTAAATATTATGGCAGCAGGTGTCGGACTTAGAACTAATTACTTGAATGACGGTTCTACGCCTTTTACAACTGGCCCTAAAGGCCCATTAAGTTCTGTATACGATGCAGGAGCTACTCAACAAGCCCAAGACTATGATAATATCATGCAGGGCTATGAGGGCTTAGCAAACAGAGCTAAGGAAGGGGCAGGTCAAAATCAGTTAAGTTATGTTCCTATTAATCCTGTATTTAGTAGACAATTAACAGGAACTAACTATGAGAGAACTCCTGAATTAAAGACGGCTTTATCAGGATTTACTGATTTTAGTCGTACTGGAGGATACTCGGGCGATGATATTGCTAATATCCGTGAACGTAGCATATCACCTATTAGGTCAATTTATAGTAGTGCTCAAGAGAATTTAAAGAGACAGAAAGTATTACAGGGTGGATATAGCCCTAATTATGGTGCAGTATCAGCTAAGATGGCTAGGGATGCCTCTAGTAAGATTGGAGACATTACTACCAATGTTAATGCTCAAATTGCCCAGATGGTTCAGGCAGGTAAGTTAAGCGGATTACAGGGACTTTCTCCATTAGCTGCTAGAGATAGTGAATTTGCTTATGGTGCTGAAGCTTCTAATAATAACTTGAAGAATCAGACTGAATTAATGAATGCTGAAGAACAGCGTAGGGCTGATACTACTAACGCAGAAATGCGTAAATACATTGATGAAATTAATGCTCGAAATAGGCTGCAAAGCAATAATACTGAATTACAGGCTCGACAGGGCCAAACTTCATTATATGGAACTACTCCTGCATTAACTAACACTTTTGGACAACAAGTATTGCAAAATAATGCTCAGAATATTCAGGCGGCAATTGCTTCTGCTAACATTAAACAACCACGAGCTAATGCAGCATTAAATATGAATCCCTCAGGCATGACTTTAGGAAGGGGCATGTAATGTCATTTGTACAACAGTTACGTATGCGTAACATGTTTCCAATCAATTCTGATATTGGCTCAGCACGCGTTGAACCTTCTGGTTATGAAGATATACCTGCTGTGAATGTGCAGAGACTTAGACAGTCAACACAGCCATCAGGTATTCAACAGATTGCTCAGCCAGTTCAACAACAGCCATTAAGGTTCGGCGGTGTATTAGAACAGTCTAATCCCGGTGCTGATATTCTCAGGCGAGCTACACGTAATGCTGAGAATTTATGGGAATCATATAAACAGCCTCTGAATCAACCAGTTAGTGGGCCATCTAATGACGAAATTAACATGGAGCAATACTTCAAGCGTAAGAATGAAGAAACTAAAGCTAATGCATTACAAACTACTGCTGAGGCAAATCTAGCCAATGCTGGTAATAAGGGTTGGAAAACTGTAAATGTTACAGATCCACAAAATCCCGGACAGACTACAGCTGTTCAAGTTAATGATATGACAGGACAAGTTAGACCTGTAGATGTTAATGGTGTAATTAGTAGCAGACCCTCTCCACAGGCACTAGAAAAGATGAATGTTGAGAGACAAGCCAGAAGTGAAAATGAACAAAATGTTAGAACTAAGGCCCAAGATTCATTAGATTTATTAAGCAAATTATTAGATGATAAAGATCAATTAACTAGTGAAGCTCAGTGGGCTACGGGTGGAACTTCTTGGATGGGTAAGATTCCATTACCTACACCTGCCTACGCAGGAGCTTCTAATCTTGATAGATTAGCTAAAACTCAGGTTCTTAGCTTAATCGAGGATATGAAGAAAGCATCGGCGTCGGGTTCGGTCGGTATGGGTAATATGAGTAATTCTGACCGTGCTGTGTTAGAAAATGCTTCTTCAACTTTAGGTAGGCCCGGACAGGATGAAGAAACAATTAGGAAAGAATTAGTCAGAGTTAGAGAAGTATTAAAGAGAAATTTAAACTACGGTTCCAGTTCTATGGCACCGGCAACTAGTCATAATACTGCTGGAAATACTAATATGGGTGCAACTGGTGCAACTACTCCTCCACAAGCTCCTGATGGATTTGAGTATGTTAGGAGACCAGATAATAAAGGTTGGACTGCTGTTAGAAAAGGTAGTGGAGGCAGATAATGCCACAAACTAGAGTTTGGACAAATAAAGATTTAATTGGTCAGCCTCCTCCTGACATCTTAGATGACCAAATGGATGTAGCTGGAGATATGCCTGAAGATATTATGGATGAGGAAGTTCCTGAAGAACCTCCACCATCTATAGTATCACGTAATAGGGGTAGTTATCCGGGTGCATCTGATTTTGGTACAGGATTTGCACGTCAATTATTAGGTGATTTAGCTGATACTCCCGAGCGATTAGTAAACTATGCTAAAGGAGCAATTCTAGATTTACCTGAAACCTTAATGGGTTTACCCGGAGCTTTATTCCATGGATTAGCTCAAGCTGGAGAATTAGGTGGTGGCCCTGTAAATAACATGGAACCTGAGCCATCTTGGGAATTAGGTAAACTTGCAACTCAAGATCCTAATCAATTTGCAAGAGTAATGGGTCAATTAACTGGTCAACCTTTAGTTACTGAAGGAGTATTAAAAGCTGCTCCGCCTGTAATTAGAGCGGCTGGAACTCCTGTAGAAGCTACTGGTAGAATAATGAGGCAATACCAGCCCATTAATACTCTTGGCCCTACAATAGCTGGTGCAGTTACAGGTGGTGGTGTAGGTGCTGGCCCTATTATGGGTGCCGGTATTGGTACAGCAGTAGGTAGATTTGCAAGGAGTAAGATAT
>Ga0184628_10000563_pt1 | contig 19737 bp, 13 predicted proteins | sample PLM4_5_b1_FD_133149 | JGI IMG/M metagenome (GOLD analysis project Ga0184628, IMG submission 133149) | Groundwater sediment microbial communities from an aquifer in East River, Colorado, USA - PLM4_5_b1 | ecosystem: Environmental > Terrestrial > Soil > Riparian zone | place: USA: East River... | reverse complement strand
TCCTTGACGAAAGAAACCGACCGAGAGAAAGTGGCGCGATTCGAATCCGCCTTGAATCAACTCATCGAGCGGTTCAAGAACGACCGCTATGTGCTCGCCGCGGTACTGGTGGGAACCTTGTCTGAGGCGACCGTTTGGGATCGCCATTCGCTGGAGTTGTGGGTTATCGAAGCCGACGGTGTCAGCCGTCGATTGCGAAGCGATGGCAACGACGAACGCATCTTTCGAATCCTGGTCGAGGGTGGCATCAACATACACGCCGAGGTCATTTCGCGCACACGGTTCAAGCAAATGGTCGAGGGCGCATCGCGTACCGCATTTTCCTGCAACTTCTTCGCCGAGCGGAAACTGGTCTACAGCATCGATCGGTCGATTGAAAAATGGTTCGAGCACGCCAACACCGTCGCCACCAAGGATCAGGAGCGGGAACTGCTCGCCTTCACGACCTGGACGATTCACTCGCACCAGCATGCGACCCAGCGGCTCGAAGTTAAAAACGATCTCGAACTGGCAGGCCAGGAAGTACTTGGTGCCGCTCACAGTGTGGCCCACACGGAGATCATCCGGCAGGGCAAGGTTTGGGAACAGGACGTCATCTACAAGGCAATCGACGGCAATCCCGAACTTTTCAAGACCATCTATCTCGACGTTCTGTCCAAACCCACCAATCGTAAAACGCTGTCCGCGGCGCTGGATGCCATTGATGGCTATCTGGGCCAACACTACAAGGCTCACCTCAAGCCGCTTCTCAGTTACCTGAAGAAGGAAAATCGACTCGTGCCGCTCTCGGAAATCAGCGACCATTTCGCGTATTCCCAAATCTATCCCTGGCATTTGGCGTCGGCTTGCGAGTGGCTGGAACGGAAGGGTCGAATCCAGAAACTCTCCGCTCCATTTAAACTCACCAAACGCAGCCGCGAACAAGTGGAAGAACCTGCCTACCTTCTCGAAGATTGAGCTGTCGATAACCGATGCGAACTACCATCGAGATTCAGGGAGCCCGGGAAAATAATCTTCAGAACATCAGTATCGAGATTCCTCGAGACAAGCTCGTCGTTGTGACGGGCATGAGCGGTTCGGGAAAATCGTCGCTGGCTTTCGATACCGTCTATGCCGAAGGACAGCGGAGGCTGCTGGCATCCATGTCGACGTTTGCCAAACGTTTCATCGGTCAGCTGAGAAAGCCCGATGTCGATTTCGTAAACGGTCTTTCGCCGGTCGTGTCGATCGATCAGAAGACGGTCAGTTCCAATCCACGTTCCACCGTTGGGACGATGACCGACATCTCGGACTATCTGAGGATGCTTTTCGCAACCATGGGCACACCGCACTGTCCGCTTTGCCGGGAACCGGTAGCTGTCCGTTCCCCGCACCAGATGATGGAACACATCCTGTCGCTGCCGAAGGGCGCGGAGGTCGAGGTCCGTGCGCCGGTCTACAAGATCTATGGCGAAGACTACCAGTACCTGCTCGAGCAGATTCGCGTTAACGGCTATCGGCGGGCGCGAATCGACGGGAAGCCTCAGGACCTTGGCGACAACATCGAGCTGGATGAAGACGTCGAACACGACGTCGAAGCCATTATTGATTCGTTCGTCGTTGCTCCCGGCATCGATCAACAAGTCGTCACATCGTTGGAACACGGCCTGAAACTCGGCGACGGCTTGCTGGGCTTTCACATTCTCAAACCGGCGCGATCCAGTCCTCATTGGTCGAAATTCTACGAGGGTTTCGGCTGCCGTCAGCATCGGATCGTCAGCGGCGAAATGAACCAGGCGCAATTCACATTCAACGATCCTGCCGGAGCCTGTCCGACCTGCGGGGGCATCGGAACTGCAATGCGGGTCCATCCAGCGCTGCTGGTTCCCGATCCCAGCAGGTCCCTTAAGGAAGGCGCGTTCGTCGATGCGGCCATGAGCAGCAACCGCGATAGCTGGGGCGGCAGGATGATGCACAGTCTCTCCGTGCACTACGGCTTCAGTCTCGACACACCATTCGAGAAACTCAACGAGAAGTATGTCGACATTCTTTTGTATGGCACAAAGGGAGAGCAGTTCGAAGTCGTCTTGCCGCCTGGCGCCAAGCAGGGTCAACAGCACGCCGGCAAGAAAATCAAATTCAACGGCATCGTCAATCAACTCGAACACAATTATCGGTGGTATCGCAAACAGGGTACTTCCAATGCCGGAATGGACGAGTATCTGAAGAAGGTGATGGTCGAGTACGCCTGTCCCGAATGCGGAGGCGCCCGGCTCAAACGGGCCCGACGCTCCGTGAAGGTGGCGGAGCGCAGCATCTATGAGGTGGGTGAGTTGCACCTGGCCGGATTGCTGGAGTACCTGAAGGCCATCAAACCGACGTCGCGGCAACGCGCTGTCTCGGAGACGATACTGCGTGAAGTGACCGCGCGGTTGGAACTGCTGATTGCGATCGGGTTGGACTATCTCAGCCTGAACCGCGCGTCGGCGACACTTTCCGGAGGGGAGTCGCAGCGTATCCGGCTATCGTCGCAGATCGGATCGGGACTGATGGGCATGTTGTACGTTCTGGACGAACCCAGCATCGGCCTGCATCCCAAAGACAACGTCAAGATGATCGACACGCTGAAACGGCTGCGTGATTTGGGCAACACGGTTATTGTGGTCGAGCATGATGCCGATACCATGCGAGCCGCCGATCACTTGATTGAGATCGGACCCGGTCCGGGAGTGCATGGAGGAAGAATCGTTGCGGAAGGACCGTTGAAAAAATTCCTGAAGGACCCACGGTCACTCACCGGTAAGTATCTCAGTGGCGAACGGGCGATCCAGGTTCCGGCAAAAAGGAGACCACAAACCGGTAAACTGCTGCAGGTTCGTGGGGCTCGCCAGAACAACCTGAAGAACATCGACGTCGGAATTCCTCTGGAGCAATTCGTCTGCGTGACCGGAGCTTCGGGTTCGGGCAAGAGTTCATTGATTCATGGCATCGTGCAGAAAAAACTCTACTCGCTTTTGCACGACAGCCGGGTCATGGCAGGAGATCACGATGGACTGATCGGTCACGAGCACATCAGCGACGTTATCGACATCGACCAGTCGCCGATCGGCCGCTCGTCGCGCTCCAATCCGGCAACCTACATCGGCTTCTACGACACCATCCGCACACTTTTCGCGGAGACCGATGACGCGCGACGGCGCGGTTTCAGCGCTTCGACTTTCAGTTTCAATGTCAAAGGGGGGCGTTGTGAGGAATGCACCGGAGAAGGCTCCATCACGACGCAACTGTCGTTCATGCCGGATGTGGAGGTGGTTTGTCCGACATGCAAGGGAGCGCGATATCACGAAGAAACCCTCGAGGTGAAGTATCACGGCAAGAGCATCGCGGGCGTGCTGGACATGTCGATCGAAGACGGCGTCGCGTTCTTTGCGCACGAACCCTCCATCGCGCGCAGGATCAGCGTCCTCAACGAACTCGGCCTGGGTTATCTCAAGATGGGCCACGCTTCCACGATCTTATCCGGCGGCGAAGCTCAGCGTGTCAAACTTGCTGCGGAGTTGGGCAAGCTGAAGCGCGGCAAGCACAACCTCTATATTCTGGATGAACCGACGACCGGGCTGCACTTCGCCGATATCGATCGACTGCTGGAGAGCCTGAACCGGCTCGTCGACAATGGTCATTCCGTCGTTGTCATCGAGCACAATCTGGATGTGATCAAGACGGCCGATTATGTGATTGACCTTGGCCCCGAGGGCGGGCACAAAGGGGGCGAGGTGCTTGCCTGCGGAACGCCAGAGGAAATCGCGTCGCACAAAACTTCACATACCGGGCGATTCCTGGCGCAGTATTTGTAGGGAGTGGTGATTTCACCACCCGGCGTGATAGGTGCAAGGCCACGGCTCGCTGCGCTACTAACAGTACAAGAATGGTTTCATTCAAGACGCAGCCACTTGTTTTGATAGTAGTAGAAAACGACGGAGGCCTTTTCGGCAATCGCATCGTTAATTCCAAGATGATCGATGGGAGGAGGTTTTTGCCCCCCGTTGGACTGGTAATGCTCGCGGATGACGGCTTCGTCCACTGGCGTAATCTCGCGCGAGTAGCCGATCTTGCCTTCACCGACGCCCTGCAGCATATTGAAGTCTTCCTCCTCCGCGACCTTGAATGCTGTTTGCGGAGATCCAGCCGGCAGAACGAGAATCGACGATTTCAAGTTCACCGAACAAAGCGCGGCCCAGTCCTTCTGCCCCTTCTTCAGGAACTCGCCATTAATCACATTGCCAGGCTGCTGAGCGCCCCACACCTGCGGAATGGTGCAGTTGCGCCGTTGCAGTTCCTGCATCACAGGTCTGGGAAGCTGATTGAAACTGGAAGGTGCAAGCCGCACGACTTCGCGGTTTGCTTTTTCCCATTGATCGATCTGAAGCAGGGAAAGAAGGAAAAGCAAAAGGATGTTCATTCGGGAATAGTAGCACCGCCGGGCACATTGAATAAGGTGCGCCTTATAAGCGTTTCCGAATACGTGATCTCAGCGCATTGCGCCTTCAATCGACTCTTTTCACCTGCTATAACTTACAGTGACATTCCCATCAGGGTCCACTAGCTTAAAGCTGACGGAAGTCAAGCGGCTGTTCCAGTCCAATGGAAATCGATATATTTTGTGTTCGCGCGAATTCGCTCTCATTGGCGAATGTTTGTTTTGGCGACTGGTCATCAACGTTGCATGCGAAAAATCCTCGTCCATAAGTTTGTAAATCTCTTTCTCTTCGGGGTTTTGTCCACCTGCTCAATTGAAATAGCCGTCGCACAGATTCCGCCTCCTCCCGGCGAGGACCCTGCGGTGCTGGCACAAGCGGCGACGGATGCGGAGCCGCAGCCGGCGGGGGTCAATGCCAGCACAGGCGCGAAGCAGCCCCGGGGATCCATAGTGATTGCGCCGTTGCCCATCGTCAGTCCTGCGATTGGTGCGGGGATCGTGCCGGTTTTCGGTTACATATTTCCTTTTCAGGTAAAGGACAAGATCTCGCCGCCGTCGGTACTTGGCGTGGCTGGCTTGCTTACCGACAACGGGACTCATGCACTCGTGTTGATGTCTGATCTTTTTATGAAAGAGAACCGTTACGAAATAAGGTCGTTCTACTTTCACGGGGCGCTCAACTACGACCTTTACGGTGAGGGCTATGAGGCTGGAACCTCCAATCTGAGACTTCCACTGGAACAGCAGGGCCAGCTGTTTTCGGTATATTTTCTGCGAAACATCCGATGGAACGTTTTCGCAGGCCCACATTTTGTGACTGGAAATTCCACGATCACAGTAAAGCCAACCAGCGAAGAGGCGCCAGCTGCCCCGCAGGATGCCGGGGTGAAGACAAATCTCACCGCGCTGGGGCTGGAGGTGCTTCGCGACTCGCGGCCGAACCGCTTCTATCCCGAAACGGGAAGCCTGGTTGATTTTACGGCAGATTTTTTCGCCAAGGATCTTGGGAGCAAGTATTCCTACCAGTCGTATCACTTCACATTCAACAAATACTGGAGCGTTGGCAGACAGCAGGTTCTGGCCTACAACTTGTTTGGGTGCGCAACCGGAGGTGAGGCTCCGTTCTATGGGAAATGCATCTACGGCACCAGCAGCGAACTGCGCGGATACACGGCGGGTCGCTATCTGGATGAATATATGTTTGCAACACAATTAGAGTATCGAGTGGCGCTGCCCTGGCGTCTGGGGCTGACGGGATTTGGCGGTTTAGGGGGCGTTGCCTCTGAGGCGAACAAATTTCGAGCGAATCAGTTCCTTCCAGCAGGAGGGACTGGAATCCGTTTTTTGCTGAACCGGAAGTTTAACGTCAATCTTCGAACGGATTTTGCCTGGGGGAAAGATAATTTCACCTGGAGTGTGAGCGTCGGGGAAGCGTTTTAAGCGTGCGAAATGCGCGTCTTAATTCCTCTCCCGTCAGGAGACGGCTTCTCCGCCCGAAACACCTCTTTCCGCGCAGACGGGATTTCTTGACAACGAAGCCCGCCAGGCTGACACTCGACAAATGCGACTCCCACTTTTATTCCTGCTGGTGTTTCCGGCGATCGTCTCTGCGAGTCCTGTGCAGGCACCTGTGTTCGAGATCACGCCTGTTGCAAGCACGGTCAAGTTTGACGTCGAGTCGTCGGTGTCGATCGTCGGCAAGTTTTCCAAATGGGATGCCAAACTGACGTTCACTTCTGCCGAACTTTCGACGGGTGTCCTGGACATCAAGATTCAAGCTGCGAGCGTGGACACGGGGAGCGGAACGAAAAACGGTAAACTCAAAGGCAAAGACTTCTTCGATGTCGAACGCAATCCGTTGATCACGTTTCGCTCCACAAAGGCGGAACAGATCGGTCCCGACACGGTGTCGTTTCAAGGCGACTTCACAATCCGAGGAGTCACCAAGAAGGAAACGGTGACGTTTAAGGTGACTCGCGATGCGGCAGGCTCCGGCACGATTAATGGGACCATGGCGTTCGACCGCAAGCAGTACGGGATGAACAGCGGCATTCCTTTCATCAAGATTGCCGACCGTGTCGAGGTCACTCTCGACCTCAAAGCAAAGCGCGTCAGCGGCGCTCCGGTTCTCAAGTAAACGACTTCAGTCCTTCGACGTTGACTGTGTCGGCAGCTTTTTCGATTTGGAAGTTCAGTTCGGCTCCAACCAGCAGTGAAATTCGTTTTCGACAAGGCGTGGGAATCGGTCCGCAGGTGCTTCTTCGATCCGAAGTTCAACAGCCAACGGAGTTCAGAATTTCAAACCGAAGGAGTTTGACCAGCCAAAATCATTCTTCGACAATCCGGCTGGCGGCTTGCTGTCGAAATTGTCGAAAACACCACTCCGGAAATACCAGTCACCCGGCAAATTGAAGTCGAGGTCGAACCTGAAATTGATGCGGTACCGATCGTCTATCGTCAGGCTTGGGTAGTATGTGAATCGCGAGACCAGGTCGGTAACCTTCAGTTTCTCAGTCATGAACTCCGTGCCAAGATATGCCTCGGCGGAATCCTTCTTTGGGATCGCCGGATCCTGGTAGGCTTCATTCGTCCATGCCAGCCCTCCACCGACCCCGAGATACTGCGAAGACGAGCGAAGCAGGTATCGCCCGCCGCCACCTCCAAGCGTGGTCCGAAGATCGAGACCCTGCTCATCGCTTTGCGTGAGATCCTGCGTTGTGTTGCCGTACCAGCGATCGCCGAAGAGATATCGGAAATCATTGCCGAGGTCCCACCGCTGCGTGTTTGGCGCGTTGGACTGCGTGCTTTTGAACACGTTGGCCAGCATCGAATCCACGATCTGCTTATCGCGGTATAGCAGATTGCCACCAAACGTGAGCTGTTTCGCGGAGTTCGCCTGCGTGATGCTGTAACCAAAATCGAAGCCCGCGTCGAACCGGGACCAGAACGATCGTTCATAAGGATCCATCGCGGATACTTCGGCGAGTGGGACACTGACGGTCGCGACGAGCACGGTCTTCTTCCCTGCTTCGGCCTTCAACGGGCCGGACAGGCGCTGGCCGCCAAATGTCTCCACCAGAAATTCGCGATCGGTTTCGATAGACGCAATCTGATCCCACTCGATCTTGAAATCGGAATCCGAATAGGATGTTTCGATTGTGAGCACGTCCTTTTCTACCTTCTTGATCTCGCCGACAATCTTCTCGCCGGTGACCATGGTCACCACGTCTGTTGCGGCCGATGCAACGGCGGTAGTCGCAAGGAATATGAAAATAATCGAAGCCGCTACCCTTCCTGCTCTGGACACAATGGTTCGCCTCCTTCGCAATATTCAGGAAGCATAACCGCGACGGCCCCGGGAAATCCATACTGTGTTCGATCGACTCTTCCGCTGATCGGGATCGGCCACCAAGGCATATTGCAAGCTGCATCCCCTGCGATGGTAACTTCCGATAAAGCATTTTCTCGCATTCTTCCATCCATCCGAATCGAAGAGTCACAATCCGGAAATACACCTATGCGATAAGCTCTCGCAGGCTTCCAGTTGAACCCGAAGTTCCATTTTGCCGAGAATAATGAGATGCGTATGATTAAACGACCTATGAGACGCACCGAGACCGCTCCAACGAAAACGACCTCACCGTTCCCTGCCTTCCTGTTTGCGATCGCTCGCTGGACATATCCACCAAACGTTCTACTGTGCGCCATGCTCATCGGAGCGTGTAGCATTTTACTTGCGGTCAGATTTGCGAGCTTCGCGGTCTCCGCAGCGGTACAGCAGCCTGCAGCTCCACCAGCGCTTCTCGGGGACAAATACTCCGATCTGTTGCCCGAGCAGAAGGCTCTTGTTGACGACTGGTTCCGACGCTTTGCCGAAATTGTGAAGAAGCCCATTACCCCTCAGGAGGGGTATGACAACCTGCCGATCTCGACGAAGACGACCTTCAGTGCCGTCACACACGCCCTGATCTACACGACGCTGACAGACCAGTACGGCGTCTCCATGGGATCTTCGGCAATAACAATCATTGATCGGCTGGATACGGTTGCGGGGAAGATTGAAGGCGCCGGCGGCGACAAACAATTTCGGATCTTTGTCGTTTTGAAAAGCGACGTGTTAAATACCCTTGGGAAAAGCCGGGAATTCGCTCGCAATTCGGACAATGTTACTTATCACAAGGGTTTTCCCATCAACTACCGTGGCAGAAATGGCGTCCCGTCCATTCAGGTGTCCACCACGAGGGATGGAAAACGCGCCGACATTGATGTGGACTATCGATCCAGCAAATTTCCCATTTCTCTAATTAACGGACACCTATCCGCTTCGAACTCCGATGTGCGAGCCGGAAACAACGACGAACGCCACAATGAGCACTGGTCCGGCCTTTCCAGCTGGTGGCGGGGCTTCCTGGGTTTGCCGTTATTTGACAGGGGGTCTGAATCGGGAGACTGGCCAACCAAAGAGCCCGCCACCAAGGCCAGCGCCAGGCCCGAAGTTGCGGTGCACGATTTCCTGCAGTCCTGGCTGGTGGACCAGCAGCCACTTGGGGCTGCTTCCTATTTCTCAGAAAGTTCATTCCGGTGTCGTGAGCTTGAAGAGGGTCAGCCGGCAGATATCGGACTGGCGAAGTTCGCGCTGATGATGGGGCTCAAACAGGTGAATCAGCGCATCGGAAAAGTGGCGCAGCTTTCAGATGCCGTCGAGGGGGTTCGGCTCACCGGCCCAAGAGGCAAACGGATTGCGCAGCCTTATGAATCGGCATTCGCACTTTACGACGTGCGTGAGGATTTAGCCGAGCAGATGAAGTGCCTCAACAGAATCGATCCCTCAAATGTGTCTCCGAAGGCTGTCACTTCCAGGAGCTTCGGCAAGTATGTGGGATCTGTTTTCAAATTCAAAATGGCCGGACAACAGACCGAAACCGTCGCCGTTCTCTGGGCAAAGCAGGAAGGATACTGGAAAATCATCTCCTATGACCTTGAACCGGAATATGAGAGTTATCGCGTACCCGATACGACTTCGGCCGCTGCTGTAGCTGCTGCTGTGCCTGCCACGACGTGGGTTGACGGAGATAAAGACCTGATCCGGAATGCAGGGGATTTTCTGAACAGATGGTTCGTACGGAATCGTCCCGACGAAGCGTTTCAGTATCTGTCGACCCAGGCCTACGCTTGCGTGAACCTTTATCGCGATGACGATACGCCGGCGCCCCGCAGTCCGGAAGAGGCCAGCCGGCTCATACAAGCAGGAATGGCGAAGGTATCCAACTTCGGACCGATCCGGAAATTGGAAGAGGCGATCGCTGCGCCGACCGTTTCACATCCGGATGTTCGTCTCGTGAAACACTCCGATTCAAAGGCATACTTTATCGCATCGGTGCCCGACCACATGGCTCTTGCAACAGGATGTCAGGATAGAAAACCCGGAGAAGATCTGTATTTCCAGGAACCTGCAACCGGAAACGTGTATGGAAACTACTATGCGGCGGGTTTCCGTCTCGCCAGAACGGGCGGGGAGCCGGCCGTACTGTGGACCGTCTGGGCCAAAGAGTCCGGTCAGTGGAAGATCGTCTCCTACTTTCTGATCTCCAGTTAAGCTGCGAACCGGCGTTCCCGCACCCTACGCCGTCAAGACCCTGCAGTAGATTTCGGAGGAGTGCCGCTGCCAGCCGCCATTTGGCTGAATTGTTCGACAGATTGGATTTCCGAACCTGCCTTCTCCGGCCAATGTAGATGCACATCGGTCTGCGTAAATGGAATCTCGATCCCCGCGTCCTGAAAGACCGTGTTGATTGCCAGCGTTAACCCGAAACTCACCGATTCGAACTTGTCGGCCCTCGACCAACAGCGCAGCACGAACTTCAGCGAACCATCTCCGATAGTCTCCAGAGCCGCGTTGGGAGCAGGGTAGGCGACGACATCGCGCTGGCTGCGCGCGATCCCCAGAAGCATGTCCATCACTCGTTTCGGATCTGTGCCCATGGGGACCGGCACTCGCAGTGAGACTCGCCGTAGCTGGTCCGACAGTGACCAGTTCATTACCCTGGTCCCAATCAATTCCGAATTTGGAATGATTACATCGCCGCCATCGGGCGTGTTTAGCGAGCTGGAGCGGAAGCCAATTCTTTGTACTCGGCCGTAATGCTGCCCGACTTCGACTAAATCGCCGACCTGAATGGGATGTTCAAAAACCAGGATCAACCCGCAGACGAAATTATTGACGATATTCTGAAGTCCAAAGCCAATGCCTACCCCGAGCGCACTCAGGGCCAGAGTCAGCTGGCTGATGTTGACGCCGGCGGAAATCAACGCCAGCACGAAACCGAATAGCAGGATTCCATAGCGAGCCAGCACCTCCAGGGCGTCGGGCACGCCGCGCGGCATTTGAAATCGAGGGAAGATCTCCCTGGCCAGTATAAAACGGAGCAAACGCGACAGGACGTAGGCGCTTCCGAATACGACAATAAATATGACGATGTCTCGTACGGAGATTTCCACGGCGCCCAGTTTCAACGTCGATTCAAAAACATCCTCGAGGGAGCTCAGCACGCTTCCAATAATTCCGGTGTTGAACAATCCGATAATGACCCACAGGCTTACCCCGATTGTATTTGCAAGCCTGCGTATGTTCAAAGCCACTCCCGCCGCGTGTTCCTGAACCGTTCGAAGCAACAGAGCCAGCGGCGAGCGAAGCGCCATCAGGGCGAACGTTGTCGCCACTACGGTCATCATGCGGATCACGACGCCGATATACAGAATGCGAGCAAGAGGAGAAAACAGTGCCTCAGCAAGTGTCAGGTCCCCAAGCACATTGGCGATGATGGCGGCGAGAAAAAGCACCATTCCTGTTTTGAGCAGCGCCCGAATGAGGAATTCTTTAGACCGCGAGTGCATTAGCCCAAGGATCTCCTCCTTCTGAGCCAGATAAATAACGCGGATTCCCAACAAGGCTTCCGCAAGAAGCAGAATCCGGACAAAAGACCACTGAGGCGGAAGATAGTATCTCCAGAAATCGAGTATGTAGATCGCTGTGAGTAAGTGGAAGGCCGCTCGAAGCTTTGGCGTAAATATCGCCGGCAGCAACATCAGCAGCGGAATAACGGAAGGGATCACGATCATTCGCAGCATCTGTGGACTGGCATCGGAATAAAGCAGCGGCACTGAGAACGACGCAACGAGAAACGCAGAGGCGTAGCTTCGGTCGAGTACAAGTCTCTCCGCATCCGTTGGCATGAGCTTGCTGGGTCGACGCGACAACTGTCGCAGTCGTAGAAACAGCGCCACCAGCACCAGATACAGCACAACATGGACGAGCAAGCGGTTTTGAAAGAGCTGGACAAATCGAACTGCTTCCTTGTAGAGCTTCACACTTCCGTCGCCGATCTGCGCTTTTGCCGGTCGAGCCGATTCCGTGGCAAATAATGTGGTCCAGAGAGGCGGACTTTCGAAAGCGAACAGATTCGAGGTCGACTGTTGATTCACACGTTCAATTGCATCGCGGATCTCGTCGACTTGCGTCAGGCTTGCTGCCAGCTTGCTCTGGACTGCCACCAGCTGTTCTGTTTTTTCCTGAAACAGATGCTGAACTTTATCGCCCTCAAGCAGTACTTCAGCGATCTTGCTGTTTACGGCTGCGGGCGTCGTGTTGTCCAACGCCAGCTGCGTTGCCTTCCAGTCTGCGATCAGCTGGCCCATCGCCTCCTTCTCTGCGCTCCACTCCTCGGAACTTGTCATCAGCAATGCCTTCCAGTCTGCGATCTGACCTTCATACAATCGCACTTGCCACAAGACATCGTTCGTCCGCCGCACGGAGCGCAGCTGCTGTATGATTTCGGCTTCCCCTCGCCACCATTCATCGACCTGGTTGGAAAATTGTGGAAGGCCCGCCTCGACGACGCCGACGCTCTGGTCCCCTTCGAGCGCACGGCGCATATCGCGTAACTGGGTCAGCGCAAGTTCGCTGGTCGGGATGATGTCGGTAACGGCAATCACCACGGGCGTCCGTGGGCTCTCCTGCGCGGCTGCGGGCTCGGGTGCTGCGGGAGGTTGTTGCGCACTCCAGGCAAGTGTGGCAAACGCCCACAGCCAGACAACGAATAGCGATCCGTATTTAACCAGCCGAAGCCGCACGTTCGTCCTCCTGTTCTCCCGTCCAGTGAATGCAGCAATCTTACCGCGAGCATTGAGCCATTGAAGCGAACTTTCAGGTTCAGGGCGACGCAGCCCTGGACGAAGGGAGAGGCCAAGTGGCACGAAATCGAGGACTTCAGAATCGACCTCGCGAGCGTACCTCCTGAATTTGAAATTTCTACTTTTGGACTTGAACTGCTGGGATCGTTCGATTTCGAAATCGTCCAATCTCCCAATTCCCCATTTTGTCGCGGCGGCTGGCTGCCCTACCTGTCCATGCGAACAGGACCAGTCTTCTCTGCCATTACATACAATCCGCTGGAAGAAGCGCATCATTGGCTGAACGCCAGACATCGCTCAGTAAAGTCTGAATGTAACATTTCACAGGAAAGGCACTTCGATATGGAGATCCGACCGCAGGCAATGGCAATTCCGAAAGAGACCGATAATCTTCCGCAGGGAAAATATGGTCCTGTGTATCCGAAGACTCCGGCCTGTTACGGGTTCACGATCATCGCGAAAATCATTCCGGGGCGTGAATCGATTTTTCACGGATACGCCCAAACCCTCGAAAAGGCAGTGGCGGACCAGCCCAACTTCCTTGCTCCACTGAAGCTGCATTACCTACGCTGGGTGCTGTTCCCCATCAAGGGCGAGACCTACTTCATGTATCAGGGCATTTTCGACACCGACTTCGACAAGTACACCGAAGACGCCGTGGCCCTGTTCGGCGCCGCGGGTGTCAAAACGGTGTTTGAGAACCTGGAAGGTTTTCCAATGGATTGGCAGACCAATGCGCCAGCATTCATCAAGTTTGTCCGGGAGCACCAGTGTCCAAGCTTCCTGGAATACGGAGAGTATCCATTCGTGAGTGCGGACGAGATCAAGAAGGCGCTGAATGTCAAGAACGCGTTGTCCACAATGCTCGATCAGCTGCAGTGAGGATTGGACCTCACTGTTCGATAGCTATTCCCCGACATTTCCCAAGGAGATCGAGATTGTATGAGTGAGTCGAAAATTGCCCGTACTTATAACCAGAATCACGTGTCGCGCAAATACACCCCTGGAAAACGCCGCGTCAGTATCTACTGGTCGTGGAGCTATCCCTGGGAAGCGCAGCGCGACACCGCCGGAATAGAAAATCGCTTTTCGACGATGACCGAAGTTCGCAACGTCATCTGGCCCATCTACGAGACGCCGGACTGGAGCGCGACTCAGTTTCTGCAGGGCATCGCCGGAACGCTGGAACTGTTTCACCGATCGGCGCTGCGCTTCCAGGAAATTGTCGGCGAAGTCACAGGACATCCAGTGGCCGTGTTTCAGCGAGTGGACCAGGCGGGATACTCCTTGCCCATCGACGAACGCATTCTTGCGGACACCGACACGCTGCTGGTGTTTGGACTGGACCACTTGCCTGCAGGACTGGAAGCCACTCCAGGTGAAATCTCGGCAATCCAGAACTGGCTGAAACGAGAAGGGACCTGCCTTCTGATTGCGCCACATCATGACGTCGGGTTCACGGATGATTTGAAACAGCGTCAGATGGAATACGAACATCACGGCGACAGGCTGGTGCCACGTCAGCAGCGGTTCAGCCAGTACACGCGGTCGCTGATGAAGGCTCTCGAAATTCCAGTGATCAACCAGTGGGGACTGCGTCCCGCTCTCGTCAAGGGAACGAAGAATATTGCCCCGCTCACGGCATTTCGCGATGTGGACAAGCTTGGCCTGCTGAACAATGTCCCCACTCTCAATTTTCATCCGCACCTGCCGCACTACGCACTGACCCAGAAGGATGACAAGGCCGTGAAGCTGCTGGCTCGCCAGCCCATCGATCTCGATCGGCCACATCCGTTCACCGCGGCGGGCAACACGGAATTCAACTGTTTGCTCTGGCTCCCGCCGAATGAAAGCCGTGCCGGCGACATCCTGATGGTCGACTCCACAAACTTCACCACGCTCTTTGGCGGTACGGAGAGCCTGGAAAACTTCTGGAAAAACATCGCAACGGCAAAGTGACCGGAATTGGCAGAAGGAGTGAGAGTGGCGGAAAAGGCAGACATCGCGCTGGAACTCGACGACATTCAGAGCGGAGTTCTTCGACCCCGGCCGACTCCCTACGCGTCGACATACATCGCTCTTCGTATCGATGATGCCCGGGCTGGACGGGAATTGCTCGGCCGGGTCCTCAAAGTGGTTACTTCCGCTGCGAATCCCACCAGTCCTCTGGCGGATACCTGGGCAAGTGTCGCGCTGACGTATCCGGGCCTGAAAACCCTCGGTGTGCCGCAGCAGTATCTCGACAGCTTCGCCTGGGAATTTCGTCAGGGAATGGCCGCGCGGGCAGCGGACCTGGGGGATACGGGTGAGAGTGCGCCTGAGAACTGGGAAGAGCCACTTGGAAAATCGGACATTCATGTGGTGCTGGTGGCCGTTTCGCCAGACAAGCAGCGGCTTGAAGAGGTTGTGGCGCGCGCCCGGTCGGTTTACGAAGGTATGCAGGGGATCAAGGCAATCTGGCGTCAGGACTGCCACGCATTGCCAACGGATAAGGAGCCATTCGGATTCCGTGACGGCATCAGCCATCCCGCAATCGAGGGAAGCGGAATACCCGGAACGAATCCGAAGGAACTCCCATTCAAGGCAGGCGAGTTTGTCATCGGTTATCCCGATGAGATGGGAAGCATACAGAAAACGGAACCTGAAATTCTCGGACGCAACGGCACGTATGTCATTTTTCGCAAGCTGCATCAGCGCGTCGCCGACTTCCGTAAATTCCTGAAGGAGAACTCGACGAACGTGGAAGGCGAAGAGTTGCTCGCGGCAAAAATGATGGGACGATGGCGGAGCGGAGCGCCACTGGCTTTATGTCCACTTCACGATAATCCGGAGCTTGGCGCCGACCCGAAACGCAACAATAATTTCCTCTATGAAGCCGATGATGCGGTGGGATTGCACACGCCCGGAGGTTCCCATATCCGTCGCACGAATCCTCGCGATGCCTCGATTGCCGGTGTCGCGAGAATTCATCGGATGATCCGTCGCGGAACGGCCTATGGCACAATGCTGCCGGAAGGGACTCTGGAAGACGACGGTGCCGATCGCGGCCTCATGTTCGCATTCGTCGGCGCGCATCCAGGGAGGCAGTTTGAGTTCGTTCAGTCCCAGTGGGTCAACGATGGAGTATTTTTTGGCGCCGGGGCAGACAAGGACCCAATTATCGGCTCGAACGACAGCGAAAGCTCATTTACGGTACCGCGCAAGCCGGTTCGCAGACGACTTCAGGGCCTTCCGCGGTTTGTCGTCACGCGAGGCGGCGAATATTGCTTCATTCCCGGACTGAAAGCCCTGCGCTGGCTGGCGGATTTTGAGACGTAAAAGCGAATTGATTGCCAGAACGCCGGACATCAAACCAGTCTTCTCCATTGCCCTGGCTTTGTTGGTTCTTATCGCCGCCGGAGCGGATTCCGCAGTGGCTCAGGTCCGGGGTGTGTATCCGCTCGGGATGAGTGCGACCAACTCCGGAGTCACACCACCATCCGGTTTCAGCTATGCCAATCAGCTTCTCTCCTATTCCCGGGATGAATCGAAGGATTCCGAAGGTGAGGTAGTGGCGACGGGGAGCAATTCCGTTGTCATGGATATGAACTCCCTCATCTGGGTCAGTCCGAACAAGATTCTGGCTGGCGCGAAACTTTCGCTTTCGGCCACTGTGCCGTTGGCCAGGAATTCATTGACGTCCGATGCGATCGGCCCGATCAGCGGCGGTGGTGGATTCGCCGATTCCTACTACCAGCCGTTCATTCTGGGTTGGGAAACCAAAAGCGCGGACATTCGCACCGCTTATGGTTTCCTCGCACCGACAGGCAGCTTTGACGCGACAGCGAACAATAACGTCGGCTCGGGCTATTGGACCCATGTCGTCTCGTCTGGCCAGACGTTTTATTTGGCCAAAGATAAATCGACCGCAATCTCCGCTTTCCAGATGTACGAATTCCACACGATTCAGGAAGGTACGGGTATTCATCCTGGCCAGAATCTGGATCTCGATTATTCCATCACGCGGACCGTCGCAGTTGGGACCAGCGTCAAGCTGCAGCTTGGACTTGTCGGGTATGGCCAGTGGCAGACGACGGACAAAACCGGCCCATCCATTACGGCCGTGCAGGCCAGTGCGCACTACAAGGTCAATGCCATAGGTTTAGCATCGAATGTGTTCTTTCCGGCACAGAAGCTCAGCGTGGGCTTTAAGTGTTTCCAGGAGTTCCTGGACCGTTCCACATTTCAGGGACACTCGATTCAGGTTTCGGGCTCCATCAAATTCTAGCCTTCGCGGATATCGTTGGAGGCTCACTAACGAAAAGAGGAAACGATGACAGACGTTGTCGTCATTGGCGCAGGTCCTGCCGGGATGCTGGCCGCATTGCGTGCCGGAGACATGGGGGCCAAAACCGTTCTCGTGACCAATGGAGGCTTCGGTGGGATGGCGGCAAACGACGGTCCCATTCCTGTGCGCACGCTGGCCCATGCGGCCCGATTGATCCGCGATGCCCGTCAGCTGGGGCGTTACGGCATCGACGTGAGCGAGCCGACTCTGAACTACTCCCGCCTTCTGGAGCGGGTCCGCGAAGTTGTCCATGACGTCCGCGATCATTCCTCGTACCGCAGTCAGATCGAATCGACTGGAGTAACAATTCATGAGCGTGTTGGAAACTGCCGCTTTGTGGATCCACATACCATCGAAACGGAAAGCGGACTGCGACTGACAGCGGACAGGTTCGTCGTCTGTACCGGAGGTGTCAGCAGGCGTCTGACGGTGCCCGGCTCCGAATTCACCTCAGTCCACAGCGATGCGTGGCGCCTCACTTCGGTGCCACCCGCGATCATCGTCATTGGTGCGGGTGCGACAGGAGTACAGGTCGCCTCCGTTTTTAACGCCTTCGGTTCGCGAATTCAGCTATTCCAGGGCGGACCTCGCATTCTGCAAACGGAGGATGAAGACGTGTCTGCCGCAGTCGCGCAGGCGTTCCGGGAATCCGGCATTGTCGTGCGCGAAAACTTTGGCATCATCGAGTCCTTTGAAAAGACGCCGGATGGAGTGCGCATGTTTTTCAACAACAGCAGCAGGCGGGAAAGTGCTGAGGCAACGATTATCGTCGCGGCAATCGGCTGGGCGGCCAATACCACCGGATTGGATCTCGCCAGGGCGGGCATCGAAACCAATGACAGGGGATTCATTCGCGTCGATGAGTTTCTTCGAACCTCTGCGCCGCACGTGTTCGCCGCCGGTGACGTGACCGGCCGCTTCATGCTGGTCCCGCAGGCGATTCAAGGCGGCTACATTGCAGCCACCAACGCGGTACAGGGTGCGGCAATGAAGTTCCTCGACCAGCACGCAGCTCCCGTTGGCAGCTTTACGGATCCCGAATACGCGCAGGTCGGCCTGACCGAAGTCCAGGCCAGGGCGTCTGGCGATGTTCTCGTGGCTACCGTCCGATTCGACTCCACGGCTCGCACAATTATCGACGGCAGGACCACAGGATTCTGCAAGCTGATTGTGGACCGTCAGAGTCGCAAAATTCTAGGTTGCCATGTTGTCGGAGAGCGGTCCGTTGAAATAACCCAGCTGGCTGCCGTGGCCATGACGGCGAGCATGGGAGTCGATATACTGGCCCAGGTGGCGCTATCCTTCCCAACCTACGCCGGAGTTCTCGGCAAGGTAGCCGCCACCGCCGCCCGCCAGCTCAATTTGAAGGTGGAATGGCAAGCCAACCTGATGGACGGAGCCTGACGGCGGCGGAATGTCCTAGTCGTAGTATTGCGGCGATTTCTTCAGCTTCTCCCAGGCCGCGGTGTCGTGCTCGATCCACAATTGCGCCCCGGCCTGCTTGACGAACTCATCCATGGCGCGCCGCGATTTGCGCGTTTGATCGCGATCCGCGTCGAATGTGGGGACGCGGTCGAGCGTTCGCTCTTCGACGTAGTGATAAAGGTCGCCGGCCAGCAGTACGGGTCCGGTATTCGCGAACTTCAGGAATAGTGCCTGATGGCCGGGTGTATGTCCCGGCGTGAATTTGATCACCACACTGCCGTCGCCGAACACATCGCGGTCTTCGCCTTTAAGCAGAATCGTTTTCGAATCCTTCAGCTGGTTGAAGAAAGTCGGGTTAGCCAGCCTCGGGGCTGCGCTTGCAAACATCGCGGTACGTTCAGCTTCCTGAACAATCCAGGTCGAACCGGCGAATGAATTGGCATTGGCCGAATGGTCGGTGTGGTAGTGCGACATCGCAAGGTATGTGATGTCGGCGGGGGTGTATCCCACCGTTGCTAGTTGCGGCAGCAACGGCCGGGTAGACGTGAATGCGCTTTGAGTGACAGGTCCGCCGCCCGGAGGAAATGCACTATCGGGAATCTGGCCGACATCCCACATCAAAGTGCCGCGCGGATGTACAACCAGATAGCAGGGCGTGACGAATCCTGTCGGTCCCTTGACCTCTTCCGGCTTCAAGTCGTATTGCGTCACGTTCATGGGCGCGATCGTGCCGCAATCGAAAATGTACAATCTCAAAGACGTGGGTGCCTGGGGCTTGCTTTGGGCTGCGCTCATCGAAATGACTGCCGTCAGTGCAAGCGCCAGTACAGCTGCCGCTGCCCGCTTCGCGAGGCTGCCAACTTGTATCCATTTAGCCATCGTCCGCCTCCTAATCTCTTCGTAGAGTCGTTAGCAGAGTTCAGGGACTGTCCCAAGAACTCAGACACATTTACTCATTCTAGTCGTCCCGGTACTTCCGTTTAGTTGTGATTGCTCGAAGCCCTTTACAGCGTCGCCCATCGCTTCCTTGGCCATCGCATGTCAACTGCGCTTGTTCAAATTCCTGAATGACGGTTAGTGTCATGTCGTGCTTCCGCCAGCGTTCCCCTGGTGCCAGCGAAAGATTGATCTCAATTAATTTCAGATCAATTCCGGCGAGGCGTGCATGTTCGATGGAAGCATCGGTCGGTTCTTTCACAGCTGCATTACCGCCGGTCCGCCTTTGCAAATAAACGCTCGCCTATTCCAGCGATTCCCTGCTCGCGTCCTCCCTCCACGCAAGGCACATCAATCCGCGTCTCTTCAGATTATCGGAAGCAGGAATTCCACGCGCCCTCAG
>Ga0184628_10000562_pt1 | contig 19743 bp, 16 predicted proteins | sample PLM4_5_b1_FD_133149 | JGI IMG/M metagenome (GOLD analysis project Ga0184628, IMG submission 133149) | Groundwater sediment microbial communities from an aquifer in East River, Colorado, USA - PLM4_5_b1 | ecosystem: Environmental > Terrestrial > Soil > Riparian zone | place: USA: East River... | reverse complement strand
GATAAACGAGATTGAAACCGTTGTGTTCCTGGACGTAGAACAAGCCCGTATCCGGCGAATACGCAGGCGGTGGCCAGTTCGTCACGCCGCCTTCAATGGGCGACACCAGAGATCCCGGAACTGTTGCTTCCTTGCCGGGATCGGGTTCTACGACACCGTTCGGACGTAGTCCCATGGCCCAGTTCGTCGTCGATCCATACTTCGCAGTGACTACGTGGGCGCCAGTGACGCGATCGAGAGTGTAGAAGTATCCATTGCGCGCTGCGGTCGACACGAGTTTCCGCTGGCGGCCATTGATTGTGGCGTCGATCAGAATCGGAGTCTGAGCGGAGTCCCAGTCGTGTGTGTCGTGAACGGATGTCTGGAAATACCACGCCATCTTCCCCGTATCCACATTCACGGCAATCAGCGAACACGTGAAGAGGTTGTCTCCCGGACGGCCTTGCCCCGTATATCCCGGTGTTGGATTACCCGTACCAAAAATATAGAGCCTTGTTTCAGGATCGTACGCGCCGGGAACCCAAACCTGTCCTCCGCCATGACGCGCTGCTTCCAGATTGGGCCAGGTATCAAGGCCGGGATCCCCGAGATTCATGGGGACGGTATAGAACTTCCATTGCAGCTTTCCGGTTTCCGGATCGAACGACTGCAGAAAACCCGGGGAATCGATGTCGTTGCCCGTACCGACAAGCAAATGATTGTCAACAACGATGGGCGCCATCGTCGAGAAGTATTGCTGGTTGAAGTCCGAGATCTCCACGTGCCAGCGTTCCATACCGGTTCTGGCATCGAGCGACACGAGGTAATTGTCGGGCGTTTCAAAATAGAGGTAGTTGTGCCAGATCCCAACGCCGCGATTGGCAATGTGCGTGGAGCCACGGGTCTTCCAGAAGTAGTGCCATATCTCGTGTCCGTCGCGGGCATCGAGCATCCACACATTGTCGGGCGAGGTGACATACAAATGGTCGTCGACCATGAGGATACTGCCTTTGATCGTCACTCCGCCGCCGGCTCCGAATTCCCCTGTTCCCTCGCCGCCCACGATCATGTTGCCCCCGCGTCCGGTTGGGGATCCCGCGGTAACCCTTCCGACCCATGCCAGCGTGAGGTTCTTCACCGTGGTCTTGTCGGCCTGTTTCAGCGCGCTGAAACGACGACCGGTGTAATCGCCGGAGTAGGTCGGCCATGTATTGGCCAGAGGCCTCAGAAGCGTTGCAGGATCGAGCCCTCCCTGCACCTGAGCCCCGAGCACGGCAGGCGCTATCACCAGAACGCAAATAAGAAAGAATTTTCGGAGTGTCATTTCAAGGTCACCAGATATGCCGTTACGTCGTGAATGTCTTTGTCGGTGTATGTGGGGAGTAGCTTTCGATGGGCATCTCGCGTATCACGAATTTCAACTTTGGGAACATCTCCGTTTCGCCGGAAGGATCGTGAAGAACCATCCTCGAAATTGACGATAACCAGGAAGTCATCGATACGTCCGAGTCTGCCTTCGATTTTTGGACCGGAGGGTGGTGTTACAGTAACCATCACGGGATTCGCGGCGGCGCCACCGCCACCCCCACCTCGGCCTCCACCACCTGTCTGACCACCGACCCACGCATTCTGCAACAGCATCGGATTTGTATTTCTCGAACCGATTCCCGCCAGATCACCTGTAGCCGAATGGCAGGTGCTGCAGTTTTTCGCGAAGTAAGCCTGACCGGCAGCTGCGTCACCCACCAGTACATTCAAGACCGGCGGAGTGCCCCGGGGAGGCCCTCCCTGCCCCTGCATAGTTGCCGCAACGCTGTGAAGGTACTCCGCAATGGCCTTGAGGTCATCTGAGGGAAGTGAGAACTTCGGCATTGGAGGCAGACCGGGATTGTTGCGTCCATTCGAAATCACCGGTCCGATCAGTTCGCCGGATTGGTCCGCCAGCACGACTGCCGACCGGAGCAGATTCGGCCCGCCTTGATCTCCGCCACGAAGGTCTGCCCCATGACACAACCTGCAGTTGGCTCCGTAGAGACCGTTGCCCCGCGCGATCACTGCGGGATCGCCCACAGGCCGTTGCTGTGCTGGAAAAGTTGCAGTCGGGTTGCCGACACCGGGAGTGGCCTGGGCGGCGCCACCTCGCCCGCCTCGACCGCCACCCTGGGCGGGCGCCGCTGGTGCGGCCGGCAACGGAGGCGCACCACCGCCTTGAGCCGCAATCTCAACGGCAATCCACATGAGAAAAACCAAAGTTCCAATGGTCCAGTGGATTTGACGTCGCAGCAGTCTCATCAGGCACCTCAACGATTTGTTCCCATCATCAGACGCTTCACTTTGTCTTCAGCCGGATCACGCTGACCGAATGGGCGGAAAGTTCATGAGTAAACTTTGTTCCGGCATTGCTGATCGTGATCGCCTTCGGCACGACCTTCATTGGCTCCGCAACGGTGTTGATGGCATTGAGGTCTCCAGTAATCATCTCGCCGGAAGCATCCTTCCGAATGGTCGCCACGCCTTCCAGATTGATTTGAAGCATCTGCGTCGTCGCCTGGATGTTGACCAGTTTGAGAATCACATCGCCGGTCGGCGTATCGCGCGTTGCGCTCACGTAAATGCCGTCCACTGGAGGAGGTGGCGCCGGTGGAGCGACCGCACCTTGAGGCGCGCCTCCCCGCGGGGCGGGAGGATTCGGATTAACGGCAACCGGGATCTGGTCCGCGGTCAGCATTGGCAGTCCGTCGATTTTCGCCGGAAGCACCACATCACCGCGATTCCTGGAGTACATCTTCTGGACGTAGTACGACGGCGAGCCGAAACTCGTCTGAACGTCATAGCCAATGAGGTTTACGGCCCACTGGCGGCCGCCGGGATTCACATTCACGAAGAGCGGCGCATATGCGTTCATCATCACGACATCCGCGTTGCGCTCGAGGCCAGTAAGCCATGCCGCATCCGCCAGGGCATAGGCCACAATCGGTGTATCGCCGAATCGCGGTCCGGTAACCGGGGCGTTGGTCGCCCATTCTCCCGCGAAAATTTTCGTCTTACTGCGATCATAGTTGTCATACAAATGCGCCTGCCTCAGCGCCGTCGGTATGTTCATGTAGAAGTGATCGTCAAGCAGATCGGGTTTTCGGCTGTGTGTGAAACGCCTCGCCGGATCCGGATTGTCAAGGTCCTGCGATCGCATCGACGATATGATTTTCAGGTTCGGATACTTGGCCTTGATCGCATCGTAAAACATGGTGAACCGGCCGTCGTACGACGCCGTGCCATTGTTCAGCCAGTCTTCATTGCCGATCTCGATATACCGCAGTTTGAACGGCTGAGGATGTCCGTCTTTGGCGCGCCGGGCGCCCCAGGTGGTTTTCGCATCTCCCGTGATGTATTCGATTTCATCCAGGGCATCCTGGACATGGGGTTTCAACGCATCACCGGTAATAATGTTCGCACCGCGGTCAATGTGCAGTCCCGCGTAAATTCCGGGGATTGGCTCCATGTTCAGGTCTTCACACCATTCCAGGAATTCCAGCAGACCCACTCCATCGGAAGACCGGTAGTTCCACGGGCCCAAATGCGTTGGCCGGTCCTCCAGCGGTCCGATGGTCGCCTTCCAGTTCCATCGGTTGTCGTAATTCGGACCTTCGAGATAGTTCCCGCCGGGAAAGCGGAGAAAGCTCGGCTTCAATTCGGCAAGAATCTGCATGATATCCGGCCGCATCCCGTTGGGCCGGTTCTTATACGTCGGAGGAAACAGCGAAACCAGACTGAACCAGACCGTTCCGGGAGTGCCTGTCGATATCACGAAACGATTTGTGGAGGACGCTGCAACCTTCCCGGTTTTCAACGTCGCCGTGTATTTCTTCCAGTCGGGTCCGATCTGTGCGACGTCCGCTTTGGCGAAAACCGTTTTCCCATCGTTGCTTTCGATTGCAACGGTCAATGGTCCTTTGAAATTGGCGCTGGCTTTGGCGTAGAACGACGCACGATAGGTGGTGTCTGGCTTTACTGGTATGCCCCAGTATCCTTCGTTGGCGACTCCGACCCTCTCTGTGCCTGTGATCGAAGCGGCATCGAGTTTCAGCGCCACAGTAAGCGCCGTGTTGGGGACAGGAACCTTATCGAGCGCGATGGATCCGTCTCCGCCGTTGTATTTCGCAACGGACCAGTTCAACGCATTTTCCGCATTGTCCCGCAACGTGCGGTTGCGGATCAGTTCGGCATAAAGCCCGCCGTCATAGGAGAAGTTGATCTCCTCATTCATCAGCCCATAGAAGATCGGATCGATATTCGCGCCGGGGCGATCCACATTCACGGTCAGCGTTACCGCCTGCTGGGCGAACAGCAGAGTGGCAAGAGTCGCGATAATGGTTACACCCAGCAGCAAGCGAAGCGCATGCCGAAAAAGCAGCTTTTTTGTTTGCATTAAAGCGGGAGTCTAGCACGACCGGCCTTGCCAATAAACTTTCCGAGTGGCGTAAATGACGAACCTTTTGAAAAACTGTCCGGGAATTGTACTCTTACCAACACATGCGCGCAGAAGCGGACATACCCGGAATCGTTCAATTCACCCATCGCGCTCCCGGAAACACTCTGTCCGATTTTGTGGAAATTTTCTGGTACTGGGTCGGTCATCCCCAACCTCAGTCGCGGGAGCGCGTACTGCCGAAGGGCTCCGTCGAACTCGTCATCAAGTTGAACCAGCCGAAGCCGTCGCAATCCGGAATGACCGGCCCAAGGTCCGAATCGTTCCTTATCGAAAGGCGTGCTACCGATCAACTTCTCGGAGTGCATTTCAAACCGGGTGGCGCGTTTCCTTTGCTTGGATTCCCTTACGCGGACCTTCATAACACCCACGTCACACTGGCAGACCTCTGGGGCGAGAGGCGCGCCGACCGTTTGCTTTGTCTGCTGAATGAAGCCCGGACAATCGACCTCAAGTTCCAGATTCTGGAACGATGGCTCCTGGGGATTGCGAATCGGCCATTCCTTCATCACCCTGCGGTGACATTTGCCGTAGAAACATTTCGAAAGGACCCGGCCCTGTTCACAAGTGCGGCAATTGCCGAGAAAGTTGGCTTCAGCCAACGGCGATTCATCGAACTCTTTCGCGGCGAAGTAGGAATGACTCCAAAGCTTTTCTGCCGCGTGGAGCGTTTTCAGCACGTAATACGGGCCGTCGGTCAGAAAGCAGACGTCGACTGGATTGATCTGGCACTCGACTTCGGCTATTCCGATCAGTCGCACTTTAACCATGACTTCCGTGAATTCAGCGGCCTGCGTCCCACCGAATATCTCCGTCTGCGCACCGAACATCCCGGACACGTCCGATACCCGGAATAACAGCAGGTCAGTTTTTTACAATACGCAGGAGTTCCGTTCCTCTTAAGATGCTCCCGGTACGAAACAAGGGAGGCCCATATGTCCGTGAATGCGATTCCGAAGGGTTACCACACCATCACACCGTATTTCAGCGTGCGGGACGCCCATGGGTTGGTCGATTTCCTGAAGCGGGCATTTGATTCCGTTGCGGAGGTTCATACCATGCCCGACGGTTCGATCCTCAACGCACAGGTTCAGGTAGGCAACTCGATGGTTCTGATTGGCCAGGTGCCCAAAGACCATCCCGCCGACAAACTGATGCCGGCAATGCTGTACATGTATGTGGAAGACGTGGACGCAGCGTACGGGAAGGCGATTGCTGCCGGCGGTGAATCGATTTGCGAACCCACAGATCAGTTCTACGGCGATCGTGTCGGCGCTGTGCGGGATCTCACCGGCAACCAGTGGTGGATTGCAACTCACAAAGAAGAAATGTCCTCGGAAGAAATGACGAGCCGGGCCGCTGTGCGGCAAGGGGATTAACAGGAGACGATATGGCAAAGGAAAAGAAACCGGAACCGACTTCACAAATCACTCCCTACCTCCTATATAAGGACGCTGGAAGCGCTCTGGATTTTCTGAAGAAGGCTTTTGGGTTTTCCGAGTACGGATCTCGCTTCAAAGGCGCGGACGGTGCCGTCCAGCATGCGGCGATGCAGCATACCGACGGAAGTATATTCATGTTGGGATCGCCCGGACCGAAGTTCAAAAATCCCAAAAAGCTCGGCGGCGTCACACAAATGATGTACGTCACGGTCGATAATGTGGACAAACACTTCGTGCGGGCGCGAAAGCACGGCGCAAAGATTATTGAAAAGCCAACGGACACCTTCTATGGCGACAGGCGGTATACCGCCGAGGATCCGGAAGGTCATCAGTGGGCATTCGCGCAGCATGTGCGGAATGTCTCGGATGCCGAAATGAAGAAGGCCGCAAAGACGCAACGAGGATGAAGAAGAAACCGTTCGTTCGCCAGTTGAAGCGGGTTCGCAAGATCTGTCTGTCGCTGCCCGACACGATGGAGAAGATCTCGCACGGCGAGCCGACATTCTTCGGAAAGAAGGGTGTGTTCACAATGTTCTCGAACAACCACCATAACGACGGCCATGTTGGCGTGTGGGTGCCGGCTCCACCAGGGTTGCAGGAAGCCCTGATCGCAGAAGAGCCGAAAACCTACTACCGCCCGCCATATGTCGGCGGCGGGGGTTGGATCGGCATTGAACTGGATCAGATCGGCGATGAAGCCCTTGCCGCGCATATACGGCAGGCATGGAACTTAATCGCAAAGAAGAAATAGTTCTGTGTTGTAAGGCTCATCCTGCCCGTCGACGAGTTGCTCCCAAAAGATTTCCCCAAAGATTTCAGTGCCAGGTTCATCCATTTGTGATATCCGATACAGATGCTTAAAAGGACGGTCCTGCTGACGCGTATCCTTTTTCTCCTATGCGTACTGCTGACCTCCACACGCATGTCGGCCCAACGCGAACGCCAGATCCCGCCTCCGGAGAGTGGTGAATTCGGATCGAAGTTCTTCTCTCAGCTGAGAGACATCTTCGGCAGATTCCGCGATGCCGACCTTCAACGTGCATTTCAATTGGCCGAACCCATTCAGTGTTCCGAACTTTTATCCGGCAAAGGGGAATGGCGGCCGGTTGCCTTCTTCAATGAGAACCGCAGGCTCGGAGACTGGTATCGCAGCAATATCGAAGAGGTCCGTAAAGATCTTTCTGTCTATCTGTTCAAAGGGACCTGCCAGGGAGATCGCGGAACCATTGATCTGACGACGAAGTATCCAGTTGGTGACAGCATCGATGCCTACAATGCCGGGAAGATCCCATTCGACCAGATTGACGTCAATGTGAATGCACCCGTGCGTCTCACATTCGATTCCCGATCCGGGGCATATGCCTTTGATTTGCCGTTTCTTTATCTGGTCAGCCGTCAGAGCTCCAGCAGCACCTACAGCCTGATTCCACCGCATTTTGGAGATAGATATTCCACCGAAGTGACGAATGCATGGGAGTGCAAGTCCGTGTCTTCGATCGATATCACCTATCGTTTCCTGATTTGCCGGACGTCGACGATGGACCGTAGTCCACAACAGCGAAACCAGCCGCGGAGCACTCCATCGTTCGGTTCGAGCGCCTATTTCATACTTTCGGACGGCTCCGAAGCACATTCCACCGTGACGCTGAATTTTGGCGGTGTGGATACCCCCGCGGCGCCCCCCACAGAAGCAGCGCCCGCCCGCGCCGCGGAAGTGGATGCCGGTGTAATTGGCTGGCAGACTCCTAATTACCGGTCGCAACTTCTCGAGATCGGAAAGTCGGAATTCCGAATCCGGTTCAACCCGGAGGTGTGGATGGGACGCATGGCTTCATCTCAGGTGGTGTCCAATCAAAAGGTCGCAGGCCTGCAATCCGCAAGACCATCGGAAGGTGCAGACTACTGTGTCTGGAGTCCTGGCGCTGCGGATTTGATCAGCCGTCTCCTATCCGAAGAGCCTGACAAGGATGTCTCCTACTCTGTGATGGGATTGGATAGGGGAGCCGGTCAATCCACAGCATCCATCAGCTTTGTCATGAAGACGCTCACTGGAACTCGTCTCGGAACACTGCAGTGCTTCTTCCCGCGAACGGATATCGCAGGCGAAGTTGGATACGATCGCTGGACATCCATTGTCGGCAGCCAGCTCAAGCTGGAAATCCGGGGCAACTAGTTTCATAAACCTTTCGGTGTAAGGCTCCACTTCCGCAACTTCCAAAGATAAACAAAACTTAATGTTGAAGCTAAAAGGGTCACGTTAGACTTCCGCGTCTCGGAGTTCCAAATGAAGACATTACTTTTGCTTTGTCAGTTACTCGCTCCTGCAGTGGTTGCGTCCGCGCAAACGCCGATCAATATCGATTTGCCGGGCGCCTTCGCCCGTGCACGCGCCAACAGCCAGCAGTACCTGTCTGTAGTGGAGAACATTCAGATTGCGGGCGAAGACATCAAGCAAAGCCGGGCGGCATTGCTTCCCAAAACCACCTATAACAACCAGTTCCTCTACACGCAGGGCAACCTGACCGAGTCGGGCCGTTTCATTGGGGCCAATGGCGTTCATGAATATGTAAGCCTGGGCGTTGTGGAAGAAACCCTGTCGCAAACGACGAGGCTGCAATACCGTCAGGCCATCATCGGAGAGGTTGTCGCAAAGGCCAGAGAGGAGGTCGCCAGGCGAGGGCTGACGACTGTTGTCATTCAGAACTACTATGCTCTGGTTGCCGCCCAGCGGCGTCTTGCGAACGCGACGCAGAGCCTCGACGAAGCGAAGAGCTTTCTGGAATCGACCAGGAAACTTGAAAGCAACGGCGAAGTGGCGCATCTGGCTGTGATGCAGGCAGAGCGACAGCCGCTGGCGCGTCAGCGTGAAGTTGAAAACGCCAATCTTGAAATCGAGAGGGCGCAAATCGAGCTGGCCGTTCTGATATTCCCCAATTACAACACGGCGTTCACCGTTACCGACGATCTGGAATCCATGGCTCCACTGATGGACCTCAGCGAAGTGAGTAGTCGAGTCACGGCAACCAGCCCGGATTTGAGCGCGGCGAAAAACGTCCTCCAGCAACAGACACTGGGCATATCCATCGCAAAAAGCGATTACATACCGACGATGACGATTCAGTATGCCTTTGGAATCGATGCCAATCAGTTCGCGTTACATACCGATGGACGTCCCAATCTCGGCAACTCGGTGGTCGCCACCTTGAACATTCCAATATTCAATTGGGGAATAACAAAGAGCCGCATCCGACAGGCCGAAACGCGTCAGAAGCAGGCCGCGCTGGAATTGAGCCGGACGGAAAAGGATCTGTCTGCCGGCATGCAACTGCTATATCGCGAAGCACAGCTGGCGCGATCGCAGATGAATTCTCTGAAGGCTTCCGTCGATCTGGCAACGGAGACGGAAAGGTTGACGCGTCTGGCATATGCCGCTGGCGAAGTCAGCGTCCTGGAAGTACTCGAGGCACAGAGAACACTCACCGAATCCCGCGAAGCCTACGATCAGGGACTCGCCCGGTATCAGGTTGCCTGGGCCAATATCCAGGTGATGACAGGAGCTTTTTAGTATGCGAAACACGACAAAAAAAGGGGCCAGACGGGTCATTCCCCTTTTTGAACGAATAAAAAGGGGAATGACCCGTCTGGCCCCTTTTTTCGTGCTCGGTTTGCTGATGGCGGGCTGTGCGAAGAAGGCAGAAGAAGAGCCCGAAGCGGAATCCGTCGCACCGGTCCAGGTTGCGGAAGTCGAACGCGCGTCCATCGAACGCACCATTACGGCCGAAGGCGTCCTGTATCCGGCGAACCAGGCCAGCATCACGTCCAAGATTGCCGCTCCGATCGTCAGACTCCATGTCAAACGTGGAGACCGCGTGAAAAAAGGACAGTTGCTGGTGGAACTGGAGGACCGCGATCTGCTCGCAGCATTGGCGGAAAGCAGAGCAGTACAGGCGCAGGCAGAATCCACGTTCCGAAATACGACAACGTCATCTCTACCCGAAGAACTGCACAAGGCCGAACGGGAGGCAGATTCCGCGAAGCAGGCACTGGATGCCGCGAAGGCCGTGCTGGACAGCAGGCAAAAGTCGTTCAATGACGGCGTTCTTGCCAGGAAACTGGTGGACGAAGCCAGTCTTGCGCATCAGCAGGCCAGGAATCAGAACGAAATCGCACAGCGCCATCTCGAAGCATTGAAGGGCGTTTCTCAAACCGAAACCGCAAAGAATTTGCAGGCGCAGGTGGACTCGGCCAAGGCAAAGACCGAATCCGCGCAAGTGCAACTGTCCTATTCACAGATCCACAGCCCGATCGACGGCGTGATCACGGATCGGCCGGTCTATGAGGGCGAGATGGCGAGTACCGGCGCTTCCCTGCTCACAATCATGGATGTGGAGCGTGTGATTGCGCGCACCAATGTCTCCAATGGGGACCTGCACTCCATCAAAATCGGAGATCCCGCGTCGATCCGCTCCGCGGAGGGGCTCGAGGTCAACGGTAACGTGACTGTAGTCAGCGCAGCTTTGGATCCGAACAGCACCACAGCCGAAGTCTGGGTGGAGGCTGCGAATCCGAACCAGCGGCTTCGCCCGGGCTCAACCGTAACGGTCTCGATAGTTGAAGAGACCGTCCGGAACGCACTGGTTGTTCCGCAAGCCGCCCTTTTGCCCAATGCGGAGGGTACGACGATCATCCTGTCCGTAGGCGCCGACTCGGTGGTGCATGAACGAGAAGTTGAGATCGGAATCCGGCACGAAGATAAGGTTCAGATCCTGAAAGGTCTGGAAGCCGGGGAGAAAGTGATCACGGTTGGCGGTCTCGGATTGGAAGACAAGGCGAAAGTGAAGATCATCACGGCTGGCGAAAAAGAAGAAAAGGAAAAGTAAAAGCCATCCATGACATCGAACTCTTCGGAAAGCGATACGCTCCAGCACTGGACCGCACGATACAGCAAGGCGATCATCTTTGTGATCCTCACGCTGGTCGTTGCGGGCGGGTATCTCGCTTACACGATTCCGGTGTCCGTTTTCCCTTCGACGAATTTTCCGCGTGTCGTCATCGCCGTGGACAACGGCGTCGCACCCATCGAACAGATGCTGGTGACGGTGACTCGACCGTTGGAAGAGGCCGTCAATACGGTGCCCGGCCTGGAGCGCGTGCGGTCGATTACGAGCCGCGGTTCCGCCGAAGTGAGTCTCTTTTTTTCCTGGGACGTGGACATGTTCCAGACACTTCAGCTGGTCAATGCCGCTGTCGCGCAGAAGCAATCCAGCCTGCCTTCCACTGCGGCGATAACCACGAATCGCCTTACCTTTGCAGCTTTCCCCATCATGGGTTACAGCCTCACCTCCGACAAAGTGCCGCAGACGAGGCTCTGGGAGATTGCCACCTACGATATGAAGCCCCGCCTGAATCGGCTCAACGGAGTTTCATCCATCGTCGTTCAGGGAGGTCAGGAACCGGAGTATGAAATTCAGCCGGATCCGGCCAAGCTGTTTCAGACCGGTATCACAATTCCGAATCTGCTCGATTCGATAGGGCGAAGCAATCTCATCGATTCACCCGGCCTGCTGGAAAACAATCATCAGCTGGTGCTCGCACTGGTCAGCGGCCAGGCACACAACATTGAGGAAATTGGCAGTCTCGTCATCAAGACGAATGCGCTGGGCGCTCCCATCCACATACGTGATGTTGCAAAGGTAGGAACATCGGTGAAACCGGTGTACACCATCGTGACAGCTAACGCTAAACCTGCCGTGCTTCTGAACGTATATCGCCAGCCGGACAGCAATACAGTACTGGTCGCCAACGAGGTACACGACGAAATTGCCGCGATCCAGAAGAACTTGCCGCAAGGGGTGGAACTGAAACCGTTCTACGACCAGTCGGAGGTCGTACAGGATTCCATAGCGAGCGTTCGCGACGCGATTCTCATTGGCTTGATCCTCGCATCATTGATTCTCGTACTGTTCCTTCGAGACTGGGGCACCTCACTGGTCGCCGGACTCGTGATTCCAGCTACAGTCGCAGTCACTCTGATTTTCCTGCGGATGTTCGGAGAGAGTTTCGATCTTATGACGCTGGGCGGACTGGCAGCGGCAGTCGGTTTGATCATCGATGATGCGATCGTCGTCGTGGAAAATATCGTCCTGCACCGCGATATGGGGCAAAACCGCGGAGATGCGATACGCGAAGCGCTGCGTGAGATTCGCGTACCGCTGGTTGCTTCAACAATCACGCCGATTGTCGTTTTCCTCCCGCTGATTTCGATCACCGGCGTCACCGGAACGTTCTTCCGCGCACTGGCGATTACAGTAGGAACAGCGCTGCTGACGTCATTGGGATTTGCACTGACCTGGACGCCAACACTGAGTCACTACCTCATCCGGAGTCACCGCAAAGGCAACGCGCCGCTTTCCGAAGAAGCATCGACTGGATTCATGGGAACTCTCATTCGTTTCTATCAGCGCCTGTTGCGAGGATCTCTCCGGCATCCGTGGGTTATGGCCGTGTTCTGCCTTGCTTTGATAGCAGGCTCCTATGCCGGTTACCATGCCCTTGGATCGGATCTGCTCCCGATGATGGACGAAGGCGGATTTGTACTCGATTACCTCATGCCTGCGGGCTCATCACTGTCCGATACAAATCGCGTGCTCACCGTGGTTGAAAAGATTCTCCGCGATGTTCCCGAGGTCGAAAGCACGTCGCGCCGCACGGGTCTGGAGCTTGGCCTTGCCGGAGTCACCGAAGCTCATCGCGGGGATATTTCCGTCAAATTGAAGCGGGATCGCACCCGGGGCATTGAGGAAGTCATCTCCGAAATTCGCGCGACGGTAACGGAACGAGAGCCCACACTTGAAACGGAGTTTGTCCTTACCCTGCAAGACATGATCGGAGATTTGTCCAACGCGCCCGAACCGGTTCAGATCAAGATGTTTTCGCCGGATGCAGAACTATTGAAGGAATGGGCGCCTCGAGTGGGCGAAGCAATCGGCAAGCTTCCAGGCATCGTCGATGTCGTCGACGGGATTGAAGATTCCATCAGCGGCCCCAGCATGGTGTTTAAGGTCGACGAATCCGTTGCGGCCCGCGCAGGCTTCACGCCGTTCGAGGTCGAGCAGGGTGTCAGTACCATCCTTCAGGGTGAAGAAGCGCCGACGCAAATTATCTCTGAAGACAGGGTCTATACCATTCGTGTGCGGTTTCCCGAATCGACGCGAAAGTCCATCGACAGCATCCGGAGTACGATTCTCACCAGCGCCACCGGGAAATCCGCAACACTTGGCGCATTGGCGACGATGACGGAACTGCCCGGACAAAGCGAGATCGAACGCGAGAACCTTCAGCGCATGGTGGCAGTGACGGCCAGACTGGAAGGCGTCAGCCTGGGAGCCGGCATGGCGGAGGTGCAGAAAACTCTGGCGGCAATGAACCTTCCATCCTCAATACGGATCGCGTACGGCGGCGGATACGAGGAACAGCAGAAGTCATTTCATGATCTGGTGGCAGTGTTGATCATGGCGGTGCTGCTGGTGTTCATCGTGCTGCTGATCGAATTTCGGAGCTTTGCGGCCCCGATTGCAATCCTGTCGTCAGCCCTCCTTTCGATGTCGGGTGTATTCCTTGCTCTTCTCCTGATGGGCCTCACATTCAACATTTCCTCGTTTATGGGCGTGATTATGGTGATTGGCATTGTCGCTAAGAACGGCATTCTGCTGCTCGATGCGGATCAGAAATACCGGCGTGATGGCGTTTCTCCCGAAGATGCCATGGTGCATGCCGGCGGACGCCGCCTGAGACCGATCCTGATGACAGCCTTGGCGACGGTTGCGGGCATGATACCGCTGGCAATCGCGATAGGCGCTGGCTCGCAGATGCTCCAACCGCTCGCGGTGGCGGTGATTGGGGGAATCCTCGCATCGATGATTCTCTCGCTGATCGTGACTCCGGCGGTTCACTACTATTTGGCGGATTAGGAACGGATCGAGGGACGAAGATCGGCCGGTGAGGGGTACAGAAAAGGCAATTCTTTACCTCTCACCGGCCCGCTGGCGCGGGCCACTCTCTCCCTTCAGGAGAGGGTGGCCTGACTCAAACTCATCAGTGGCCTTCGCTGTGTCACTTCCACATAATGCCGTGGTGACAGTTCGCTCTGCCTTCAACTTTCTCACGTACCCGGCAACCCGTGCGGCTTTCCGCGAGTACTTCCGGCGATGGAAACCTGTTCTGTCAAATCTGATTTCCAGCGACGTGTACACCATGGCGTCGGCGATCTCCACTTGCGCGGTGCTTTCGTTTTTTCCATTCACGATATTGCTGATCAGCATCATGCAGAACATCTTTCATTTCGATTCGGCCACGGAATGGATCAGGCAGCTGATTGAAGCCTATATTCCATCTCTAAGCCGGACGGTATCTCCCGCGGTAATTGCGCTGGACATTCAAAAACGATCGGGTAGCGCCCACCTGGAGCTGATATCAGCGCTTATTCTAATGGCGAGCGCCATCGGTGTATTCGTCCCCATTGAAGTCACGCTGAATCGCATCTGGAAAGCATCGGAGAACATGAGCTTCGTCAAAAACCAGATCATTTCATTTGCTGTGGTTTTTCTATGCGGAATGTTATCGCTGTTCTCTTTTCTAATTGGCGGAATCAGCCTTTGGATCATCAAGGCAACGCTGGGACACCTCCCCTTCCCTGCCGTCGAAATATTTGCAGATCTCATCTCCGTCAAGGTTCTGGGATTCCTGCTTTCGATGACGCTTTTCCTGCTGGTGTTTCGATTTCTACCGAACATTCGAATGCCGTTCGACACATTGATCCGCGCTTCGATATTTACGGGAGTGACCTGGGAACTTGGGAAGTACGCCTTTATCTGGGGTCTTCGAAAACTGGATCTGGGCGCAATCTACGGTCCCTATTTCACGGCCGCAGTGGTCCTCATCCTGTGGAGCTACGTATCGGCGATGATCATGATTCTCGGCGCGGAGCTCGCGCACCGCGAGCTCCTGTCGCTCCGATTATTTCGCCCGGCCTTGGAAGAATGGCGGGCTACTTCACGCTGACCGCTGCAGGCTTGGTTAAAGCGGCATCCGGCGTCTTCTCGAATACCGGATGACACCAGTGACGATACTTGGCAGAGCGGCCATGCACGATACCATCGAAGAGTTTCCGCAGTGCAATAGTTCCCTCGCCCACCTGTCCGGATCCGACATTTCGGAAATCGACACGTGTAATAGCACTGATCTGCACGCCGGTTCCGGAGAAGAACATTTCGTCTGCCAGATAAACTTCCGTTCGGTCGATGGTCCTCTCGACGATCTTCCAATTCAGTTCGTCGCGCATGAGCTGGATGATGGTGCGCCGCGTGATGCCCTCAAGGACATTATCGGTAATCGGCGGCGTCGCCCATTCGCCGTTACGATATAGGAAAATATTTGCCGCAGAGCCCTCCGAGACATGGCCATCCTGATTCAGCACGATCACTTCGTCGAAACCGGCCCGATTGGCGTCCGTCTTTGCAAAAGCGGAATTCACATAGGCGCCTGCAATTTTGCCGCGCGCCGGGATGATGTTATCGTCCACCCTGCGCCATGATGAGACCGTCACATGCATGCCGTTCTCTTCGTTGGTGCCGTATCGGCCGAATGGAATCGCGACCATCGACACCTGAGGATGAACGTTGTGCAGACGCACGCCGATGATTTCGTCGTCAAAGAACGCCAGCGGACGAATGTAGCAGTCTTCGCGGTGGCCTTCCATCCGTATCAAATCGGTAAGGTTCTTTGTGAAATCCTCCGGAGTAAATGGAAGTTCCATGCACAGGAGCCTCGCGGATTGCAGAAACCGCGTGAAGTGATCCACCGGACGAAAAATGAAGAGCTGATTTTCGTCATCATTCCAGTAGGCGCGAAGCCCTCCGAACACCGCGGTTCCATAATTCAACGCGTGTGTAAGGATGCCGACCTTCGCCTCTGAATAGGGGACGATACGGCCGCCAAAGAATGCATATTTCGGTAACACCTGAGCGCTCACCTGATCACCTCGATCAAAAGTCTACCATAGCGGCCACTGGCGCGGGCTTCAGGCGAGGGCTACGGATCCGAAAAGTCAGAAGACAACCCAGTGCCGCGATCTCTGCAGCAACGAAAAATGGAAGGTCGGGACTGAGATATCCGAAGAGCGCGGTCGCCATCAAGGGAGCGACAAGCCTCGAAATTCCCGCGAAAGTCTGAGCAACACCCAGTGCTGTTCCGTAGTCTGCGGCGTCGGTGGCTTTGGAGAGCAGTGCCGTTGTCGCCGGAAACAACAGGGCGGTGCCGATCGGGATGAGCGGGATGACCGCAGCAAGAACCCAGAGATTCGGTGCAAAGGGATAACCCGCAAGTCCGACAATCAGAAACATTGTTCCGATGCGCATCGACCAGAGTTCCTTGATCCGGTCCACGATGGGACCCAGAAGCGCCGACCGCATGATGACGCTGAAGACATTCTGATAGAAAAAGATCGATCCGATTGTCAGTACCGTAATGCCGAACTTTCCGGAAAGATAGAGCGCAAGCACGGCGGACATACAGGTCTGTCCGAACATTCCGACGGCGTAGATCAACGTCAACCGCTGCGCATCGCCGCCGGGATGGCGAACGACGTGCCACGCATTGCGCCACACCGGCTGCCGCTTTCGGGTGGCCTGGCCCGGCTTCAGCGATTCCGGCAGCCACATGAATGCAAAGACGAGATTGACCACGCACAACGACGCGGCCAGCGCTCCGGGCGCCAGCTGACCGTATGCCGCCGCCCAGGATCCCAGAACCGGCCCCATCATGGTTCCAATATTAGTGCCTGCCGAAAGCCATCCCAGCGAACGTGTGCGCGATTCGGGACGCACGGTATCGGCAACATAGGCCTGAGTCACACCGGTAGTCCCGCCACCGGCACCCTGGATCACGCGCGCAAGTACAAGCATCCACATGGAATGCGCGAACCCGAAAATGAGATAGCCGGAACCCAGCGCGGCAAGACCAACCAGCAGTGCCGGCCGCCGGCCATACCGATCCGAAACACGGCCCCACAGCGGCGCAGATATCAGCTGAGCCACATAAAACGACGCCATAATGATGCCGATATTCAGAGGGGAAATCTTCAGCGCTTTGGCGTAAAGAGGCATGAGGGGGAAGATCATTGCCGAGCCTGTGAGATCGAGCGTTGCGACAGCGATGAGAATGGCAAGCCGCCGGAATTCATCCCGCGCCTGAATCGACTTACTCTGGCTCTCTGGTTCCATGGTCTTCCTTCAAAGATTATACTTCCTGACAATCATGGCTTCGGATACCCACATTCAGCGCGGGATTCGTCATCTTCGAACAGCCGATCCAATCATGCGTGCCGTAATACGCAGAGCAGGTCCATTCCGGCTGGACCTGCGACATGATCGTTTTCACGCTCTTGCTCTTGCCATTGTCTCGCAGCAGATCTCCGGGAAGGCCGCACGCAGTGTCTGGGAAAAGCTCAAAACAATCGCAGCACCGCTATCGGCGGAGCGAATTCGTCAACTCAGCGTGGATGAGCTTCGGGTTGCCGGCTTGTCGAGGCAGAAGGCGAGCTACATTCTCGATCTCGCAACCCATGTCACGGAAGGAAGGCTGAAACTGAATCGCATGGGCAGGTTATCTGATGATGCGGTGACGGAGTCGCTGGTTGCCGTAAAAGGCATTGGGGTCTGGACGGCTCAGATGTTTCTGATTTTTTCGCTGGGTAGACTGGATGTCCTTCCGCACGGCGACCTGGGTGTGCGAATGGCGATTCAAAAACTCTACGGTCTCGACGAACTTCCCGACCGTGAAACCTGCCACCGCATCGCAGAGCCCTGGCGCCCATATGCCAGCATCGCCACGTGGTATTGCTGGCGCAGCCTGTAAATCGGGGGACGGGGGTAGGAATTCGGCCTACCTCCAATTCCCACCCCCGTCCCCCGAATAGATTTCACTTCGAGTAGATGAATTCGCGTCCGAGGGATCCATTGCCCTGGAACCATGCTTTCAATTCCATGGGTTTATCCGGTGTGCTTTTCTCAAATTCGAACTCCTGACGCTCTTCTGTAAACTGCGACTGTACGGCGGCATTGGTAATCAGTGTGGCGAAGAGCTTCTGCTGATCCTTGTCCCAAACCTGGACGACGGAATTCCCCTTGTCCACAAATGCATAGGTCCCGGCCGGCAGTACATGACCTGGAATTTCAACGGCTTGATCGAAGCTCGCGATTGTCCCCGTAACCAGGCCCTGAGCATTTGCAGCGTGCGGAACAACGATCATCAGTGCAAACGCAGCGAACAATACCAACAAGTGGATTCTTATGACTGACATTGGATTGAACCTCCCTTGAATTTTTGGACTCTTATTGCTTAGACAGGGAGGTTTCGGGTCGAAATGTTAAGAAAGGTAAAGCGGCGCCCAGCCAGGTGGGCGCCGCTTTCGAACTAGATGTGGAAGCGGAACCCGAACGTGATCTGGCGTGGAGCGCCGATTGTTCGGGGAAGGGTCTGCACAATGAATTCCTTGTTGAGAATATTCTGCATGTTGAAGAACACATCCGTACTCTCGTGTACCTGACGGGAAACGGTGAGATCGACCGTCGCAAATCCACCCAACCGCCTGTCGGGAGCGTTTGTATCGTCATCGAATTGGGCGCTCGAGTAGTGATACGCCGCGCCTACGTCCACGAACCGCTTGTTCGTATATGTCAGAGCAGCGGTTCCGCGGTGCCGGGGCACCTGTGCAAGAAACTTGCCGATCAGAGCAGGATTGGCATCGAACTTCGTCACCCGTGCGATGTCATAGATATAGGCGGCATTCACTTTCCAGTTCGTCAGAATCCTGTACTCGGCGTCGCTTTGAATACCCCAGATGTGCGCCTGGCCCATGTTCTGACGCTGCTGCGTTATCAAAGCGGGTGTCGTTGAAATGGTAATATTCGAAACGGCATGGTTAAAGTCATTATCGAAGAACGTGTTCCGCCAGGTCAGATTGCGGACAGGCTCGATATTGACTCCCCCTTCCCATCCGAATAGCCGTTCCGGTCCGAGTTGATCATTGGCCGTCGTCAGAGTGGTACCAACCGAGAACTGACGATACAGTTCGTTGAGGGTTGGCGCACGAAATCCCCAGCTGATTCCGCCCCAGGCCGACACTCGATCTGAGAACTTGTACAGCGCGGCGGCATGCGGGCTGCCCACGCTATTCGTCTTGTCGGCATAGTCGGCATTGATCGGTAATACCGTATCGGCCGGATTGAGATCTGTCTCCACTCTGGACGCATCGTAGTTCGTCCAATGATCAAGTCGTCCGCTCAGCGTGACCCGAAGTTTCGGTGTAACCGCGATCAAGTCCTGAACAAATCCGCCGATGTACTTCTGCTTGCCACCAGCAACTCGGGTCAGGGTCTGTGTTCCATTAACAGCATATGCAGTCTCGTTTGTGTGGCCTTCGACCCAGGTCGCGTCTGCTCCAACGGTCAGAATGTTTCTTCCTCCAAGCGCTTTCGTCCACTGCGCCATTCCGTTGGCGGAATCCACCGGCACACGCTGCGTCAGAGTTTGACGAGATACAGATCGCGGAGGAGTTGCGGCTGGCACAGCCAGGAAGTTGCTGTGGAATTCTTCAAAGTTGGTATTGATGGCCACCTGCAGATCACTTCCGTCCGAAAGTGTAGCGTGAACGCCGACGTTGCCAGACAACCACCGGGTGTCGTTGCCTTCAGGCACACCGGGAGTCACCGTCGTTGCCACTTTCGCATTGTTGCGATTCTCGGTGAAACGTCCGCCATTGAAATAAATATTCACCTT
>Ga0184628_10000561_pt1 | contig 19751 bp, 15 predicted proteins | sample PLM4_5_b1_FD_133149 | JGI IMG/M metagenome (GOLD analysis project Ga0184628, IMG submission 133149) | Groundwater sediment microbial communities from an aquifer in East River, Colorado, USA - PLM4_5_b1 | ecosystem: Environmental > Terrestrial > Soil > Riparian zone | place: USA: East River... | reverse complement strand
CGCCGGCGCGCGGGGTGTCCTGTTCTCAACACGCACCACGGCACTGCTCTGTTTTGGAGAAGGTTGGTATCAGGCCAAGTCGTCGGGCGGCGAATGGAAACTCGGAGTCGACCGATCCGATCTTCCTCTCGCCTATTACGGTTCGGTTTCGCGGCTTGCGGATGGAATCGCAAAGATGCTCGCCGGCGGCGACGCAATCCTGACGACGGTTCAGCATGGTGCCGATGACACTGCCGCCAGCTTCGATCTCGCGTTTAACCGCATGAATCTTCCGAGCGTCATTCGGGTTCAGCGCATCCGCGCCAACATGACCATGCCGGGAACAGTTATGGCCATGGCGACGAATCCTGCATACGTGATCGGGTTGGGTCCGGTGGGCGAAGAGGAACTCCCGGCTCTCCTGCAAAAACTTTTATCGCCGGATGCGCCCGTGCGCGCGGAAGCCGCCGCGGATCTCCAGCAGCTCGGCCATAAGGCAAAAACCGCCGAGGCGGGTTTGATCAAACTCCTGAGTGATCCAGCCGAACGCGTCCGCATCGCCGCAGCATCCGCGCTCCTGCGCATAACGGGCAGCAACAATGAAGCCGTTAGTGTGCTCTCTCGTGGGCTTGCAAGCACCGACCCCGCTATTCGGCGCGTCACAGCCGACGCGGTCGGACGCGCGGGCGCGGGCGCGGCGCCGCTGATTTCCAGTCTTACGCCCGTGCTCAAAGATCAAAACGTACAGACACGGCGCGCCGCTGTTCGGGCTGTCGCCACGCTGGGGCCTGTCGCTTCCGGCGTTGCCAGCGCGCTCATTCCGCTACTGACCGATTCGGGACTGAAGATTGAGGCGGCCGATGCGCTCGGAAGGATTGGCCCGGCCGCTCGTCCGGTTCCCGCTCCCCTGGTTAAAATGCTGGCCGACGATCAACCCATGACCGTGCGCCTCGCCGCGGTTCGCGCGATGTCGCAGATCGGCGGACCGGAATCGCACCCTGCCGTCGACTTCATCATCAAAACCCTGCCGTCTATGGATGAAATCGGCGAGTACAACACGGAGATTTACCTTTCCATGCTCGGACCGATCGCCACCGACGCCATTCCCGCTTCGCAGAGAACCAGGCTTGCCAACCCCGTGTTGCCGACCGCCACACTCTGGGCGATCAAGGCCGATTCACTCCCCTGGCAGATGCAGGGCGGGAGCAGAGGCGGTTTCGGCGGCGGGCCGGGCGGAGGTGGAGGAATGGGCGGAGGCCCCGATCTATTTTCCACCATGTACAGCGCCTATTTCCGGGAGCTGGGTGAACGCCTGCGACCGGTCGCATTGATCCTCCTGAAGCAGATGCAGGAAGGCGCCGATAAGAACACGCCGGATTGGGGCTATAAACTGTTGGCTTGTGCTCCCGAAGAGTCCATTGCCCAACTCACAGCCGCCCTCACTTCCGACAATCTGGCGACGCGTGAGAAGGCCGCCGTAGTGTTGGGATACATGGGCACCGCGGCCGCTCCAGCCCAGGCTAAGCTTCGCACCGCAATCGACAAGGCCCCGACCGAGCGTGAAAAGCGGCTGGTGGAGTGGGCCTTGCATGAGACTGGAGTCGACTGAGAAGTGAGACATGCGCGCCCTTACGCCCCCATGTTTATCATCCCGCGCATCCTCGGCACATTGTCACCGTAAGGCAAATATACAAAACTCAGCAATTGACCGGTTTTCCTTAGGCTACGCTGTGAGTCCAGTAGACGAACGGCCCGGCGTCTTTCAAACATGAAAAGCGAGATTGAAAATATGGAAAAGTTTTGGTACCGCATTGCGTTTGCGATTCTGGTGTTTTCCTTCTCCGCAGTGACCATTCTGCGCGCACAGGATGGCGGCTTTGGCGGGGGCGGACCCGGCGGGGGCGGATTCGGCGGGGATTCCATCGATGTCACTGGGATACTGGGAGACCGTGGTGGACGTGGTGGCGGCAATCCTGGCAATCGCGGCGGAAGTCCGCTACCGGATTCCAAGCAAATGTATTCTGAAATCCAATCTATTTTGAAAAAAGGCAAGACTCCTTTGCAGAAGGCCCAGGAAAAACCGTTGATCAACTTGCTCGATCAGGAAGTTGTGAATCTCAGCGACCAAATCCAGGTGCTACGCAATAACAGTAACGACCGCGGCGGCCCCCCCGGAGGTTTTCCCGGTGGTGGGGATTTTCCTCCCGGTGGTTTTCCGGTGGGAGGAGATTTTCCACGTGGTGGGGGCGACGTCCCACGCGGCGGTAATAGTGGCCCCGGACCGGGTGACAATAACAATCAGATCAACACCCTGAATGTGCAGATCGAGACACTCACCAGTATCAAGAATGACGATTTCATCGATAACAAACTCTCGTCGTTTCTGTCACCCGAACAGGTCGCCCTGGTCAAAAAAGCGAAAGCGGAGGACAAGACCAATGCTACATGTCTGGGCGGCATGCTGGATCGCTCGGCCAATTTGCAGAACAACAACGGAGGTGGACGCGGCGGACGCGGCGGCAACACCAATTTCAATCCGCCTTTCAACAATAACAATTCCAAAAAAACCGATGGTCAGCCTTTTTGCATGACGCAGGAAGCGACTGCCAGTGCGCGTCTTGAGCCGATTCGCAAAGTGCTGGCCGCCGGCAATCTGCCACTGGCAAGCGACAAGGAATCGTTTGCGGAAATCTTCATGAAATCCCAAATCAAGGATTTAGAGGATGGATTGCGCTCCAGCGTAGCGGGTGCTTTTCCCGGCAATCGCGGCGGTTTCAATCGCAACAACAGTCAGGAGCGGATCATCCAGTCATCGACCGACGATATGTACAAGAAAGTGGAGATGATGCTGGAGCCTGCACAGGCTGAGACACTGAAGAAATGGCATCTGAACCAAATTCTCTCCCGCGGTGGAGTCGATTCTCTGATTTCGGTCGAGGCCATGCAGGGTACGCCGCTTAGCGACGACCAGATCGCTCGCGTAAATGTAGCGTTTCCGGAATATCGCAACCAGATACTGTCCGCAGCGAAATCCTCGAAACAGAATCCGTCCGCCAAAGATCTGGACAATGCCGCGACCGCCAAAGTCCTCAATCTGTTGGATGCCAAACAGATCGAGTCGTATCAGGCCGCGAAAAAACTCATAACCGCAAAATAAAGTGGGCGATGTATGGTTTCAGTCTTTTGCCGAGCGTGGCAAACGCGTGAGCACGCTCGTACCGCTTGGGTAGTGTTCCTGATAGTTCTCCTCAGCACTGCTGGGATGCTTTCCCAGAACGGTCCAGCCGGTGTTGTGGCATCCATTAAGACAGACAATCCTCAGCTTTCGGTCGATGTTGCCGTCTTTGATCCTCATGGAAGGGCGGTCACGAATCTGAATCGCTCGGATTTCGAACTTCTGGAGGACGGCACTCCACAGAAGATCGGCGGTTTCACTTCGGTCGATAAGCCGTACAACATTTTGCTGCTTCTCGACTGCAGAGATGGCACGCAGGACCGGTTGAGTCTCCTCACCGGATCCCTCTCGCGGTTTACCGATCAATTGCGGCCGGAAGACCGGATCGAAATTGCAGTCTTCGGCAGCGAGGTCCATGTCGTACTCGATTGGAATTCGGAGCGACGAGGGGAGATTCATATCGGAGACAATCCGATCTGTAAGAATACCGATTTGTACGCCGCGCTGGACTGGAGCTCGAAAGAAATCCGCAAAGTCTCTGGTCGTGGAAGTGTCGTGGTATTCAGCAACGGATATCAGACGGAAGTGCACCGTCAGGAAATGCTGGTGGACGGCGTCAAAGTGCAGCGCATTGTCCCTCCGGCAAAAGACGCGGAATTCCAGAGAATTTTGAAAATGGCGCGGGAGGGCGCCACGCCGTTTTACTTTATTGCGGTCGACTCGGATTTCAATCCCGGGAGCCAGGACTCCGGCCCGGTGCAGGATCTGCAGCAGCTACGTTCGCGAGTGGAACAGCTGGCTGAAGTATCGGGGGGGCGCATTGTCTTTCCGCGGGAATCATCGGAAGTTGTCCCGCTGTTTCTGCAGATTGGCCGCGATCTGGGAGCCTCCTACAGCCTGGCATTCACGCCGCAGCACACCCGTGACGGCAACTATCACACAATCGATATCCAGGTTCGAGAAGAGAACTACTACGTGCAGCTGGCCCGCAAGGGCTACACCGCCAACTGAATCTTACTGTGGTGGAAGCATCCGGCGGGCGATGCTCTGACGTGTCGCTGCGACCTGTGGGCGGTAGGGCGATGTCGGATATTCCAGCAGGAAGGTGTCCGCATTGTCCAGCGCGGCCTGCCACAGCTTCTGATGCACAAACACATTGATCAGGATAATGCGCGCTTCAAACAATTTGGGATCCAGTTCCAGCGAGTGCTTCAATTCCCGTTCGGCATCTGCGTAAGTCTGGGAGCGAAAGTCGAGGCGCCCAGACAATAAAACGCTGTTGCGAGTTTGGGATCGCGCATGATGGCTTCCATCAAAGCCTCGCGAGCGGCTTTGAGTTTGGCGACAGTGTCTGCGTTTGTAGCCGACAGAATCTCGATATCCGCTTCTTCCAGAAAGAGCCGTCCCAGAGAGACCGTAGGCAGGACAAGAAGGGTCTTTGAAGATTCGGTTGTTGTCGCCGCAGTGGGATCTTTATGTGAGAGGGATATGCCGCGGGCTCAAAGAAATGACAGTGCTGCCGCGAAGCGGCGGGTGAGGGGTGCGGATCCAAAGTCTCTTCACCCGGTGCTTCGCACCACCCTCTCCCTTCGGGCGAGGGATTCCGCCCAACGTCTTACGGTACAGCGGAGATCACTTTGATCTGTGCAGAAACGGACGCTCCTTTATTAATGGTGACGGAGCGAGCCTGCGCCTCGAAGGGTTTCAGGAACACCTGATCCAGATAGGCGCCCGATGGAACATCTTCCCAGGCAAAGACCGCGTAGTCGCCCGGTGGGACGTTGGCGAAAGTGAACTTCCCCGTCTGATCGCTGGACGCGGTCTTATACAAATCGATGCGGCCTCGCGAAGCAGGAACCAGGACGCACGTCGCGGCCTGAAACGGCTGGCCTTTGTAGTCTTCGACCGAGCCTGTAACCGAACCGGGAGTGAATCCAAGCTGCACGGTCAGCGGCAGATTTTTTCCAGTCTCCACTTGCAGCTGTTCGCTGAATGCATCGGCATTCCCATAGCGGCCTCCACTGACGTAGCCTCCGTTCGAGACTCCGGTTACGGTCAACCGGTAACTCATCGCTGCAACATTGCTGAGAACGAAAGTGCCGTCGTCCATCACCTGAGCCTGAACATTTCCAACTGGAACATCTTCGGTCGGAGCCAGCTGAACCCTCAGGCGATTCATCTGAAATTGTTGCGGAGGTTTGGAATCATCAACGGCAACCTTGCCGGTAATGTCGACACCCGGACTCAGAATTAGATTGATGTTGTCCACACTGCCATAGCCCACTTCCACTCGCGTGCGCGCGGACAGAAGCTGATTCTGTGCGGGCTGAAACGCCGTCAGATTGTACGAGCCGGGAACAACGTTCTGAATTTCAAAGGTGCCATCCTGGTTCATGAAAAACTGGGCCGGACCTCCGGGTCCACCACCGGGACCGCCTCGGCCTCCGCCACCTCCCCGGCCTCCACCCGCCGTGCTGGCTCCGACGCGAGTAAACAAAATCTGCACTCCGCCTCCCGGACCGCCGGGTCCGAAGGACCCACCTCTTCCGCCACCGCCGCGTCCATTCTGCTGTGTTGCCTGCGCATTCTGCTGCGCCGCAGTCTGTGTGGTTGCGGTCGCAGCAAGCTCCGGCACCGTAATCTTTCCCTTGACCTTCACGGTGTGCACCGGCCGCAACACAAAATCCACTCCCCGAATTTCCTGGGCTGCGGGAACCCTCACGCTGATGGCAGTTTCCGGATCCGTCCCGCCCGGATAATACGTTGCAGCATAGGATTCCTCACTTCCTGCTGAAGCTGCCGATGCGGCGAGAGGCTGAGGAGGACCGCCGCGTCCACCCGGTCCCGGTCCGAAACCGCCGGCATTCGGCGTGGCGCTGATGAAGTAGTCACCCGGATTCAGCCAGTACAGTCGATAGTCTCCCTGATCGTTGGTCATTTCCTGGCGACCGGAAACAAGTGTGCGAACGCCGTTCACATATTGATAGGTGAGCGCCTGCACCTGAACTCGCGGCAATGCATCGCCATGTTCGTCGATAATTTTTCCTGCAATTGTTCCCGTGGGAACCAGTTGAACGGTGAGAGCAGTGACACGCTGTCCAGCAGTCAACGTGATTGGCGTCCCTCTTCCGTTCCATGTTCGTTGACCATATTCCTGACTGATGTATCCATCGCGGTCGACGGCAACTTGATACTGACCGGGATTCACATTGAGAAATTCGAATCTGCCATCTTCGCCGGTTGTCGTTTGATTCTGCGAACCATTACCTCCAACTCCATTGCCTCCAGGGCCGCCCGGCTGCTGTCCTCCACGTCCTCCCTGTTGTCCGCCCCGGCCGCCCTGTTGCGGAAGCTGCGGAAGCGCACCTTGTGGAAGTTGACCGTTCCCTAACGCACTCGCATTGACACCTCCCGCGACGGACCTCAGCGTGATGGTGGCTTTCCGTACCGGTTCGCCGCTGCCGGCTCGCAATACGGACCCCGAAATGGAAGCCTTTTCCGTCTGCTGGGTAGCAGACGGAGTCGAAGACGCGGTCGACGGAGGATTCTGTTGAGCGCTGGACGTCGCAATGGATACCAGCTGCAGTAGAAACAAAGCGAGAGCGAACACCGGCCATCTGGAATTCATGGTCGGAGTGTACTGTCCGTATTCGGCGACGCCTGTTAAGATTTGTAAAAGCGATCGAACGGCCGTACTCGCCGGAAGAGGGGTATCACCTCTCGAAGGATCTGGCGGATCAGGCGATCAAGATGATCAAGGACCAGAAGCCGGGTAACCCGTCGAAGCCATGGTTCACTTGGTTCTGCCCCGGCGCCAACCATGCCCCGCACCAAGCGCCACAGAAGCACATTGATTGGACCGACTATCATTCGAGCTGGACCGATGCTCAACGGCATGGAATTCAATCGGTATCAGCTCGCCGTTGTAAATGAAGTTGAAGCTCGGGCTGCCGTTCGCACATTGCAGAAGGTTGGAGTCGACTTCATCAAACTCCACCGACGGATATCGCGCGATTCATACTTCGGCATCGCGGAAAAAAGCAAAAGGATCGGCCTGCGATTCGTCGGACATGTCCCGATAACCGTCTCGCCTGGCGAAGCTTCGGATGCGGGTCAAGCGTCGATCGAACACACACATACCTCGATCAAGCGGATGCTTGCGTCTGGCATGATTGTGGAATCAGACATCCGTCCGGACGCAGAACTGGACGATCAGCGCAGACGCTACTATCGGCTCTCGAAACTTGGCCGCAAAGTCCTTGTTGCAGAAACCGCCCGCATGGAAAAAATGCTGCGACACGCCAGAACAAAGCGCGTGGCAAAAGTAGTATAGCCAATGAAAGCCCTGGGGATTCTCGCAGTGTCGTGCTCCATAAGGGGCTACAGGTTGTTGCTACGTGTATATCCCCGAGCATTCCTCATTGAATTTGAAGATCTGCTTTGTCAGGCATTTGAGGATCTATCGCTTCGCGCACTACAGCGCGGTGGAATGTTTAGCCTTGTAGCTCTTTGGGCGCGAACTCTCGCGGATCTCTTTGTGTCGGCACTGGCTCAGCGTGTGCGGAATAACTCGGATTGGAGGTTCAGAGTGAGCTGGGTCGAGGCATGCACGCTGGGAATTCCGCTGGGAGCTGCGTTGGTCTTTCTCCCGCTTTTGCTCGGTGCAGGATTTCTTTGGCCAATCTCAAGGACGCTTCACGCACTCCTTCTTTCGAACAGTGCGTTCAGTATGGGCGCGTTGGCTTCCCTCGTTTCCATTGTCCCAGCATGGTTACAGTCCCGCGTCCACGTATGGAAGCGGTTCGATCGCATCACCTGGATCGTCTCAACCGTACTCGGTGTGTTCAGCGGTTGGGCACTCATGTCTGCCTTCTTTACCGGGAAATTCATTTCCTTGCCTGTGGCGCCCTATCTCCCGCTGCTCCATTTAGGAGGTTTTGCGCTTTGCGGGTCCGTCCTTGGCCTTTTTCAAATGACGGTGCTGGCCATCAGGAGTTCAAGAGCCTGGGCATGGCTTCCGGCATGCACCGCCGGAATGATCGCGGTAGGCTTTGAAACGACCGCGATCGAGGGGCTGCTGATGGGAGGGCATTCTTACCGAGGCGGAGTGGTGATGGCGTTGGGGGCTTTGATCGTCGCAATGGTAGGCGGCGCGGTATTTGGCCTCCTGACCGCTACGCCATTGGAATGGATTCTTGAATCTCGCAATCTCACTGAGGACTTCCCGGGGAGCGACAAAGATTCGAGATCGCGAATAAATTGATCTGCCACCATTGGCGATTACTCCAGCAGAGAATGTAACACCTCAATGTGCGGACATTGGAGGAGGCTAAATGAATTTACAAATCCATCGTATCGAGCGCAACATCCTTTTCGCTTGCCTGATCACTTTCAACACTGTGCCGCTTGCCCGGGCAGTTCCTCAGGCTCCGCCGGAGACAACTGGCGATGTGACATCTCGGAAACTATCACATATCCTGATACTCGAATCAGGAAAGGCCTCTACTCTCACGCTGAGGTGAATTTATGAAAACAATTTACGGCCTGACGATCCTTTTCCTAACCATGTCGACACCGGCGTTTCTTGAGGCGCAGGGACAAGGCATAACAATCGTTGAAACGGAAACCGTCAATGGCGCAACACACACGGTGCGTTTCCAGATGGATGGGCAGCACCTTCGTATGGAGACGTCCGACAATTCCAATCGCGGTATGGTAATGATTTTCGATGGGCCTGCTCAAAAGATTCAAATGCTCAATCCTGAAGCGAAGAATTACACGGAAGTTGCAGTCCCGACCCGGGAAGTGATTGATCGCGTCATATCTTCCATGCCGGCGGCGTTCGCTGCAAATTCTGAATTGATTCACAAGAAGCTGGAATATCTGCGCACCGGCGCGGAGCAAGGCCAGCAGCCCTGCGTTCTATACGAGGGGTCCCGTAAAGGGGAAAAAGTTCAGGAGATTTGCATGGCAGACGGCACTATTTTCGGTCTGACACAGACGGATATCAATCTGGTGAAGGACTCGGCAAAGTTGTTGCGATACCTATTCGTCGATATGGACCCGATGGGTGAAAACCCTGCGGAAGTCGCCGATCCCATCACTCTGATTGGAATAGCAGATGACCAACGAACCTTCGATATACCGATCTGGCGCACTGAATTTCGAAATGGAATCGCGCATTCCACGTTGAAGATCACGGAGGTCCACAAGGGCACGTTTCCCGCTTCCTCGTTCCAGGCGCCGGCAGATTTTAAGGCTCAAACTCCCCCAGGTTTGCCGCCGGTGCGGCAGTGATCGAAGAAACCGCCGTCTATGGAGTGTGGAACGGATCCGTTCGGCGCGTTCAACTGGCAATTCGATTCCAACGTCTCAAAACTTGGCACTATATTTGAGTGTGTACTGCGGTGATTGCTCATACAGAGCACATCGAGTTCAATCAAACGAGACCGCAGAAAGCTGGCGCCCCGGCTTCCCAGAATAATAATCTTTTATCGTTAAGGCCAGTCGGTGATTTTGATTCGACTCGCCAGATTATTTTCCTGGTCTCGCTGATAGGTGACCTTTAGCAAAGACCCCGTTTTCCCGTCTAGACCCTGCACGAATCTTTCGCCACCAACGACAAGTGTTTTTTCGTCATATTTAAAACTCATGTTCTTTATCGAGCCTTCTTTCCCACTGAGACCCGCTACGTTACCTGCAGCATTCATCTAAGTGTTGCGGTCGGTTTGCCATTGTTGCCGTCCAACATTTGTCGAATGGCTTCTTTCAGATGGAGCGCGTGTCCGGAGGTAAGGACAACTCCGCGGCCGCTCTCTATCTCTACCTAGACGGAACTCACTCGCCTGAAAGCAAGATATGCGAAAGGAATATTGTCGAGTCAAATGTAGCCCACCAACCACTGTGCGACGCGCTTCCAGGCGTCTGTGCCGGAGATCAGGAGGCGCAGTGGTACTGAGATCACGAGTATCGTCCCGCCCCAAGCGTAGACAGGATGTATGCGGCCGCGGGAGGTTTTGTCATAGATGACGCCAGCCAGGATGAACAGAAATGCGAGGCCGAAGAAGGCCGGTGGTCCGAGCGGTAGCACGCTTGGAAAGCGTCCAACAGCAGCCACGACGATGCACACGTAGGCCAGCAGCATCAGTCGCTTGTGAGCCTCTTTGTTGGCGCGCAGGAGCAGCGCCCCCGTGACGAAACCGGCAAAGAACAGCATGTCACTCAAGGGGATCATCAGGAACTGATCGGGATCGATACCCGCAGGCGCCTCGCCTCGCGCCGCCTTCTTCAACGCCGTCAATGTGCCGATGATAACCATAAGTGCCGCCAGGACCCCACCTGCGATTCCAAGTCGCCGGTGCACAACGATCCTGCTCTGTGCGACCAACGTTGTCTGCGCGATGAACAGCAGCACCCACGCGGAGAACAGCATGGCATGGGTGTGCACGAGCAGCGTGAAAGGCCCGCCGGTCTGCGTCAGCGGGGGCAAGCGGCTGAATATTCGGAAGTAGTAAGTTGGCCCGAACCCGATAAACACTGTGAGAGCTAGCGCGATGGCGATGCCGCCATAGAACACGCGATCGTGCCGGCTCACCGATGGCCGCCGTGATGCGAGGTTCGTCGTGGCGTCGTGAATGTCGGACACTGTTGGATTCATGCGTCCACCTTCGATCCCGCCATCACCGTGACGATCTCCTCGCTCTGACGGACGAGACCGGACACGTATGCAAAGGTGAAGAGAGCTTTGTCGTGCATCTTAAGGCTCATCTCGGTGCAAACATCGCTGCCGGCGATGACTCGGAAGCGTACCGGGGCCTGAGCTTTGATGTGCAGGAGTTCCTCGAACTTGTCGTGGTCAGTCATTGGCGAACCTCCTTTGGTGATCGGCAGAATGTGCGAAAACCGCCGATGCGCAATTTTGCACAGAACTCCGGTGCCACGCACCACTCAGACCTGTAGTTTTGTCGGAGCCTCTGAGGGCGTTCGCAGGGATCGGCCCGTTTTTACGCCGTCAACCCGTGCCGATGGGCGAACGATGCGGCTTCCGTACGGTTGACGGTGCTGGTCTTGGCGAAGATATTGCGCAGGTGGTGCGAGACCGTGTTGAGGCTGATAAACAATTCGTCAGCTATTTGCTGGTTGCTCTTGCCGGCAGCGAGCAGGCGCAACACCTCGACTTCGCGCTCAGAGAGGCCTGTCGGGTGGACAACCCTGCTCTTGCGCTCCTGCCGCTGCGCGCGCAGGACGTCGGCTTCGACGCCGAAGTGCTTCGCGATAAACCGAATAATGTGCTGAACACCCATCCGGTCGCGCCAAACATCGATGGGTGACCGGCCTGGAACGGTGATCAGCGTCGAATGCGCCATCCGGTCCACCAACGCCTGCGCGGCGGCTAGTGGGATCACCTGGTCGTGCGAAACGTTGACGTAGAGCGTCGGCGCGGCGACGCGCGCGGCGATCCCCAGCAGATCGGTGCCGTCGAGGAGATCTTCCCAATACTGCAGCGCATCGTCCTCCAGCGCGTCGTGAGCAACTGCGGCGAGTGACGTAGCGGAATGCCGGTCCTGGATGCCACTAATCAGCGAGCCTCGCATATTTGCTTCCACCTGCAGATCGATATGCCGCAGGCTCAGCACGCGGCGGTTAGCCTCCGACGCGCCGCCTTCGATTGAGACGAGGCTGGAGACCCGGTCCGGTGAAGTCTCGGCGATATGGCAAGCGACGACCGTCGCCGACCCAATAGCCAGCAATGCGACGCGCTCCATACTGAGCGCCGCCAGCACCGCGTCGAGATCTGCGGCAAACGTCGCGAGCGAAAGCGCGCCGATGCACCGCTCGGAAAGCCCAGCACCGCGAAAGTCGAGATTGATGACCGTGAAGTAGCGGGCGAAGAACTCGATCGCGCCGCGATGCAGCGCGACATCCCAGTTCAGCGCAAGGTGATTGACGTGATAAGGGAACAGCATCACGACGGCAGGTCCGTCGCCCAGCGTGTGGTAGGAGACGCGAACTCCATCCCACGTTGTCGCATGACGGATCGGAGGGCCCATGACGGCGGATTATAACAGCAAGCGAGTTGTGAGCGTCGGTATCACGCGGCGTCTTTTGCCCTATGGATCCGCGACTAGGCGAAAACGACAGCCTCGCCCGATGCAGGGCAAACCATAGACAGGATGATAAGTAGGGTCTTCCAAGCTTCTGTGGTCGGCGTCGCAATGGGGGTCTTACGTCAGAGCGCTTCTGCGAGCTAAAACTTCACCGTCTCATAACATCGTATTATGTGAGGAACACAGTCGATCCGAAAAAGCAAAAAGCAGGTCGCACCTCTCATAGTTTCTGCTCGGGACCTGGACATAGCATTTCGTCTTGACCAGGAGCTAATTCGAGCAGAGCGTGAAATCCTTTAGTTCAATTGGATTCAAAGCGGAGAATTTCACGAAAGATTTGCAAAGATCGCGTTCGGACTCGACGAAGTAGTCTTTATCCACCAACCGCCCCTCTTGTTTACTTATCTCGTGGATATGTCCCCAATTCCTGGAGCAACTGGCGTTCTGTCGCTCGCTCTGCGGCATTCAGCCGCAATAGGAAAACTGTAACGCTGCCAACAATTGAAACCGGCTCAATGATTGGACCGTGCAGTCGGAAATGATCCGGCCAACGATCCTGCCGAGGATGAAACAATCGAGAAAGTTCTCCCGTTTGTGAATCCAATGAAGCGAGGTCGCTACCCTTATATCGGTTGCAAAGCATGCACGCCAAGGCAAGATTTTCGAGAGTGGACGGCCCGCCGTGCTTACGGCTCACAATATGATCGACTTGATGAGGGAATCCAGTGTCCTGTTCGTCGATAAGGCAATATTCGCAGCGCCCATTCGCCCGCTGAGCCACGACGGCTCGAAGCGCATCAGTCACGGGAAAGGGTCAGCCGAGCTTTGGCCTTGGCCAATCGCAGGATGTGCTCCAACTCCATAAAGTGTTCGAGTTCTGATTTTTCATCCGGCGACAGATGCTGATTCTGTTCTCGTTCAATCAAATCGGCCACTCTTTGTTGGGCCGCTGGAGAAGGACGGTAATTCGCCACCTCTTGAGGTGTCGTCCCTGCCGCAATGAAATCAATAATCTCAAGGTAGACTGGAGTCGCTGCACTCATTGTGTTTTGAATGATACATTAGGCGCCCTGCGCACCGCGACCTCGTTCTACACCCAAGTAAAGGTCAAACACTGTTTGTTTACGCCGTTCACCGAATGAGGGTGAAGGGCACGTTTTCATGTTCGACATTGATTAGGTCGCCAGACGTCCAGGTTCAGTTCAAGAGGGTACTGGAGTTGCGAACGTGTGGGAACGAGACTCACAATGTCCGATATCATCCAATTCAGGTTGGCGGGAAGAATGGCGGGAAAGGCAGAATTGTTTCGCCATGTCTTTGGTAGGATTAAACCATTCAATTCCCGTTTGGGCTACTTTGGGAATTGAACCTGCGTTCAATTCCCATTTTTCGTATTGTGCTTAGTGCTACGAGACCTTTGGTGTTCCTTCCCGCCATTCGATAGCTGGATAGCAATCAGCAAATGCAATGGAAGAACATTGCCGCAGACATTCCCTTTCGGCAAAATTTTCCTCATTCATAGAATGGGAGTGAGAATCACGGACACTTTCGAATTCTACGGTCGTGGAAACACACCGGATTTTCCCCATGCTCTCGACGCGTTAGAGTTTCCGTACCATTCGGGATTTCGAGGGCGGCCATTGGATATTCTGAAGAGGAAATCCCTTGCAATGTTTGTATGGTTCTTCAATACTCGGCGCCAATAATCGTAGTCTTCCAATTTTTCAAGTGCTGAGCGGGGTGGCGGACCTTCCAAGCTGCACGCCCGTGCCGCAGCGGCAGCGAAGAGAGTCGGGCATTCAGACGCACCTCATAGAGTGAGGAGGGTTAGATGACGAGAAGAAATCTGATTCTTACAGCGATGCTCCTGGTTTTGCTTGCCGGCAATGCGCTGGCGCAAGGAGGCAACGCACAGCTCGGGGGGATCGTTCAAGATCCAGGCAAAGCTTTGATTCCGGGTGTGACCATCACGGCGATCAATGTGGACACGAACGTGACCTCCACGACTCTGACCAATGAGTCGGGCGCTTACAATTTTCCGGTGCTCTCGCCGGGAACCTACAAGGTTTCCGCCGAACTAACTGGCTTCAAGAAGGGAGTATACGAAAATTTCAAGTTAGGTTATGCAGCACAGTCGCGCCTGGACTTCTCGCTGACTGTCGGTACGACAGCGCAGACCGTGGAAGTCACGGCGACGGCGGAGACCGCGCTCCGCGAATCGTCCGCGTCGGTGGGCGACGTCCTTACGACTGAGAAGATCGGCACACTTCCTATGGTGGGAAATAATGTGCTCTCACTGTTGGAGATCCTGCCGGGCCTTCGGTTGAGCCCCACGGGCGACGCCGGGAATACAATTGGCGGACTGAGCATGGATGCCATCAACGTAACTCGCGATGGCCTCAGCATCAATGACACCCGTTATTCCAGCACGACGTATGGAACCAATACATTCACCTCAACCACGTTACTTCCGGATTTGGTCGGTGAAATTCGCCTGATCGTTGCTCCAGTAGATGCCGAACTCGGCCGGGGCAACTCCCAAGTCCAGATCATGACCCGCTCTGGAACCAACAAGTACACGGGCGCCGCTTCCTGGAATATCCAGAACACCGCGCTGAACGCCAATTCATGGACCAATAACCACACGCTTGTGAATGGGCAGCCGACCCCGCTGAGCTGGAACAACAATAACCAATACACGGTTAGTTTCGGCGGCCCCGTTTCGATTCCAGGCTTGTATGACGGCAAGAACAAGACGTTCTTCTACGCGCTGTGGAATCAGAACATTCACGACACTCGCGCGAACGTGACATCGAACGTGCTCACCCCCACGGCGCGCCTGGGAATCTACCGTTACTTTACCGGGTGGAATCCGATCGGATGGAATACAACAAGCACAGGTGTGGTCAGTCCTGCGTTCCCGTTGTCCGCTACTGCTCAGGCTCAAGCCACCGCAGTTTCTGTAGATCTGAACGGTAATCCGGTGGCGCCGAAGTTCAATTACGATGGGTCTCCATACTCGGGGTATCTGGCTTGCTTCAGCGTGTTCGGCAATCAGCGGTTGGACACAACGGGCAAAATGGTTCCATTCACCGCGGCGGATTGCCCGGGCGGGACGATAGCGACACCATCTTCCGGTAGCGCCTGGGATCCGCTCCGCACCATTGGCGATACCTCCGGTTACCAACAGAAGATTTTGAGTATGACACCGCTTCCCAATTATTATGGCGGCGGCGACGGCCTGAATATCGCGCAATACCAGTTTCAACAGCACCGAAACGGCAGCAACAGCCTCAACGCCGAGGTGGGCGCCGATCTCAACGTCAATACGAAGCAGATCAACCTGAAGATCGATCAAAACTTCACGTCAAAACACAGACTGGCTGTGAGCTGGAGCTACCAGCATGACGACAGCGACGCGAACCTTCCCGGTTATCCGGACGGAATTTCCGGTTCGATCACCCGGCGGCCCTATGTTCTGACGGCCAACATGACGTCCACGCTTGGAGCCTCGCTGGTCAACGAAGCCCGTTTCGGCGTGAATCACAATTCCGAATTGACCCTTCCGGCGTGGTTCAGTACAGACCCCAGTGTTAAGAGTGCGGCTGAAACGTTACTCATGACCGGAGGTGCGAGCGTCCAAAACCCCAATTACATCTACAAGACGATTATTGGCAACGGCGTAGGAAACATCCTCAACTCGGGTGGCCCCATGCTCACCGGGGCGGGCGGGTCGATATTCGGAGCTGCGTATCCCATCGCCCTAAACGCCCTTTGGAGCTACGGGGACACTCTAAGTTGGACCCACGGCAAACACGCGTTCAAGTTCGGCGGTGAAATCCGGCTTCCACGAACGAACGGAAACGGCAATACCCAGCCTTATCCGTCCGTCGCGTACGGCAACAATGCCAGCTCCGCAACTACGGTGGGTGTGTTTTGCACAAGCGGCGCCGGAACCGCAGCTAGTCCGTGCCCGACGACGAACTTCACCACCGAACTGCCGGGCTTGCTGGGACAGGCGACGACCGGTACTTCGGCGCGGGGCAACGTCAACAACTTGTTGTACTGGATGAACGGCTCCGTTGCCACTGTCCTACAGTCCTATTGGATCGAAGGTTACAACAATGTGGCCACAGGCGCCTGGGATGACGCCTCGACCGTGGGAGACCGCTACCGCAACCAGATCTTCTTCCAGTCGAACGCATTCGCGAAAGATGATTACAAGGTCACAAGCCGGCTCACACTGAATCTGGGAGCGCGTTGGGAATATTACGGTTCCCCGTATCTGGAGTCCGGTCTGACGACCGCGATCAACGATTACGGTTACGGCATGTGGGGACCCGCGCGCACCGCCGCGCAATCGGCGTCGCAGTTCGACGCGGATCCCTTCAGCATCTTCATGAAACCCGGAAATATGTTCCTGACCGGCTATGGGTCTTCTACCGCCAGTCCTTTGAGCTGCACGATTGGTGACCAGCAGAATGCGTCGCTTCCGGTGTCCACGTGCGACCCGAACCAGCTGTCATCGGTGCTGTTTGTCGGGCCGAAGAGTCCGAATCCCGGCAAGACCGTCATTCCCACCAACAAATTCAACATTGGGCCTGCGATCGGCTTTGCCTATCAGCTCCCCTGGTTCGGAGAAGGTAAGACGACGGTGCGCGGCGGCTACCAGGTCACATTCGGACAAGCCGGCATCAACGCCCAGGCCGGCGGAACCGATACTCTGCTCGGCTCGGCGCCGGGCGCGTTTCTGACGCCCACGACAGTCGCCAGCGATTACTCGTCGATTCTTTCAACGCGCGCGCTCAATCTCACCGACGTTCCGGTTCTGGTTCCCGTCCGACCCACGAGCGCACCCGGGGCGACGGTCCCCATCTATGGCCGCAGCGTGACGTTCCAGGCGTACGATCCCAATCACAGCACTCCGTATACGCAGAACCTGACGCTCTCGGTAACACGAATTGTATCGCGCAACATTACAGTCGACCTCCGTTACATCGGGACGCTGGCCCGCAAACAGGACGGCAGCATCAACCTCAATACCCCGAACGTCTATCACAATCCCGAACTGTTACAGGCTTTGAACGACGCGCGCGCCGGCCAGGATCCAGTCCTGTTGGATCAATTGCTGGCGGGATTGAATCTGAACAACACGGTCACCGGGTTTGCTCCGGTAGGAACCAGGAACAGCAGCGGCGTTTACCAGACCGGTGCGGCGCAACTGCGGCGGAGCGCCACGTTTGCAACCGCCCTCGCAAATGGCGATTTCAATGGTATTGCGAATAGCCTGATCACGCTGGCGCCGACCGCTGCACAGGGCGTTCAGGCTCTTCCCAACAATCCGAGCACCGGTACCGCTTTGACCGGAGTCGGCAGCATGAGAGCGCTCCGAAACGGCTGCGACCGCCTTGCGAACGGCGCTCAATACGTGCAACAAACGACGGGAGGAACGTTCACCTCAGGCTTTAATGCCTCAAACGCCACTCCTCTCCGCTGCCTCCCCGAGGACTACCTGATCGCGAATCCTCAATTCAGCACGGCCACATACAATGGAAACCTTGGCCACTCCAACTACAATTCATTTCAAGCGCAGATCACTGCCCGGCCGATTCAGGGCGTCAGCATACAGGCCACCTACATCTGGGCTAAATCGATGCAACTGGCCGGGACCGGCTTCTCGGATCCATCCAACAGAGATCTCGATTTTGCCCGCGGACGTGAAGGGCCGCACAGTATCCGCATGAATGGCACGATGGAACTTCCTATCGGACCCAACAAGTTGCTTTTGGCGAACAGTTCCGGATGGGTCGCGCGCGCCGTCGAGCGATGGCAGACCAGCTTCATTTTCAACGGCGCCACGGGCTCGCCAGCCGACGCGCTGGCCAGCGTGAACCATCTTTACGGCAATTCCAACTACAATGTCGTGAGCCCGCAGTGGAAGATCCCGAAAGGAGAGATGCGGTGGGACGGTCCCAATAATAACAGTGGAACGTTCTACGGTACGACCTTCATCAACACGCTCGATCCCCAGTGCAGCACCACCTCCGTGGTCGGCACAACGGATACGATGGGAACGAACCTGTCCGCCAGTTGCACACTGAACGCGTTGGCGCTCCGCAATAGCGATGGGACAGCCGGAGAAATCATGCTGGCATATCCAATGCCCGGCACAAAGGGCAATCTCGGGCCGCGGACGCTGTCGTACTTCGGTCAGTGGTCATTGGATGCGAGTGCGAGCAAGACCCTTCGCATCAGCGAGTCCAAGAGCTTCCAGATCCGTATCGATGCCCTGAACGTATTAAACCACCCGGTTCCCGGTACCCCGAACTACACCGTGGGCGGGACCAACTTTGGCGCCGTCACCACGAAATCGGATCAGCGGGCCTTCCAGGGTCAGCTTCGCGTCAGCTTCTAGGGCGAATCCCCGTCCATCGCCAAGGCCTTTGCCGAACGGCAAAGGCCTTGGCGGGAAGAATGGCGGGAATGCTTGAAACTTTCTGCCAGGTCTTTGTTAGGATGAATTGATTCAACTCCCGTTGGGGCTATTCCAACAGCATCCGCCAAGGTCCAGCCTCGTCCTACAGGCCCAATTTGAACGGATTAGCGATGATCGCAACAAGGGTACGGCCCGGGGGTTTCTTAACGTTCGCTGTCGAGCAGCCGCATTTGTCTCTCGTCGTAGCGAGTCCCAGCAGCGGTTGGCACCAATGCTTCGATTTGCTTTACGTCTTCGGGCGATAGCCTCACATCGAGCGACTTTAGCGCTTCGGAGAGTTGTCTCCGGGTGCGGGCGCCGATCACTGGGACGATGGAAGCGTCCTTCGCCAATACCCAGGCGATCGCTAGTTGTGCGGGTGTAACGTTCCTGTCGGCCGCGAGTTGGCGCAAGGTGTCAACGACCATCCGGTTCTGTGCGGCGTTGCTGTCTGCAAAGCGCGGGAAATGATTGCGAACGTCGCCGTTGCCGAGCAGATGCGAACTGCTTAGCAAGCCGCGCGATAGTACGCCGTACGCAGTAACACCAATTCCGAGTTCCTTGAGTGCGGGAAAAACCTTCTGTTCGGGCGAGCGGGTGATCACCGCATACTCGATCTGGAGATCGCTGACCAGACATGCAGCATGAGCACGGCGTACGGTATCAGCAGACATCTCGGAGAGACCGAAATAGCGGACGTAGCCGGCTTCGATGCATCTGGCAATAGCGCCTGCAGTTTCTTCGATTGGCACGTTGGGATCCAGCCGTGCAGGGCGGTATGTATCAATGTGGTCCACTCCGAGCCGCGTCAGTGTGTAGGCCAGAAAATTCTTGATCGCCATCGGCCGCGCATCGTAACCACTCCACGTACCATCAGGACCACGCAGAGCACCGAACTTTACAGAGAGCAGTACCTTGTCGCGATGGCCCTTGATAGCACGGCCGATCAGCATTTCGTTGTGACCCATACCGTAAAAGTCGCCGGTATCGATCAGGTTGATGCCAGCGTCGATTG
>Ga0184628_10000560_pt1 | contig 19765 bp, 4 predicted proteins | sample PLM4_5_b1_FD_133149 | JGI IMG/M metagenome (GOLD analysis project Ga0184628, IMG submission 133149) | Groundwater sediment microbial communities from an aquifer in East River, Colorado, USA - PLM4_5_b1 | ecosystem: Environmental > Terrestrial > Soil > Riparian zone | place: USA: East River... | reverse complement strand
TGTTCGCAGTGGCACGAGCGCGTCCTGCCCATTCCAACCGAACTGAGCGCCCGGGCGGACTTTCCCTTCAAATGGGCAATGTTGAACTGGAACCCGAACGGGCACCCGCCACCGGGCGTTTGGGACAAGCCTCACTTCGACATTCATTTCTATATTGAACCGATCGAAAACATTTTTTCCCTGCAGCGGGGAACCTGCGGCCCCGAGTTAATGCGCTGCGATCAGTTCGCGCTGGCCATCAAGCCTGTACCGAAAAACTACGTGCCCGCGAACTACCAGGACGCTCAGGTCGCTGCCCCCGCAATGGGAAACCATATGATCGACCCGGCGGGTCACGAGTTTCACGGTCAGGAATTCAAACGCCATTGGATATTCGGCGTCTACGACGCACGGGTCATCTTTTATGAGGAAATGGTGGCTCTCAGCTACTTAACCTCAAAGCCCGACGAATGTTTTCCGATTCCTGTGACCCCGGCCGTGGAAATCACCGGCTATTACCCCACCAAATCCTGCATCCGCTACAAGACTGACAAAGATCAGTACACCATCTCCATCGAGGATTTTGTTTTGCGACAGGCGAGCCCTCCGGAGCCGGTACGCGATGTGCCCGTGGGCAAGCCTTAGAGTCGAAGTCTCATCGCCAATGTGGTGAGGAAGTGATGGAGTTTGAGCCCGAGGCCCTGCAGCGCATGGCGATCGAGTCGGGACAAAAAAAGGGGTCAGACGTGTTATTCCCCATTTCCAAAGAAAAGGGGAATGACACGTCTGGCCCCTTTTTTCACCTGGCGGGAGGCGTCGCTGCTGCAGGCATGATGCTGCCCGGCAGCGGCCAATTGCCGTCGTAAGGCGGCCAATTCGGCACGGCAAGATCGGGTGGCGGATAGAACATTGCCGCATAGACCGTACGAATCTTCGCTTCGTCGATGATGAACATTTCGGCGAATACATTGCGCGGCGTCGCCACACCCGGCCGCCGGACGAACACCGCGTAGGCGAGTACCACCTGGGCTTCTTCGTCGACCAAAGGCATGCGTCGCGCGGCGGCCATCTGGCCGCTGAAATTCTGCAAGCCGCTGACGCAGTCATTCCCGCCTCCGCCCGGCGCTCCGCCGCGCGGACCGCCACCGCCTGCGGGAGTTGCCGCGCCGCGAGCTCCAGCGGCGGGTTGCGCGGTATTGGCAGGAGGGAGGAAGAGTCCCGCGGGCGTCGGCGCACCATTCTCGACGCGTCCACAGCCCGGATGGGTGACGGCCACGGAGCCGTCATGAGATGTGATGGCATCGAAGTAGCTGTCGACGATGCGCATCAACGTTGCGCGATCCGCCCGCGCATTCGCGGGGACCATCCGTTCGGGCGGCGGATTCTGCGTCAAATAGTCTTTGTTGTAGTTGTTGGCCGGCCCGCGTCCCGGCTGTCTCGGACCGCTAAGCCCGGGATCGTTTTCACGAGCGATATACCACTCCGCCTCAGTCACCTTGCGGCTCTCCACGCGCACTCGAACGCTCACGATCGCCGTGCTGTCTCCTTCTTCGACCGTACCGAAGTAGGCGGCCTGTCCCGTGACGGCATCGAGATAACGCCGCTGCACTTTGCCCAGCGCCGTAACCGTCTTCCATACCCCGTTCGGAGGCCGTGTGTTGATCGCATTTTCCGTCTGCCGGAAACCCACAACCAGCGGTGCGGCCGCGGCGTCGTGTTTCACTACTGCGTTCATGTACTGATCGAGAATGCCTCGCAGGCAAGCCCGGTCGCAGGCAGCCTGCCCGTGCGCCGCCGGAGCGCCTCCAGCGATGGCACCCAGCACCGCCAGGAGTCCCAAAGTCTTCTTCAACATCCTTAACCTCCTGTCCATACGTTTTGCGAGGGGATCATGTCACAGTTCCCCGAGTTACTTCCACGACTCCATCGCCTCAATCTGGAAACCGCCGGACCCCAATTTTCGGATCCTGTTTTTCGCGGTGCAATACGGGTCCGGCGTGCTTCGCCCCGTTTTCGCAGGAACAAAATGCAGTCGTCAGGTGTCTAGGGGGTTAATGAAACCATTGGGCCTGGCAATGTTGGTGACGCTGCTGCTACAACAGCCCGCGCCGTCGACTTCAACCAATCCTGCGGATACCGGATTCACACTCAGCGTCGGGACACGACTTGTGGAGATTCCCGTGACGGTGCTGAGCGCCGATGGAATGACGCGAGATAATCTTCTGCAATCCAATTTTGAAATCTTCGAAGACAACGTCCGTCAGGACATTACCGTGTTCAGGCATGACGACACTCCCATCCGGGCAGGTGTCGTCATCGCCGGCAGCCGCACGTCCGATACGAAGGCGGTGATCGACAATGCCGCAGGAATTTTCACTCGCGAGAGCAATCCAGGTAACAGGACGTTCATCGTGGATTACTCCCAGCACCGTCAGGAGCTTTCAAAAAGTATCGGAGCGCTTGTCGAAGCTTTCATCGAAGTCGATACGTTCCGAAGAACGCCACCGCCTGTTGGTCCTGGATCCGTCCGTAAAGCTGCCGTTGTTATCATAGAAGGCGATATTGGACCGGCGGGCGTCAGCCAGTTGCTCACGTATTTGGAGGATGCGAGAGATGTCGCGATCTATGCCATTGGGCTCAGCGATCCAAAAATGAAGTCTCTTTCAAAGCTCACGAGAGAGCGTTTGACGAGGGCCGCCGATGTTACCGGTGGCCAGGTATTTTTTCCAGCGTCCGTCGATGAAGTCAGCGGACTCTGTCTGCGAATCGCGCACGATTTGCGCAATCAGTACACGCTGGGCTATTCACCGAAGAACCCAAACAACGACGGAACCTGGAGGTCCATCCGGGTAACAGTAACTGCGCCGCAACTCCAGGGTCGACCCGTGATTCGCGCAAGACAAGGCTACTTCGCTTCACCATAAGCACGGAATGATTCGGCCAAATTACTTCGGTGGCGGTGGGTCGATCTTCATCGTGATGCTGGTGCCGGAACCGGCGAACTGTCCTGTCGAGAATTTGTAATTCACTTCCAATGCCTGCTTCACCGCAGCGGCACCGAAGCCCGAGTAGTAATGGACTGCCGAGATTCGTTTGTCGCTGCTGGCTTTGTCTGCCATTTTGGCGACGAAGCTTGCGGGAATCGTCGCCATCAGGCTGCCGATTCCGTCAATGCCCTGTGCGGCACCGATCTGCAGCATCTTGATATAGCCTCGGAGCTTCTCGCTCGTTGGGCGGTCGGCAACGAAATTTCCATGTGCAAAAGCGAATTTTGCCTTTACGTCTCCGAGCATGACGCCGGGATGAACTGGAAGCGTATTGCCTTCACGCTCCATTTGATCGAGCCAGCGCATGAACTTCGAAGGGCTGTAACAGACCTGCGACCAAAGAAAGACTTCCTTGTTTTTATGCGCAGCGGCCCAGGCATTCTTTCGTTGGAGTTCGCGCGCGGTGTTCGCGGGCACCGTGTTGGGATTCCCGTAAGGATGACCCGCAAAGGCAACGGTCTTGATGCGTGCATCATCGAAGATACCGGTGTCCGCCATATCCATTGCCGCCTCAAAAGGACCCGCGGCCTGGCGGGGATCGCCGGCAAGCAAAAGGAATCCGTCGACGCCGTTATCCATAAGCGCATTTACGATACCGCGCAGGTACCCGGCATCCTTATAACGGCGCGCCGCCATGTGCGGGATAGGCCGGTAGCCGAGTTTCACCAGCTGGGCGGAGCGTTCAATGGTTTTGATGCGGTCGATGTCCTTGGTTCCGGGATCGGTCGACTTATCCACGATGGAAAATATGGTTCCGGCAGGGATCACGACGCCCTTTTCGGTCATTTCCTTCACGACGTTGGCCATGTTCGTGAGGCAACTGATTTCGTAAGTGCTCGAGATGGCGTACTGTTTTAACCGGTCGGCGATTTGATTACTCATGAGTGCTTCTACTTTTTCTCCTGTGGTATGAGGGACGTTACGCGATTCTCGACATTGCAGTATACGCGCCCATTCGCTGGTTTGTGACCGCAGACGAATTCGAACTCACACCAGCAGACCGCGAATCGCACAGATCTCCGAAAGAGATCGACGAAATTATTCTTTCTCTTGAACGTCATCCCTCTTAAATGTACACTTCGCGCCCTTAAGCCTGTAGTTTCCAGAATTAGTTTAAAAGCTAGCCCGGCTGTGTGCAGTCAGGTTCCTGGCTGTGACGCAGTTTTGTGGATTTAGCGGCAACCGCACTGAAAGAAGGGTTGTCGATGAGCGCACAGTATCGAAAACTAAAAAATTTGGGGGTCGGCGGGGAACACCATCCCTGTTGCTGTCTGAGAAGGAAGGTTGCGTGATTGATCTCGCAGACCGGCCTTCTGCCGGAGTACCGAAGGAATGGGACAGACGTGTGCGTCGCAGTTCTTCCTCCAGGCACTCATCCGGTTCCAAATTCCGCCTTGAGCCCCTGGAGGCGCGGATTCTCCTCGACAGTATTACGCTCCTCCCTCTGGACATTGAGAACACTTCGCCGACGGATTCGCCGTTTGTGCTTCAGCTGGACTCCACGGAGTCTGAAACGAGTTCTTCACAGTTCGATCCAAACATCCTGGATTTCACAGTTGTTGAAGACCCGCCAGGCGGTGAGAACGATTCTCCGTCGCTGCAATCCGAGTTTTCATTCGAGGAACGCTCCCTCGATCTCCAGAGTGGGGCAGCCACCTTTGATGGCGGGTTCAACATCGAGTTCGACTACAGTCGCGACACGAATAACTTTTTCTCCGACTCATTAAGACGGGCAATTCTCGAGAAAGCCGCTCAGATCTGGGAACAGCACATCGGCGACGAGTTTACGAACCTTCCGATAGGGACCTCGATCCAGATTTCGGATCCGTCCAATGCCGGAAATTTGATCACCTTCCAGACCACAAGAGAGATCGACGATCTGATGATATTCGTCGGCGCGTCACCGCTGGGTGCCTTGCCGGCTTCTGCATCCACGTTTGCTTTCCCGACGGATGCGGCGCAAACGGCTCGCCTGCAAGGCGCCGATTTCCAGCCGTTTGCCGGGTCGATCGCGTTCAATACCCAGCTGGGCTACTACATGGATCTCACGCCGTCGAACACGACGGATGATTTGACCCTGCTGGCCGGATCCAACGCCGTCGATTTTCTGACCGTTGCGGTCCACGAAATCGGTCACATCCTCGGCTTCGACCCTCGCGCAGATACATTCAAACTGAAGTTGAGTCCGCCTCCGGAACTCACGCCCGGGGATTTCGAAACGAGCTTCAGCGGTCCGGCGGTGTTACAGGAGACGGTCGGAATTTCCATTCCGATGGTATTGGCCCAGGGCGTCGTCGGCCATGTGAAGGGAACCGGAGATGGCACCGTTGCCGCGCCTTTGGCGAACCACTTCAGTGTGATGGTTCCCACCATCGATCCCGGGGTGCGGATTGCTCCCCAACCCATCGACATTGCGATTCTTCGGGACCTTGGCTATCTCCCCCGTCTGTATTCGGTTTCCGGCATTCCAACCTGGATTCCTGTCGGACCTGCGCCGATCAACCAGGCCACGATGCAGGTGGCTCTGGCCGCCAATAATAACGTCACCGGAAAGATTTCGGCGATCGCCGTGGATCCGGCGGACGCTACCGGGAATACGGTCTACATCGGAACGGAAGGGGGCGGCTTCTGGAAATCGACAAACGCGACATCGACCGACGCGTTGAATCCTCCGGTGTGGACTCTACTCACCCCTGAGTTCAATTTCACCACAACACAAGTGGCCGATGCAGATACCACCTTCACAGTGAACGTGCTCGCCTTCGATTTGAGTAATCCGGGAACGCTGTATGTGGGCGTTCAACAGGGCCTCTTCAAGACAACCGATGGAGGAACGACATTCCAAAGCGTACTGAGGCAAAGCGACGCGACGCATGTTATCGGTAACGGAAATGTAGTTGTCTTTAGCACGGCCGAAGGACTTTTTCGCACGGATGGGGCGCTGAATCCGGGTGGAACTACGTTTACCAAGATAAAGGTTGGTGCGGACAAGGAAGTCATTACGAGTCTGGTCGGGGTCCCGGGTCTTCCAAACCTCATGTACGCGGCCACGAAGAGTGGAGGAGTCTTCCGCAGTGACAATGCGGGTGAGACGTGGACCGATGTGAGCCAGAAACTCGAGTCGGTCAACGGAACGCAATCCAAACCGAACCCCGGCGACATTAAACTGGACGCTCCGGGAGATGACATCTTCGCTGCGGCACGCATCGAACTCGCGGTACATCGAAATACGGAGTTGGGAACCGAGGCCCTATACGCGGCGCTGATCGGCAATCCTTCGAGGCCTCTCAAAGTGGATCGCGCCAAAGGGCTGGCGTTGCTCACGTTCATCGATATCGGCGAGTGGGAGCCCGGAGACCGGCTAGTGATCAATCCCGGCCAGCCGAACGAAGACATCATTGATGTCACCAATGTTGAACGCCACCCCGGCGAGGGGGACCTTCTAACGGGCAAGCAGGATCTGAAACACGACCATAAGGCCGGAGAACCGGTTCGCCTGGTGGAGGGCCGCAACAAGCTATTCGCGCTTCTCCGCACTGAGGATCTGACGACAGCGCAGGCCGCGACTCCGAAGTGGATTCAGATGAATCTTCCGGTTTCAACCGACAAGTTATGGATCGATTCCCAGCCAAAGAACGGCAAGATTGAGGACGTCGAACTTAGCGACAAGGAGTGGGGAATCAACCCGGCGGGCGAGGGCCTCACGCATTTCTCCATGGTCGCCGATCCGAAATTTTCCGTCTCACTCTACATTGCGGGAGACCGCCAACCCGTCATTGACCGTGACGTTCCCGGACAGATCAATTCCGCCGGTCTCAACTTTTTTGGGGGCCGCGCTTTCATGGGAATCCTCGATTCCGAAACCAACAGCATGTCGTGGAGCCAGGTGGTGGGGAATGGGGCCAACAGCACGACTCCCCATTCCGGTTCGTATGACATGGTCTTTGGCGGGAACACTACCACCAACGAACGCTGGATCTGGGAGGTCGACGACGGGGGTATCGTCCGGCTGCTTAACCCCGAATCCGACGGGCGAATGTGGGATTCGGCGAACGGAAATCTTCAAAGTACGAACCTGATTTCCGTAGCGCTGGATCCGTTAACCGGGCGCATTCTCGGCAGCGGAGTCAACGGAGGTACTGCGCTGGAGACTGTCGTATTCGGAACCGTCTGGAAGGATGTCGGTCTCCTGGGTGGATCGATCGTTCAGATCGATTCGTCCACCAATCCCGCGACCTATTACATCAGCACTCCGGAATTGGAGCGAATCACGAAGTGGACGGACAGTGGCTTAGACAATGATCTGGTCACCGCAGGATTCGCAGATCTTGGCGAGTTTTCCACTCCGGAATTTAAAGTCATCGGAACCGGAAAGACGTTGCGGGAGCGGGACCCGTTCGACGCGAAGGAGACCCGATTCACGCCATTCCTCCTCAATTCGGTCAATCCCAAGCGGATCCTGATCGGCGCCACCGGTTTGTACGAAAGCCTGGATGGCGGCAAGACGGTAAAGGAACTTCTGCCGGCAAAACTGAGTGGTTTCACTGCCCTCGCCTACGGCCACCCGCAGGGTGAAGGTCTCATCTATGCGATGGCAGACAATCGCACCTACGTTCGTGGGCCGAAGGACGCGGCGATCGCGTTTAAAGGTACCGCGCCAGTGGAACGTTTTGTGGACGTGGTTGTGGACCCCGACAACTGGCAAGTTGCCTATGCCATCGGGCATTCAGGAAACCTGGAACAGGTCTACAGAACGACGGATGGAGGCGCGAAGTGGGAAAAAATCACCATCGAGGCATTCATCGATCTGCACACGATTGAGTTGGTGAAACTCGGGGACCGGAAGGCTCTCCTGGTTGGAGGCAGGGGCGGCGTCTTTCGTCTCTTCGATCCGGAGAGCTCCAACTTGCCGTATTACTGGGTGAAGCTCGGCGTGGGGATGCCGGACACCATCGTCACCGACCTGCACTACTACGGCGGCGCCAGAGATGTACTGCTGGCGGGAACGAACGGCCAGGGAGCCTGGATTATCGAAAATGCGAGCGCCACCCTGACAACACCGGCGGTGTTGACGATCCAAAGCGGTGCAGGCAGCGATGTCATTCTGCTTAAGAGGAGCACCAGCCAACCGCGCATGCTGGAAGTGTCCATTAACGGACAGGTTCAGCCGCTTGTCCCAATGAAGGTATTGGACAAGCTCGATATCAAGGGCGGAGCAGGCAGTGACCAGCTGATTCTCGATGTCTCGAATGGCCTGTTTGAACAGGCGAACGACGCGTTCTTCTTCGATGGACAAGGAGGCGGAGTGACCGCGGACCGCCTGATCTTCCAGGGCCCGGGCCATTTTGAACCGTCCACCAGTACAGGCGACTATCCCAATGCGGTTGACGTCCATATCGGATATTTCGGGGGCGGCCATTCAACGGAGAATTTCAAGGTTTTCTACAAGAATGCCGAGCTTGGCCCTCTCCCGAGTGATCCCCTGAACTCCCCTAACGGTCGCTTGAATGCTGTCGGTTCCCAGCTTCAACGGACTGCCGATCACTTCAGCGATTTTGCCAGTGCGGATCTCTTCGGCCATTCGATTCCCGTCGTAGGAGGATCGCTGGGTCTGGCGCTCAACGGCGACAGCCATCTGATTCGGCGGCTGATTGAAGAAGGGCTGGGCGCATTCTCGCTCGACGACATCGGTGAAAACAGTGCAATCAACACGGCAGCGATTCTTCGTGATCGATTGGATGCCCTCGACAACATTTCAGGCAATGTCACGTTAACCGAGACTGCAACCAGCACCCGCTTCGACCTGCAAATCATCAAGAGCGTGAGCGGAACGGCGCAACTTTCCATCGACAGTGAGATTTTGGGCGGTCCCGTGACGCTCGACGGGACTGTTCAGATCAGCGCCGATGTCGAGCTTCATCTCATTTTCGGCGTGGATACGACGAGCGAATTCTATCTCGAGCCACTTCCCGGGAACACTCCGGAAGTCGTCGTCAAGAACCTGCGCGTTACCGGCAAGACGAATGGCGTGGGCCAAATCGGTTTTCTCGGAGTGGACGTTACCAATGCCACACTGACTACGGCTCCGGGAGTCCAGATCACTCTGAAGTTCAAGGATCCCGGGACCAATCAGGCGGACAACCGAATCCAGATACGGGAACTTAATGTGGCGCCATCGAAGTTCGCCACCGTGCAGCTGGTGGCCGATCCGTCCGCAGTCGATGTGACCTTGACTGCCAGCATTGCGCTGTCTCTGATTGGACTGGGTTCGTCCGACATTTCCCTTGGCGACGCACGAGTGACGCTCAAGTGGGCTGACATTACAAATTTAGGCGGTGTCACCATTGAGGCGACCGCAGGCGCGGCCGAGGACTTCCTGAATTTCCTGCAGCGCAAAGCCGACGACGTTCTCGATGGGCTCGAGACGGTCGCCACTGCGCTTCAGCAATACGGCACTTCGGACTTGCTGGCCACCAACATCCCGATCATCAACAAGAGTTTGAAAAGCATTGTGGATGGCGTCGCGCCGGTGTCCATCGCCGCCGACAAGGTGACTTTCGTCTCTCCCATTACGAGCGATGCGCAGTTCAGCCGGTTTACGGTTTCGCTCAATGACACCGATTTGGCAAAGCTTGGCGTGACAACGGGAGATCAGGTTTTCTACCAGACCGCCGCCGGTGAAAAGGAAGGCTCTATCGAGTCGGTCGGCACCTCCGAGTTCACGGTGAAATTCGCCCTTGCTCTGACGCAAATCCCATCGGCGGGTACTTCTTTCCGCGTCGTGCGATCCGGTTCGCTTCGGCACCAGATCGATTCATTGCTGAATACGGTTCGGGGAGGCATGACTTTCAGCGGCCGAATTCCCACGCTGCAGGAACTCTTCGAGTCGCTCGCGAATCGGCTCGGCGTTGATCCGCAGCAACTGAATCTGCGTCTGACCGGTTCAGGTCAGCAAATCGCGATCGAGTTCAACATCCCTTTCAATCCCGATCCCATCGAGTTCACGGAGCAGATCGACCTGGGCGGCGCTATTGAAGGCTTGAGCCTCGACGCGACGGGCGTTGTGAAGTTTTCCGTGGATCCGGTCCTTCGCATTCCCGTGGGTATCCGTCTGCATCCGGATGTTCCCATTGCGCAACGGTTCTTCATTGGAGAGGACGCCGATCCGGAGCTGACGTTGGTCATTGCTGCGGTGATCGACGATCCGTCGATTACCGGCAAGATTCAAAACATCTTCCAGATCAAGCTTCATGAAGACCCGGCCGTGACTTCCAACCAGGGCATTCGCTTGAACGGAACGGTCACCATCAATCTGGCCGATCCGACCGAAACAGGAGACGGCCATGACAATCGGATCACGCTTAACGAGCTCGGGCTTTCCAACCTGACGGATATCTTCCAGGCGGCCATTGTCGGAAGTCTGGATATCGACGGATTATTGCTCGAGGCGGACGTAGCGGGCGCATCCCTTGGCGCTGTGAAGATTTCCATCGACGGCACCACCGACGGAAAGATCGAAAGCAGAGGCGACCTGACCGAAGTCATCAAACGGTTGAAGACGGAAGGCAGCCTCGGCTTACCCGATAACATCCCGATTCCAGGTTTCGTGCGCGATGCTCTGCTCCAGGGTCTCCTCACGGTCGTCGATTGGGCCGACCGTCTGGACAACACGGCGCCTTTCGTCGAGAAATTGCCGGTCGTGGACAAGTCCTTGGCAGAGGCCATCGACCTGCCCGGCAAGTTGCGAACAAAACTCTACGATCCTGTAGCGAACTACTTTGCGTTCGATTCCACGCCGACGGTGAATGAACTGATCGTGGAGATGCGCAAGCAATTCGCGTCGGCCGTGTCCCGAACCAGCGAGGGAAAACTCGAATTCGACCTGGATCTGGATTTCAGCGCCGCCACACAGGTTCCCATCAGCCTTGGCGCAGACGCTTCCAGTCTTGGTTTGTCCGTAGACGCATCGGGCGTGCTCAATCTTGCGGGCGCCTTCCGGTTTGTGACTGCCGCCAATGAAACCATTCCGAAGTTCACCTTCGGCATCGACCTGCTTCCGGGCGTCGATCTCCTGGACCGGTTCTACATTCAAGCCGAAAAATTCGTCGCAACCGCCTCGGTCAACGCAACGAACCTGAATGCGGGGATCACTGCGGGTTTCCTGGGGGCAAGCATCACCGGCGGTACCGCCGCATTGTCCGGCCGCATCACAGGAGTGGTTACCGATCCCACAGGCGACAGCCTCATTCGGGGAAGCGAGTTACTCGCTGCCGCCGCCGATGCCTTCTCGAACCTGACGCCAAGCGGCACCTTGAATGTAAACCTGCCGGTGCAGGCTACCGTGGGCGGGCAACCCGTAGTTACAGGGCCCAACCAGCCCAGGATCGTGATCACGGACAGCAATCTTTTTGCGAACCCGCCGCCGGTCTTCGATGCGCAGAACTTCGAAGATCTGATCAACTTCAACTCGATCTCGCCCGAATCGGTGTTGACGCTGGTGACCCAGCTTGCCAACTGGCTGGGAGGATTCCGCAATTCTTCGGTGTTCGCGAAGCCGATTCCATTTACATCGGACAAAACGCTTGGCGACGTTCTGGACTTCACGACCGCGTTCCTGAACAAGGTTACGTCTCAGCTGCAGTCCGAGCCCGGCAAGCCGAACTACAACACGGTTCAGGAAATGGCGGGGCAACTGGTGGCGCTGTTTGGAGGGAATCCCTCGCGCGTTCACTACGACCCGGCAACCAACCAGCTGACGTTCGACATTACGTTTGCGGAGACGTTTGCGCCCGCTCCGCTGAACATTGGCTTTGCCCAGGGGCTGGACCCGATTGCGGACATCACCAGCACGAGCACCGTCAGCGCAGCCGCGGGTGTGACGGTGGACCTGACGTTCGGCATCGATCTTTCGCCGGTCCGTCCGGATACGACCCCGGACGATCCTCTTGACGATGATTCGATCTCGAATCATTTCTTCGTCAAGGACGTTTCGTTGACCGGAAACGTTGCGCTCAATGCGGCCGATATTGACGCGATTGCGCGGCTCTTTGGTTTTGTCGGAATCGGAATCGTGGATGGCAACGGGACGGTTTCATCCTCCATTACCGTTCAGCTTCAGGACCCCAATACCCAGCCGAACACAAACGGCATCATTACGTTGCCTGAGCTGTACAAGGGGCTTTCCGACATTCCCTCCCTCGTCACTGTCAATGCGAGTGGATTCGCAAACCTGATCCTTCCAGTTTCGGCCCAGCCTGCCATTCCGGGCCTGAGCCTGCCTCCCGGTGCGCACCTGGCACTGATCTGGACAGACATTACGGATCCCTCCACGCTGCGAATCGAACAGACAGGACTGAACGATCTGTTCAACTTCCAGCACTTCGGATTCTCCGATTTCCTGACAGCGATTCAGGGCCTGGTGGATTACCTCGGAACGCTCGAACAGTTTGGTTTCCTCAAGCAGAAGCTGCCGTTGCTCAATCGAAGTGTCAGCGACCTGCTTGCCGCAACGAAGGAGTTTTCCGAAAAGGTAGATGCTTTCGAGAAGAATCCCGCCGGGTCGCTTCAGGAGATTGAAGAGCTGTTGGAGGACGCGATCGGACTAACGGATCCTGTCGGCAGTCCGAATTTCAACAATCCGGAGATTACGCTTTCCATCGATAAGACCATTGCCAACCGTCCGGCGCTGAAGGTTCAGCTGACGTTTGCCAGCAACTACGACAGCGGTCCCGTAGCAATGAACTTCGATCTCGAGTCGCTCGCTGCCCTGGCCGGCGGTTCCACTGCGGCGTTGCTTTCCGGAGTGAGCAATCTGGTCGATGTCGGCGGCGAAGCGACGCTGCAGGTTGCAGCAAGCGCTCGATTCGATCTGGACTTCGGCATCGATCTGACAGACTCCTCAATCCCGACGCCGTTCCTCTACGATTCAACGCGGCTGAGCTTCGACGCTTCGGTGAAGGGAACCGACATCAAATTCGACGCGGCCATTGGGCCGATTGGAATTTTCGTCGGCAACGATTCGCAGAAGGGCACTGTCACGCTCGACGCAGACGGGAATCCTGTGACGACAGATCGCGCAGCATTCACCGTCAACGTTGTCGATGACGCGAGCGATCACCGCTACCTGCTGAGCGAGTTGTCGACAAATCTGGCCGACATCACGCTGACGGGCGCGGCAGCCGTGAACTTGCCCGTGTTCTCTCCAACGCCGACGGCCGCACTTGCCCCGTTGCAGATCAGCATTCCGGACCTGGGATACCTGGTGAGCGTTCTGCTGGATTCGAGCAAGAGGATTCCTGGCGTAGATCCCGTTGTATTTACTTCCGCCCCCGATCTCGCCGCTTTGATCTCAAACATCAATATTTCATTAGACCTGAACGCGCTGCTCGATGGGCTGGACCTGCTTCTCAAGACGCTTCAGGACGCTTTGGGCGGAGAAGTATTCGGGGTTGATCTGCCCCTGGCAGGCGACGGGCTGAAGGACGCTGCGAAATTTATCGAAAGCTTCCGCGAAAATGTTCTCAGCAAGCTCCGCGGACTGACGAGCAGAACGGATTCCACCGTGCGTCAGGCGCTGTTCGAAGTTTTCGGCCCAGCTGGCCTGGGGCTGCTCAAAGATGGACCGGATGCGGATACGATCGTGGACCTTGACGACATCAAAGTGGTGTCGTCGGCGAACGAAGTGTCGTTCGACATGCATCTTGGTCAGGACCTCTCGCTGCTGACGCTGCCCATCGACTTCGATATCGGGATACCGGCGATTGGCCTCGATGTGGACGGTAACGTCGTCGTGAAGTTGGGATGGGATTTCCTGATGGGCTTCGGCGTCAGCCGTTCCCAGGGCGTCTTCTTCAACACCGATGGACAAGACAATGCGGGTAACCCCGCGCCGGAGTTGATCGCGGACCTGGAAGTGACTATTCCCGGAACGCAGCTCACCGGAACATTGGGATTCCTCCAGCTCGTCGCTCAGGACGATCCCGCCGCGCCCTCGCGTCTTGGTGGCCGGTTCACGGTGGACATTGAAGATCCGGGCAGCAATGACAACAGGCTTACATTTGCCGAGATCGCAGATGGACCGGATCTCGCCGACCTCGTGGGTGCCAGCTTCTCCGGCGGTGCGGATGTCAACCTGAAGGCCGACCTGAGCTTCGGGGGCAATGCGGCTTTCCCGAGGGTTCTTGCCGACTTCAATCTGGATTGGTCCTTCGTGGGAGCCGACCCGAGCGCCGACTCCGGTCCGTTTGGAAATCGACCCGATGTCGCGTTCAACAACATCAAGCTGGACATGGGTTCGTTCCTTTCCCAGGTGGTCAAGCCGCTCATCGATACCGTGAACACGGCTCTCGATCCGATGCGGCCGATACTGGATGTTCTTACGATTGAGATTCCGGTACTGTCCGACATTGCTCCCGTGCGCAACCTTTTGGATCAGGACGGTAACGGCAGAGTCACTCTGCTGGAAATGATCGCGCTCCTTGGCGATGGTTTCGAGTCTGCAGTGACCTTCCTCAGCGCGGTGGACAACATTCTGGATATCGCCGATCTGCTCGACGCCACATCCACCGGCACCGTGCTCCTCGACTTTGGCAGCTTCAATTTCGGCCAGACGGACCTGCGAGGTATGTCGAGTCTGGGCAACGTTGCGCCGAATGTGACCCAGGCTGCCAACCCGATGAGCCAGTTCAAAAACTCCGGTTCGGCCAGCCAGCGTCAGGCTGTCGCGAAACTCACGGATACGCCGGGCGGAGGTTTCTCCTTCCCGGTACTGGATAATCCATCCTCCTTGTTTGGCATGTTGATGGGCAAAGACGTCACGCTCGTTGCGTACGACATGCCGGCGATGGCCACCACCTTCGAATACTGGCAGTTCTTCCCGATTATCGGCCCTCTCGGCGTCACCCTGGTCGGATCGATGAAGATCGAGGCAGATCTTGCCTTCGGGTTCGATACCTTCGGCGCGCGCCAGTTCAAAGAGGCGGGCTACGATCCCTCCGATCTTCCGTTGATCCTCAATGGCCTTTACATCAGCGATACGAAGAAGGTCGATGGAACAGGGCCGGATGTGCCGGAAGTGACCTTTGGCGCCGGTATCGAAGCATTTGGAACGTTGAACGTCGGCATCGCATCGGCTGGAGTCGGCGGCGGCCTCTTTGCGGAAATCGGATTCAACATTCACGATATCGATCCGGATGGGCCGAACGGAATCCAAAAGGCCGATGGAAAGTTCCGATTCGGCGAACTGGTTCAGTTCCTGGACTTCCCGCTTGGGCTGTTCGATGTTGGCGGCAAATTCACTGCAGGCTTGAGCGCGTTTGTGAAGATCGGCTTCGGCTTCTTCTCCGTCACCAAGCGCTTCAAGATTGCCGAAGTCACGCTGCTCGATTTCACTTTCACGGGAGATGTGCCCGAGCCAATTCTCGCAACCCAGACCGGCGACGTGCTCACGCTCAATATGGGACCTCGCGCATTAGAGCGTCATGCACCCAACACGGACGACGGCGATGAAACGTTCAGGATCAAGCACGAGTCCGGCGTCGCCGGTAGCGAGACGATCGTTATTGCCGCGTTTGGAATCGAACAGACATATACGGGCGTGCGCCACATTGTCGGGCAGGGTGGTCTCGGCAACGACACGATCACAATCGAAAAGGGTGTGCTGGCAACCACGGAACTGTGGGGCGATTTCAGCGACCCGGCGCGGGTGGCAGAATTTGGCGATGATTCGCTGTCTTCGGGCGAAGGCAACGCCGTACTTCACGGTGGCGGCGGTGCAGATGACCTCGGAGGCAGATCCGGCGCCGATCAACTCTTCGGCGATGCCGGTGACGACAGCCTTCAGGGTGGGGCGGGCAACGACCGTCTTGAGGGTGGAGATGGAGTGGATGTTCTCGATGGTGGTGAGGGAGACGACACACTGTTCGGCGGTCTGGGCAATGACGAACTCACCGGAGGTGGCGGCAATGATCGTCTCGATGGCGGCGTCGGTACCGATCAGCTGACCGGCGACGCAGGCAACGACATTCTTATCGGCGGTTTGGATACGGACCTTCTTGTCGGCGGCGATGGAAACGACACGTTGCGTGGCGGGTCCGTTGTCAGCGGTGTTGCGGACGACCTCACCGATCTCAGTGACGACATTTTGTCTGGTGACGCCGGAGACGACGATCTCGATGGTGGCCGCGGCAACGATCGTCTGCAGGGCGGTGCCGGCAACGACATCCTTACCGGAGGCGACGGTACAGACACCCTGCTGGGCGGTTCCGAGAACGATCTGCTGCGCGGCGGCGTCGGCAATGACCTGCTCTTAGGAGATGCCGGGAACGACAGGCTCGAAGGTGGCGTGGGTGACGATGCTCTGGATGGCGGCGCAGGAGATGACACACTCCTCGGTGAAGATGGAGTGGACCGGCTTGCCGGTAATGACGGTAACGATCGACTCGAAGGCGGCGTCGCGAACGATACTCTCGATGGCGGAAACGGAGACGACTCACTCTTCGGTGATGCCGGCAACGATACGCTGCGCGGCGGTGCGGGAGCAGACTCCATTGATGGCGGTATCGGCGACGACCGCATCGAGGGTGGAGATGGCACGAACCTTCTGATCGGCGGCGCTGGATTCGACATCATCACTGGCGGATCCGGGTCCGACACAATCTTCGGTGGTACCGAGAACGACCTTATCTCCGGCGAAGGCGGGAACGATCTTATCGACGGAGAGTCGGGCGACGACCGCATCATGGGTGGCGCTGGCAACGATCAGATCACCGGCGGTCTCGGCAACGATTCCATTGACGGCGGCGCGGATGCGGACATGATCTTCGGCGGCGATGGAGTCGATTCGCTCTTCGGCGGAATCGGCGACGACGCGATCTTCGGGGACAATCTAAACGATGTGCTCTCCGGCGGAGACGGCGACGATCTCCTCGTTGGCGGACTCGGCGACGATGTTATCGACGGCGATGCCGGCAGCGACATCCTGTGGGGAGGCCGCGAGGAAATTCCGCGAACAGCCTTCCGTCTGGCATCGGGCGAAACCATAACCGACAAGTTTGAGCTGCCGCCGGATTTCCTGACCGAGGCCGCACAACAATCGATCCAGCCTCCGCTGATCACGCCCAGGGCCGTTGCCGGTCTTTCTGTGCCGGGTGATGTGGGCGATGGCCAGGACACGCTGCGAGGCGGCGCCGGAAACGACTTCATGTTTGGCGGTGGCGACCCGGACCTTCTCGACGGCGAAGCCGACAACGACTACGTTGACGGCGGCGCGGGACAGGATGAAGTTTTCGGCGGTTCCGGCGACGACGTGGTGCGCGGCGGACTTAACGACGACGTCCTGCACGGCGGCGCCGGTCTCGATCAACTCTACGGCGATTTCGGTCGCGACTATCTCTTCGGCGATGCCGGCGCGGGCAACGGTTCTCAGGCAGGCCAGCGCCTGTGGGGCGGTGAGGGCAGCGATCTGCTGTACGCCTTCGCCGCGGTAACCATCAACGCTGCGCCATCCGTCGTGGCCGCGGAAGCCCTCCTCCCCGGCGATGAATTGCATGGCGGTCCTGGCGGAGATTCCCTGTTCGGCAACCTTCGCCGCGACTTGCTCTTTGGCGATGGCGGTAAGGACTTCCTTGCCGGCGACTACCTCAGCGGACCGCTCTATGCCGTGAACACCAGTCCCGCCACAACTGGCGGCGCCGATAAACTCTTCGGCGGTCCCGGTGAGGACAGCCTCCTTGGCGGCGGTGGCGGCGACGAACTCTGGGGCGGCGGAGATTCTGATCGGCTTGAGGGTCAGGACGGCAGCGATCAACTTTTCGGTGGCGGAGGCATTGATGTCCTTCTGCTTGATGTCAGCGCCACTTATGCCACGCTCGGCGGCGAAACCTTCAACGGGCACTTCGGAAACCATGTCCAGGGCGACACGCTCGATGACAATGCCACCGACATCCTGCTGATCCCCGGGACGAACTTTAATGACGTCATCCGAATCAGCCAGACTCCTGCAGGTCTTCTGCGCGTGGAATACACCGACAACGTTTCCACTCGCGTGATTCAGGCGTCATGGCGCGACAGTCTGAACAGACCCGTCATCGAACAGTTCAGCGTCTCTACGCTCGGCGGTAATGACACGGTCGAATTTGCAAAGGGCGCTACCGCTCTCGATCTTGACGACCTGAATGTGCGAAGCAACGACTGGGTAACTGTCCTCGAAGGCGGCGCCGGCAATGACGTTCTCACGGGAACTTCGGGCCGCGATCGCATGGATGGAGGTCCCGGATCCGATCAGTTGTTCGGAATGGGCGGCGACGATCGCATGTTCGGAGATGACGGCAGCGGTGGTTTCCCGGACCATGACAGCCTCTTTGGTGGCCAGGGCCATGACGATTTGATCGGTGGTCAGGGAGTCAACGATCTGTTTGCCTGGTCTGTCAACCCCGGCACTCCGGGCAGCCAGCCATTTGGAGTCTTTGTCGATCCCGAAGGTGTGTTCTTCACTGACAGCGGCGATCTCACCGGCGCTTTCGATGAGGAAGGGAACCCGATTCCCGACGGCAGACTCGATGCGGATCCCACGAAGCCGGCAAGGGTCCTCGAGGACACCGGTTTGAACCGTGTGCTGGGCGGACCCAATGGGGACAAACTCTTCGGCGGTACGGGTCTCGACTTCCTGTATGGCAACGGCGGTGACGACCAACTGTTCCGTGCTGACGGAACCTTATTCGAAGACGCCGACCACGGCGTCACTACACCGGAAGACGATTGGAAGTCGTATGCACGCGAGACCAATCGCGTTTGGTACTACCGCGCTACAAATCTGGATGACGAAGTTCATGTGGACTTTGTCACAGAGCCGGGATTGTTGGGCGATCACCATCTGATTACACGTCTCACGCGCAATGGCGAAGCGTTTACTTTCGACGCTCAGGTCCAGCTCGACTTCCAGGCGCAGGATGCCAACGGCAACTATGTGTGGCAGCCGGATGATCTCGTGTTCGACGCTCAGAAGCGGAAGAACGTCACGCTCCGCGACCTCCAGAAGTTGTTACCACAGGAAAGCGATTTCCTGGCGATCATCGTGGACACGCTCAAAGGAAACGATCAGGTCGTCATTGGTCCAACGGTAATCAAGAGCGTGTGGATCGATGCCGGACCCGGCGATGACCGCGTGGAAATTCGATCCGGGCGACCGATTCTGCCCGATGGCGCCGAGCGTATTTCCAGAAATGACATTCCGGCGGATACGTTCGATCTCGGATTGCTGAACGGGGATCAGACATTCCGTAATCTGACTCTCGACAATCCAGCGGATGAGGACTGGTATCTGGTGACCCCTGGCCTCAACCCGCAGGCGGGAGACACGCTGACTATCCGAAGTCTGTCGCTGCAGGATGAACTGCGTCTTGAGATCCGGGACGCGTCCGACAACATCCTTCTGCCGGTTCAGAGCGGGAATGGATTAATCCAGATTCTTCTAGCCTCTGTTGGACTCCGCGCCGGCACGCAGTACCGGTTGCATGTCAGTTCGAACGAAACGCCCACGATCTACGACCTGTCATTTGCATTCGCCGCCGCGCAAGGAGACGAGATCGTTTCGGATCTGGCAAGCGCTGTTGGCATTCTGCGGCGCGACATCATCATCGGCGGTGAAGGGGCGGATGTGCTTTCGGGCGGCTCGGGCGAGGAGTGGATCTTTGGCGGTCCGGGCAACGACGTTCTGAGCGGCGGAACGGATCGTCAGGCGA
>Ga0184628_10000559_pt1 | contig 19796 bp, 19 predicted proteins | sample PLM4_5_b1_FD_133149 | JGI IMG/M metagenome (GOLD analysis project Ga0184628, IMG submission 133149) | Groundwater sediment microbial communities from an aquifer in East River, Colorado, USA - PLM4_5_b1 | ecosystem: Environmental > Terrestrial > Soil > Riparian zone | place: USA: East River... | reverse complement strand
ATCCGCGGGTCATAGAGGCGTATCTCGGCACCGGTGATTGGTTGAAAAATGCTCAACGTTGACGCCATCCACGTCTACTACGACGCGATTCACGCCCTCAAAGGCGTCTCCTTCAGCGTGGCTCGGGGCGAGTTGGTCACGCTGCTGGGCGGCAACGGCGCGGGCAAGACGACGACCTTGAAGACTCTCTCCGGTTTGCTCCGGCCGCGCAGCGGCGCGGTCAAACTCGAAGGCGAAGCGCTCAGCGCGGTGGAACCTCATAACATCGTCGGCCGCGGCGTCGCCCATGTGCCCGAGGGACGAAAAGTTTTTCCCCGTTTCACGGTGCTGGAAAATCTCCAGATTGGCGGCTACACGCGGGCAAAAAACGCGCTTGGCGCGGAGTTGGACTTCGTCTATCGGATGTTTCCGCGTTTGAAAGAACGGCAAAAACAGTACGCCGGCACGCTGTCAGGCGGCGAGCAGCAGATGCTCGCCATCGGCCGCGCCCTGATGACCAAACCGAAGCTGCTACTACTCGACGAACCGTCCATGGGACTGGCGCCGAAGATCGTCGAACAAATTCTCGAAAACATCCAGGAGATCAATAAGGCCGGCGTGACCGTGTTGCTGGTCGAGCAAAACGCCGCCATGGCGCTGGCGATCTCGCACCGCGGCTATGTTCTGGAGACCGGCTCGGTGATTCTCGAAGGCAAGGCGAGCGACTTGGCGGGCAATGATCTGGTGCGCCAGGCCTACTTGGGCGGATAGCGGCTTTGGTAAGCAAAGGATTTAACCACAAAGAGCACAAAGATCACAAAGGAGAAGTTTCGGAGTCGAAGAGTTGGCCGCATAGAACGCAAAGGGCGCAAAAAAAGAATTTGGATTTGTCGGGGCGGGTTTAAAACCCGCCCACCTAACTTTTAACCGAGGCGAATAACCGTTAAACTCTAAGGCAATGCAATATCAAACCCGACAGATGAGTTTCGGCGGCGGCAGTGTGACGCCGGCGGTGAAGTTTCTGCTGATCGCCAACGTCGGGATGTTTGTCGTGCAGACCGTCATTGGCCTTGGCACGGACTTCCCGCTGAGCTTTTACCTCGGTCTGGTGCCGCAGCTGGTTCTCAAGCAGTTTTACCTCTGGCAGCTTTTTACCTACCAGTTTCTCCACGGCGGGCTATTTCATCTGCTGTTCAACATGCTGGCGCTGTGGATGTTCGGCTGCGATCTGGAGCGGCGCTGGGGCGCGCCGTTCTTTCTCAAGTATTATTTTGTCACTGTCATCGGCGGCGCCATCTTGAATGTTATTTTCCTGCCCGGCCAGCTTGCGCCGAGCATCGGTGCATCCGCCGGTGTCTACGGATTGCTGCTGGCCTACGGGTTGATCTACCCGGACCGCATCGTTTATTTTTATTTTCTGTTTCCGATCAAGATGAAACACTTCGTCTGGATCATCGGCGCCATCGCCGTGTATTCCTCGGTTACTTCCGGCCAAAGCGGCATCGCCCACCTCGCCCACCTCGGCGGCATGGTGTTCGGTTATATCTACCTGCGCGGCGGCATCAATCCATGGGACCAGTTCAAAATATACCTCGACCGCCGCCGTCTCAACCGCCTGAAAAAACGCTTCCAAGTCTTCCCTGGGGGCAAAGACGACGACCGCGGGCCGACGGTGCATTGAAATAAACTGGCCGCAGACTTGTACGACCTCCAACTTCTCGATAGTTGCGAATCGCGTTCGTTCCCCTAGATCTTCTCCCACGAAATCAGAAACACGCCGATGATCACCAGCACGGTGGCGCCGACTTTTCTCGGCGTGAGTTTCTCGACATCTTTGAGAAGAAACGCCGACAACGGCAGGACGAAGAGCGATGAACCGTTGATCAGCGGCGAGATCAGGGAGACGCGTTCCATGCTCAAGGCGGTGTAGGCAAATGCGTAGGAAAGAAAATTGAGAAAACCGGCAGCGGCGAATAGCTGGTAGCCTTTGCGGAACGTGGCTTGCAGCGGCTTTTTTTCTTCGAACAGCAGGTACAACAGCGACATGGTGAGGAATGACGTCGTCGCGGCGATGGTGGCGCCGACCAGCGGCGAATAGATTTTCAGCAAGCCGAAGCGGACCATGTTGTCCCGGGCGGCGAAGAGAAAGGCGGCGGTTAACGGAAACAGCAGATCGCGGCTGCGCCAGGTCTTGCTCGTGCCTTTCCAACTGAGTGAGACGATGCCGACGACGATGGAAAACGTGCCTAACAGATTGGTCAAGCTCGGCCGCTCTTGGAGAAACGACACGGCGAACAGGGTGGCGAAGAGCGGCGTGCTGTTGGTCAAACAGGAGGTGATTGACGCGCCGAGCCGTTCCATGCCTTTGAACATGAAAAAGCGCGCAATGCCGGGGACGAAGATGCCGACGAGGACAAAAATCAGATTGGCAGGAAGCCACAGATCGACGCGGTCGACAAACAGCCAGATGAAGAGCCAGAGAAACAGCGCGTTAACGCCCAGGTTGGTGAGCAGGCCGCGAAAGTAATCGATGACGAGGACGCCGCGGTTGATCAGCACCATCGACAGGGCGAACCAGAAGGAGGCGAACAAACCGAAGATAATCGCGAGCATGATGGATTGCCGGTGACCTTATCCCGAGGCGGGTGCGGGTGCAATTCAGGAAATTTGCCCTGTCATTGCCGGTCGCTCAGTTAAGATATAGCCTTCTCAAGCGTCTAACTTTTTGTATTGCTACGCCGAAGCCGAGGATGCCGTAGGGAGGCAGAAATGAAGCCGATACTCAGCGCGATAACGATATTAGCTCTCGGGTTGGTCCTCGCGGGCGAGGTAGGCGCGGGACCGCGGCGAGCGCTGGTCGCCCCGCGCGCCAACCCTGGCGTAACGTACTTTGGCGGCGGCGCTTCCAATCGGGTTATTATCCAGCGGCAGTTTTATGGCGCTTATCCTTATTATTATCAGCCCTATTATCCGCCCGTGGTGGTGATTTCGCCCTACGCTCAATCGTATATCCTGCCGCCGGCCGTGGTGGTTACGGCGCCGTATTTCTGCGTGCTGCACAACGAGGGTTATGTCAGCCGGGTCGGCCTGCTCGATCATCTCGCCGGCACCCACAAGATTCCCCTTAACGCGGCGACAAGCCTATGTCCTGACGGCGGCGCTAGCTGCGTGTTTCCTTCTTATTAGATTCACGGTCGGCAGTTTTGTCATCTGTCGATCCTCAGTGGCGATTGCGCTATAGGTTGGAGAACGTCTTGTCTGCAAAGACAACCTCAATCCTATGAACCCATTGCGCGAAAAACTCACCAAGATCATCGAGCCGGAGCGGATCTCGGCGAATGCTGAATATTTGGACGAGCTCTCTTGGGACGCGCTGAGTGAAGGCCGTTTCCATCCACACCATCAGCCGCAACTCGCGTCACCGTTATGCGCGGTGGCGCCGATTTCGACTGACGAGGTGCAAAAGCTGGTGCGTTTCGCCAATCAAGAAAACTTGTCAATCGTGCCGTTCGGCGGCGGCTCGGGATTGATGGGCGGCGCGCTGTCGATTCGCCCCGGTCTGGTGATCGACTTGCGGCGGATGAATCGAATTCTCGCCATCGATAGCGAGTCTCGTTGTGCACGCGTCCAGGCTGGGGCGGTGCTCGAAGCCGTCGATCTGGCGTTGAATCAAGCCGGCTTTATCTTGGGCCATGATCCCTGGACGGTGCCGGTGGCGACTATCGGCGGGGCGATCTCGACCAACAGTGTTGGCTATCGTGCCGGTATTTACGGCTCCATGGGCGAGCAGGTTCTGGGCTTGGAAGCCGTCCTGCCCAACGGCGAGGTGTTGCGCACAAGGCCGGTGGCAAAACACTCGGCGGGGTTGAATCTCAATTCGCTCCTCATCGGCGGCGAGGGTTGTTTCGGCATCATCACCGAGGCGACGATTCGTATCTTTCCTAAACCTGAGGCGAGGCTGTTTCGCGGCTATCTTTTCGCATCATTCGAGCAGGGGTACGGGGCGATTCAGGCAATGTTTCACCGGCGGCTGCGGCCGGCGCTGCTCGACTTCGGCGACGATGCGGAGAAACAGGGCGGAGCGATTCTTTACTTGGTCTTCGAAGGCAATCACGAGTTGAACGCAGTCGAGGAGAGCCAGGCGGTAGCTTTATGTCAAGCCAATGGCGGTAAGGAACTGCCCCGCAGCGATGCCGAGGAGTTTTGGCGCGAGCGCCACGAGATTGCCAGACGGTTTGCACGCAATCGCCGCGAGCGGCGCGAGCGCGGCCGGGATGGGATTTATCGCGATTGGATCCATGTTGCGCTGCCGAGCTCGAAAGTCTTGGCTTTCCGCAGCGCCGCCCAGGAGATCGTCGAGCGCCATGGTGTGCGATTGCAAGAAAGCGGCCTATGGGTGCAGCCGGAACTTTTCTCCATGCGGCTGGGCGCCGAAGATGGCGCCGTCGCCAAGCCGCAACTGGCTTTGGAGGAGGCGATCGAAGAGCTTTTGCGCCTGGTTCAACATATCGGCGGGTCGATGGAGTACACCCATGGCGTCGGCGTCAAACTCGCGCCGCTGATGGCCGAGGAGCATGGCTACGGTTTACAAGTCATGCGCCAGATTAAGAAAATTCTCGATCCCAACAACATTCTCAATCCGGGGAAAATGGCTTTGTAGGTTGACGTTCTTAAGCTTGGGCAACGTCTAACTTTCAGCGCCTGAGAATTCTTGCGCCGGGCGATTCCAATCGCTACTTTTGATTGAAGCTACCTGCATCGCCGCCGGGGTGTCTATGAAAAAATGGCTCACGCTGATTTACGTCGGATTGTTCCTTTGGAGTTGTTCCGCCGCGCCCTATACCGGCCGCAGACAGGTGATCTTGGTTTCCGAGGGACAGGAAACCGCGCTCGGTGACGATGCCTACAAACATGTGCTGCGCGATAGCGTTATCACGCGCAGCCCGGAGGCCGAGCGGATTGTGCGCAAAGTCGGTGAGCGCATCGCCGCGGTAGCGAATAAGCCCGATTACAAATGGGAGTTCACGGTGATCAACGATCCGGAGATGGTCAATGCTTTCGCCGTCCCCGGCGGCAAGGTCGCGGCTTATACAGGAATCTTCGCGCCCGCGCGGGATGAGGCGGGTTTGGCGGTGGTGCTTGGCCATGAGGTTGCCCATGCTTTGGCGCGTCATCCCGCTGAGCGCATGAGCCAAGGCATGCTGCTGCAATTGGGCGGTGTCGGCCTCGGCGTTGCGCTGGGAAAAAATCCGGCGATGGCCAATCAAGTTTTGCAGGCCTACGGGATTGTCGGCGGTGTCGGCGTTGCTCTGCCGTTCGGCCGCTCGCAAGAAACCGAAGCGGATCGCATCGGCTTAATCCTGATGGCCAAGGCGGGTTATGACCCGCGCGTTGCCGTGGATCTGTGGCAGCGCATGGAGTCGATGGAAAAGAAAGACGGCGCCAAGGGCCGGCCGCCAGAGTTTCTTTCGACTCACCCGGGCTATGAAACCCGGGTGCAAAATATTCGTTCGTTCTTGCCGGAAGCTTTGTCCTATTATCAGCCGAGCAACGCACGACTTGAAACCCTGCCGACGCCGGAATCGCTGGACACGCCCGCGGCTAAATCCGAGCGCGAGCTGCTCAAACGCGTCGACGCGATCAATCGCGCCGTCGAGCAGCAGAATGGCGAGCGCGCGGTGGTTGAGGCCTTGGCTTACGAGCTGCGGCTGAGTCCACAGTCACTGGTTCAGGAGCGCCAGCAGCTCCAGACCGGTTATGGCCAGTACGCGGCGCTGCGCGGTGTTGCGTTTCTTGGCCGCGGTTCTCTTAGCCGGGTGGCGGACGATTATCAACGTGGCCGGCCATGGTCGGAAATCGCGTCCGCTAACGGCACGCGGTTGAACGAACTGATGGTTTGGCTTGGCGATGTGATTCGCACGACTAACAACATGGGGCAGCAACTGCAACGGCAACCAGCGCGGCCATCGACGCGCTATCGATGACCCGTCGCTTTGACAAAGGCCGCGATTTTGTATAAGAATTTCTTATAGGGGATCGTTGCCGGAGTGATCAGAAGAGCACATAAACATATTTCCAATAAAATGCATTCCATGTCTAAAAATGCACCCAACTGGGTGCATTTTTTTTATCTGAACGGGGGATTCGAAATTGCACGCGCAAATTGAAATCTTGGCTTCTCTGCAAACCGTCGATCGCGAGATCAAAGAGCAAACAGGATTGAAACAAGGTCTGCTGAGCGAACTCCAAGCCAAAGAGCTTGATATCCAAGCCAAACAGAAGGAAGTGGATGCGCTGGTGGCTGCCGCTGCCGAGAAAGAAAAGCTTCGCGCTGAGAAAGACCGGGTGTTTCAGGACGAAGCTAGGAAGGCGGTGGACAAGCGCATGCGCGTGAATCGCGTCAAGAACTCCAAGGAGTTCCAGGCGCTGCAACGGGAGATAGATCTGATGCGCCTGAGCAACGGCGAGCTCGAAGAGGAACTGATCAAAATCATGCAGGAGATCGACACGATCATGGCGAGCAAAACGGCCAAGGAATCCGAGATGGCGGCGCTGCGAGGCGCCTGGCAGAAACAGCAACAGGAACTTGGCGGAGTCATCAGTGGCATCGATCAATTGGTGACAGAGGCGCTCTCACGGCGCCAAAGCATTGCCGCCAAGCTGGCACGCGACTTGATCTCGCGCTATGAGCTGATTTTTTCCCGGCGTGGCGGCACGGCCGTGGTGGAGATCGCCGGCGGTATCTGCCAGGGCTGCTTCATGAACATCCCACCGCAGATGGGCAATGAGATCATTAACAGCGAGAAAATTCATCTTTGCCCGAGTTGCCAACGCATCGTTTATATCAAGCCCGTGGAGCTGGAAGAGGCCAAGTCGGCTTAACGGCTTCGCGGTTTAGTCCAATAATTTCCCGACTCCTACCGGCGCGCCGCCGAAAGTCAGGATTCGCCAATAGTCCGCAAGCGATTTTATTTATCGATCGTTGACGATTAACCGGGGCCGGCGCGGTTTCCTTAGCTCAACTAGACTAAGAAGTGGGTGTTGATGGTCGATAGCTCGGCGGGTGCTAGTCCGGTGCCGGCCGGTTGCGGCGCGGTAATTACCGCTGAATACAGCACCGTGGCTCTCGGACTACCAACGTCGCGAGTGGCACGCTGTGCTGATGAGCTGGAAGAATTGACCGAGCTCAAGCGCCAGCGAATTTTCGTGCCGAGCGATTGGCAACTGCCGGTGCGTCAACTCAGCGGCGAGTTTCGGGCACGGATGAAAAGTTGCAGGCTCTCTATAAACGCCACCGGTTTGTTGCGTCAGTTCGGTTCCTATCGTATCGTTCATTCGCGGCGGGAATCTAACGGAGTTGCCGACCGTCTAGCCAATCACGGCATCGACGATGCGGCAAGAAAACTGAGCGTGGGCTAAAGTGGATCAAGCGATCGCCTTCGCGCGAGCGGAGGAGGAAAGTCCGGACTCCACAGGACAGGGTGGCCGTTAACGACGGCTCCGAGCGATCGGGGGACAGTACCACAGAAAACGCACCGCCTGCCGCTTCGGCGGCCGGTAAGGTTGAAAAGGCGAGGTAAGAGCTCACCGGTTCGCCAGCGATGGCGAACGCATGGCAAACCCCACCTGGAGCAAGGCCAAATAGGAGGGTTGGGCGGTCCGCCCATAGCCCTCGGGTAAGGTCGCTCGAGCCCTTGAGCAATCAAGGGACTAGATGAATGATCGCTATGGTTGCTTTGCCAGCCATTACAGAATCCGGCTTATCGATCCACTTTAGCCCACTTTAATTCGCCCGTTCGATAGCACCATTTCGGTACACACCCAAAACTCCTCTGCGGCAATCCCAATGGATTGTTTAGGGCACTTTTTGCTAACTCACTTTTTTCTCTTCGAGTGATTTGGGCTGAAGCTGCGCCAGATCGGCTTCAACAGATTACCTAAACTCTGTGGGGACTCCCATGAGCTACTTGTGACGATCGGCAAAGCCAGCCAGGAGGTGACAAAAATCCCCGTAAAATCATAATGTTTTTGGTTTATTCATTGACAGTTTCTTGCGTAAAGTTATAAAGTGGGCCAGTGACTTGCCATTGTGGGAGAGAACCCCATGGCAGGTCATTGCGGAGTCTATTTTATGTTTCGCGGCAGATACGATCACACCATCGACGGCAAGGGCCGATTGAGCATTCCGGCGAAGTTTCGTGAATGGCTTGCCGCCAATGGTGAAAACCAACTGATCGTCACCAATTTTATCTTCAAGGACAAGAGTTGCCTCGACGTGTATCCCTTCGGTGAATGGCAAAAATTGGAGCAAGACATTTTACAGCAACAGAAAAATTCCGATCCGGACATGTCGCATTTTTTAAACTTCTATTTGAGCACAGCGACGCCGTGCGAACTGGATGCCCACGGCCGGATTCTCATTCCGCCCGACTTGCGTGAATTTGCCGAACTCAAGCGCGATGTTGTTTTGGTTTCCGCGCTGAAAAAATTTCGCGTATGGGACAAAGCGAACTGGCAGGAAGTTTTTGCAGATTCCAAAGAAAAAATTGCGAACAACCCGGGTTTCATGCGCAGCTTGGGGATCTAATCGGAGCGGCGCGTTCCGGACGAAGGAGAGCAATCAATGCTGGCGCGTAAGGCGATTCAAGATATCTCGGTCATCGATGTCTGCGGTGATATCGACTTTCGGGAAATGATCCGCATCAAAGATACCATCGGTTCGTTCATCGAACATGATCGCATCAAGGTGGTGCTCAACTTGCGGGCGGTGGACCACATCAACTACTTGAGCATCGGCGTTCTGCTTGAGCGGCTCAAGGCGCTGCGCAATGTCAACGGCGATTTGAAACTTTCGGGCATGAGTCCGTTCTTGCGCGATATTTTCAAAGTTGTCGGCATGGATCGCTTTTTCGAAGAATACCACTCGCTGGAGGATGCTATCGAAAGCTTCGACGACGATTGGGAGGGCGACGGGACCAGCCACTAAGCTGTGTATGCTCATGTCTCCATATTGGTCCGCGAGGTGGTGGATTTTCTTCAACCTGCGCCGGGTAGGCGGTACTTCGACGGCACTTTGGGCGGCGGCGGTCACAGCGAAGCGATTTTAACGGCGAGCGGCCCCGATGGCCAAGTGGTGGGACTGGACCGGGACGATGAGGCGATCGCCGCGGCCAGTGAGCGCTTGAAGCGCTTCGGCGCTAGGCTGACCGCGCGGCAAGCGAGTTTCGCCGATGCCCGCGAGGTTCTCACCGAGATCGGTTGGGACAAGGTTGACGGTGTCATTTTGGATTTAGGTGTTTCGTCGCGGCAAATCGATGCAGCGGAGCGGGGATTTAGTTTCCGCTTGGGCGGGCGCTTGGATATGCGCATGGACCGCCGGCAATCGCTCGACGCCTGCCGGCTGGTTAACACGGCCACAGTCGATGAGCTGATGCGGATATTTCGGGCCTATGGCGAGGAGCCGCAAGCCCGGCGCATCGCCGAGCGGATCGCCGCCGAAAGAAAGCTCCGGCCCATCGAGAGTACCGATGAGTTGGCGCGCTTGGTTGAGGGGGTCAAAGGCGGCCGCCGCCGCGACCATCATCCGGCGACCCAGGTGTTTCAGGCACTGCGCATCGCCGTGAACCAGGAGCTCGACCAGTTGGAACATTTTCTCGACGATGGGTTTGCTTTGCTGCGGCCTAACCGGCGCATGGTGATTATTTCGTTTCATTCGTTGGAAGATCGTTTGGTGAAAAATGCCTTTCGTAAATGGAGCCGCGCTTGTTTATGTCCGCCGCGGGCGCTGGCTTGCCAGTGCGGGTGGAGCCAAAAAGTGAAACTCTTAACCAAGAAACCGTTGGGACCGGGCGACGCTGAGACGGCGGCCAACCCGCGCGCCCGGTCGGCCAAATTACGCGCCGTCGAGCGCATTTGAGTCACAGCCATGGCAACTGCGGTTGAACTTGACAATCGGCGTATCGCTTCCCCCAAGCGGGCACACGGCAGCCGCGCCGCTCAGGCGACGCGCCGGCGCCGCAATTGGGGCGTGGCTTTGCTCATCGTCATACTGCTCGGCATCGTGCTGGTCCATGTTTGGTTGCGTTTGCAGGTTGTTCATATGGGATACGTGCTCGCCACCGCGAGCAAGTTGAAGAGCCGTTTGGAGCAGGAGAATCGCGAGCTCAAAGTCGAGCTGGCGACTTTGACGACGCGGGATCGGCTCAATGAGATGGCGCGCCGCCGTTTGGGTCTGGCGGCGCCGCAGAAAGGTCAGGTCATCGTTCTACCATGAGACGTTCGCTCAAACGAAATCGCCTGCGCATGGGCTGCGTGAAAATTGTCTTCCTGCTGGTATTTTTGATCGTCGGTGGGCGCGCGTTTCATTTGCAAGTTTTCCAGGGCGACAAGTTGATGCGCCTCGGCCAGCGCCAGCATTTGAAGGAATGGATCGTCCTGCCCAAGCGCGGCGCTCTGTACGACCGCGGCAGCGAGCCATTGGCATTGAGCTTGGAGTCGCAGTCGGTTTACGTCCGACCCCATAGGCTCCAGAACCGCGCCGAAGCTAACATTAAGTTGGCCCGGATCCTCAATATGAAACGCGCCGATATGGAGCAAAAACTCACCGCCAAAAAACCCTTCGTTTGGCTCAAGCGGCAGGTCTCGCCGACGGAAGCGGAGCAGATTCAAGCGCTCCATATGGACGGCATTGGCATGTACTTGGAACCGACGCGCTACTATCCGCAGGGCGGCTTGGCCGGACATTTGTTGGGGTTCGTCAATCGTGATTCCGAAGGGCTCGAAGGTATCGAACTGCGCTACAACGACTACATTCGCGGCGCGGCGGGATCGTCGGTGTCCGAACGGGATGCGCTCGGGCGTCGCGTTTTGGTCGAGGGTGTCGAAGGATTACAAGTCCCGCCCGGCAGCGATGTCTATCTGACTCTGGATTCGCCGATCCAGCATTTGGCGGAGAAAGAACTGGCAGCGACGATTCAAAAATATCGCGCCAAGGCCGGGGTCGCGATCGTTGTCGATCCCGCTACCGGCGAAGTCTTGGCGCTGGCTAATTATCCAACTTTCGATCCCAACAATGCTGCGCAACAAAGCGCCGACCAGCGGCGTAATCGCGCGGTGACCGACAGCTTCGAACCTGGGTCGACATTTAAAACTATTCTCGCGGCCGCGGCGCTCGAAGAAGGGGTGGTCGGCAAAGACGACCTGTTTTACTGCGAGATGGGCAAGTATAACTTTGCCGGCCGGGTGATCCACGACACCCATCCGCAGGGTTGGCTGCCGTTTTCAAAAATTCTCCAGGTGTCGAGCAATATCGGTTTTACCAAGGTCGCTGAGAAGCTCAACAAGGACCGGTATTTCAAATACATCGACAAATTCGGCTTTGGCCGGGTGACGGGCCTCGACGTGCCCGGCGAGGTTCCCGGTTTGCTGCGTAAACCGGAAGACTGGTCGGGTGTCGATCTGGCGACCCATGCGTTCGGCCAGGGTGTATCGACGACGCCAATGCAAATGGTCATGGCTTATGCAGCGATCGCCAACGGCGGTATTCTGATGCGCCCCTACGTAACCCGCAAAATCGTTAACCCGCAGGGCGAGGTCTTGGTCGAAAACCAGCCGCATATTGTCCGCCGGGTGATTTCCGAGAAGACGGCGAAGTTGTTGGCCTCGATGCTGCGCGAGGTCACCAACGAAGGCGGCACCGGCGTGGCGGCGAAAGTCGATGGCTTCGAAGTCGCCGGCAAAACCGGCACGGCGCAAAAGGCCGAGCGCGGCGGCTACTCGGCGAAAAAACGGGTGAGTTCGTTCATTGGCTTCGTTCCGGCGGATAATCCGCGCTTGGTGTCGTTGGTCTTAGTCGATGAACCGGAAGGGAATGTTTTCGGCGGCGTGGTCGCCGCACCGGCATTCCGCAATATCGCTCAGGGCGCGTTGCGCCAACTCGCGGTGGCGCCGCGCGACGGCGCGGTGATGCCGAGCGCAGCGGCGCAGGCCGAGTCTCCACTGGCGCGTCCAGTCAAACGTGCCGGGGTTCAGCTAGTCTCCACCAATGGCGATGCGGTGCCTGATTTTCTCGGTCTGAGCATGCGCGAGGCCTTGGAGAAAGCGCAGTCGCTCAGAATTACTTTGAAAGTGCAGGGCAACGGCTATGTGGTGAAGCAGGCACCCGCACCGGGCGAGCACCGGCCAGAAGGCCAAGCGGTGGTGGTAATTCTGCAAGGATAACGCCGATGCGAGTACGCGAGTTCGTAGCGTTGCACGACGTCCAACAGGCCGACGGTGATCTGGAGCAGGAAGTGCACGGCTTAACCTACGACTCGCGCCAAGCGACTGCGGGGAAAGTTTTCTTCGCCGTGCCAGGCGAACAGGCCGACGGCCATGACTATATCGGCGAAGCGGTCAAGCGCGGCGCCGCCGCGGTGGTTTTGTCGCGCTCCGGTGCTTGGCCCCAGGCGCCGGCAACGGTGCGGGTCAACGATGTCAGAAACGCCATGGGGTTGTGGGCGGCGCATTTTTATCGGCGCCCGAGCCGCAATTTACGGCTGGTCGGCGTTACCGGCACCAACGGCAAAACCACTTTGACCTACTTGGTCGAGTCGATATTGCACGAGGCCGGCCTCGTGCCCGGAGTCATCGGCACGATCAACTACCGCTACCGCGGCAACGTGTTGCCGGCGCATCATACGACGCCCGAGTCCGTGGATTTACAGGAGCTGTTGGCGGAGATGGTGCGGAGCGGGGTCCAGGCGGTGGCGATGGAAGTCTCATCCCATGCTCTGGCCCAGGAAAGAGTCCGCGGCCTCGACTTCGATGTCGGCGTGTTTACCAATTTGACCCGCGATCATCTCGACTATCATCGCGACATGGACGACTACTTTGCCGCCAAGAGCCGATTGTTCAACGATTATTTGCCGGCCTCGGCGAAACCTCATAGGGCGGCGGTGATTTACGGCGACGATCCGCGCGGCGAGCAATTGATCGCTAGCTGCCGGGCGCAGGGCCTGGCGGTGTGGAGCTATGGCGCCAGCGGCGCGTGGGATGTCTGTCCGGTGCAAGTTAGCCAAGTTACCACTGATGTCAGCGGCATCCGCGGCGAGATCCGCGCCAAGGAGCGCCGGCTAAACATCGCCTCGTCGCTGGTGGGCTCGGTGAACTTGCAAAATATTTTGGGCGCCGTTGGGGTCGGCTGCGCCCTGGGATTGAGCGACGACGCGATCGCCCGCGGCATCGCGCGCTTATCAGCTGTGCCAGGGCGGTTGGAAAAAGTCGACAACGGGCGCGGTGTCGCGGTCTTGGTCGATTACGCCCATACGCCCGACGCCCTCGAAAAAGCGCTGCAAGTGGCGCGGCAGTTGACCGCCGGCAGTTTGATCGCGGTGTTCGGTTGCGGCGGCGATCGCGACCGCGGCAAGCGGCCGCTGATGGGCGAAATCGCCGCGCGGCTGAGCGATTTCGCGGTGCTGACCTCCGACAATCCGCGCACGGAAGAGCCATCGGCGATACTCGCCGACGTCGAAGCCGGCGTGCGCCAAACCGGCATCGCCAAACTCGACGTCGCGCGGCTTACCCCGGGTATGACCGGCACGGTGGAACGGCGCGGCTATTACGTCGAAGCCGACCGGCGCGCGGCGATCCGCTTGGCGCTGGCGCTTGCCGTTGCCGGCGATACCGTGCTGATCGCCGGCAAGGGCCATGAGGACTATCAGATTTTAGGCAAGACGAAGTTTCATTTCGACGATCGGGAGGTGGCGCGCGAAGCGATCGCAACGCGCGTCAACGGCTAAGTTTGCCAGGCATGGGATGGACTTTAGCGGAAATACTCGCGGCCACCGGTGGCAAAGTTGCCAGGCCCGGTAAGCTCGCGCGCTACGGGGAGATTGTGACCGATTCCAAGCAGGTCAAAGGCAATTCGATCTTCGTCGCGCTCAAAGGTGAGCGCCACGATGCCCATCGCTTCGTCGGCGCGGCGGTGCGCCAGGGCGCCACCTGCGTCATCGTCCATCGCGCACTCCCCGCCGCGACCGGCGGGTCGGCGACGATCGTGCGGGTCAGTGACACGCTCCGGGCGCTTGGCGATCTGGCGCATTACCGGCGCGAACGACTGGCGCCCAAGGTGCTTGCGATTACCGGCTCCAACGGCAAAACGACGACCAAGGAAATGGTCGCGGCGATACTGGCACAAGGCGCCTTGGCCGGCCAGTCGTTACGCGGCCGGGTGCTCAAGACCGAAGGCAATTTCAATAATTTGGTCGGTTTGCCGCTGACGCTGTTGCGGTTGACCAAGCGACACAAATACGCGGTGGTCGAACTTGGCACCAACTCTCCCGGTGAGATCCAGCGCTTGGCGGAAATCGCCGACCCGGACCTGGGTGTCATCACGACCGTGGCGGCGGCCCATTTGGCAGGTCTAAAAAACTTGCCCGGCGTGGCGCGCGAAAAGGGCGCGCTCTATCGCGCCGTGCGCCCGAGCGGCATGATCGCGGTCAATCTCGACGATCCCTGGGTGCGTCGCCTGGGAGCCAAGTTTGCCGGTAAAAAGTTGACCTACGGCGCCGCCGGCCAACTGCGCGCGCGCTCGTTACGCGTGCGCGCCGGCCGGGGCATGACCTTCGCGCTGCACTACGGCGGCCAGCGTGCGCGGATCAATCTGAATTATCTAGGCCGGCATAATGTCACCAATGCCCTCGGCGCTGCGGCGTTGACGCTCGGCGCGGGAGTCAGTTTGGCGGCGGTGCGCCGCGGTTTGGCTCGAGCCAAGCCCTTTACCATGCGCATGCAGCGGCAAAGCTGGCACGGCATCGGCATCATCAACGATAGCTACAACGCAAACCCCGGTTCCATGCAAGCGGCGCTGGAGACCCTGGCGCTGATCGGCGGCCCGGGCAAAAAAATCGCCGTGTTGGGCGACATGTTCGAGCTTGGCAAGCAGAGCGCCAAGGAGCACCGCCGACTGGGCCGGGTCGCCGCCCAAGCGCGAATCGATCGCCTTTACTTGCTCGGCGAGCAAGCCGGCGCAGTGCGTTACGGCGCGTTGCGCGCCGGCATGAAAGCGCACCAGGTGACTGTCGGCGCCGATCACGGCGATTTGGCCAAGCGCTTGCGCCAACAGGCCGGGCGCGGCGATTGGCTTTTGGTCAAAGGCTCGCGCGGCATGAAAATGGAAAAAGTTTTGCAAGCGCTCAAGAGCGTGGCGTTCTAGGAGTATCGCGTGCTTTATCATTTGTTCACCTCGCTCTCGACCAGCTACTCCGGCTTCAATGTCTTTCGCTACATCACCTTTCGCGCGGCGATGGCGGCATTATTGTCCCTGGTGATTTCGTTTCTGCTCGGCCCCTGGTTGATCCGTGTGCTCACCAAAAGACAGATCGGTCAACAGATTCGCGACGACGGCCCGGCGTCCCATGCGGTCAAGGCGGGCACGCCGACCATGGGCGGCGCGCTGATTATCCTCGCCTTGCTGTTCTCGACCGTTATGCTGGCGGATATTACCAATCGCTATGTGCTGTTGGCCTTGCTCGCCACGGTGGGCAGCGGGGCGGTCGGCTTCGCCGACGATTATTTGAAGCTCACCGGCAAAAACAGCAAGGGGCTGGCGCCGCGGACCAAGCTCTTGGGCCAGTTTGCGGTCGCTCTCGTGGTCGTCGTGGCGCTCTACTATCAACCGAAATTCAGCACCGAGATCGCCTTTCCGTTTATCAAGACGCTGCGGCTCAATCTCGACGTCTTTTACATTCCCTTTGCCATGCTGGTGATCGTCGGCGCCTCCAACGCGGTCAACCTCACCGATGGTCTCGACGGCCTGGCGATCGGCCCGGTGATGGTTGCCGCGGCGGCTTACGCCGTAGTGGCTTATGCCAGCGGTCATCTCAAGTTTGCCGAGTATTTGCAGATCCCCTATGTCGCCGGTGTCGGCGAGCTGACGGTGTTTTGCGCCGCCGTGGTGGCGGCGGGCTTGGGATTTCTCTGGTACAACGCCTATCCGGCGCAGATGTTCATGGGCGATGTCGGCTCGCTCGCCCTTGGCGCGGCCCTGGGCATCGTCGCGGTGCTGACCAAGAACGAATTTCTCTTGGTGATCATCGGCGGCGTCTTCGTCATGGAAGCGCTGTCGGTGATTTTCCAAGTGGCGTCCTACAAGATCCGCCGCAAGCGGGTTTTCTTGATGGCGCCGATTCACCATCACTACGAACTCAAGGGCTGGAAAGAGCCGCAGATTATCGTGCGCTTCTGGATCCTGTCGATTATTTTCGCGGTCATCGGTTTGAGCACCTTGAAGCTCAGATAACGGCGACGATGTTAAATGGATCTCAAAGCAAAAAAGGTATTGGTCATCGGTCTGGCGCGCACTGGCCAGGAATCGGCGCGTTTTCTCGCGCAGCAGGGGGCCACGGTGTGGATTAGCGACCTACGCGGCCAAGACGATTTGCGCGGTGAAATGGCCGCGCTCAGCGATCTTGCGCTAACTTTTCGCTTAGGCGGCGAGGAAAAAAGTTGGCTCGACGGCGCGGACTACGTGGTGCCCAGCCCCGGTGTGCCGAGGGAAAATCTTTTGCTGCGCGAAGCGCTGGCGCGAAAAATTCCGGTGTTGAGCGAAATCGAGCTGGCCTATCGCTATTTCACCGCGCCGCTGGTGGCGATCACCGGCACCAACGGCAAAAGCACGACGACCACCTTGATCGGCAAGATGCTCCAGGCCGACGGCAAGAAAGTTTTTCTCGGCGGCAACTTGGGCGCGCCATTTATCGGCGCGGCGACCGACTCCTGGGATTGGGGCGTGATCGAGATCAGCAGCTTTCAGTTGGAATGGGTCGAGCAGTTTCGCCCGCGCGTTGCCCTGTTGCTCAACCTCACCGAGGATCACTTGGACCGCTACGCGAATTTCGCTGACTACTGCCAAGCCAAGGAGCGCATCTTCGCGGCGCAGCATGGCGCCGACGTGGCGATCCTCAACCGCGACGATCCGCTGGTATGGCAGCTGCGCGAGCGCATTGCCGCGCCTGTGGTTTCCTTCGGCTTTGGCGAAGTCGCCGAAGGCGTGTTCGCGACGCCAACGGAAATCGTCTGGCGCGACGGTGCCGTCGAGGAGCGTTTTTCGTTAGCCAAGGTGAAGATTCACGGCGTGCATAACGTGGAAAATATCATGGCCGCCATCGCGGCCGCCGAGTGCGCTGGTGTCTCGCGGCGAGGGATTGAACAAACACTCGAAGAGTTCCCCGGCCTTGAACACCGTCTTGAATTCGTCCGCGAGAAAGACGGTGTTCGCTACTACAACGACTCCAAGGGCACCAACGTCGGCGCGGTGGCGAAGTCCCTGGCGAGCTTTTCCGGGCCGGTGATCTTGCTCGCCGGCGGCGTCGATAAAGGCGGTGACTACACGCCGTTGGCGGCGGGCATAGAAAACCAGGTCCGTCGCCTGGTGTTGTTCGGCGCGGCCAAACAGACCATCGCCGCCGCCTTGGGCCGACTGACGACGACTGTGCTGGTCAACGATATCGCCGCGGCGGTGCGCGATGCCGCGGCTCACGCTCAGCCGGGAGACGTGGTGTTGTTGTCGCCGGCCTGTTCGAGTTTCGATCAATTTCGTAACTATGCCGAACGCGGCAAGAGCTTCAAGAGCTTGGTGCAGGCGCTATGAGAGATGCTTTGGCCGTCGATAAATGGATACTGCTGGCGGTCATCGGCCTGGTCGCCATGGGCGTGGTCATGGTGCTGAGCACCAGTTATCTCTATTCCCAAGAGCGTTACGCCGACGGCACCTACTTTTTTCGCAAACAATTGTTCGCCATGGGCGCGGGCGTGGTCGCGTTGATCGTCTGTTCGCTGATCCCGGCGCATCAATACCGCCGCTTCGCCTATCCGTTGTTGGCGCTCACCCTGGTCTTTTTAGTTCTCGTGCTGATTCCCGGTATCGGCGCCAGCCGCGGCGGCGCGCGCCGCTGGATTGCCTTGGCGGGCTTTGCCTTTCAACCGTCGGAGCTGGCTAAGTTGGCGGTCGTCGTCTATCTCGCCCATTCCATCGCCAAGAAAGAACCGCTGATCGGCTCCTTTTCCATCGGCGTCCTGCCGCACCTGATCGTGACCGGCTTGTTCGCCGGCGTGCTTCTGCTCGAACCCGACTTCGGCAGCGCCTTGATCCTGACCATGCTGCTCTACTCGATGTTGTTCATCGGCGGTGTCCGTGTGCACCATCTGCTCGGCACCGGCTTGTTAGCCTTGCCTCTGCTGGTTTACGTCATGACCCAGGCGGACTACCGGATGCGCCGCTTGACGTGTTTCATGGACCCGTGGAGCGATGCGTCGGGCTGCGGCTTTCACGTCATTCAATCGTTGATCGCTTTCGGTTCCGGACAGTTGTGGGGGCGCGGCTTGGGCGAGAGCCGGCAGAAGTTATTTTATCTACCCGAAGCGCACACCGATTTCGTTTACTCGGTGATCGGCGAGGAGTTGGGGCTGCTCGGCGCGTTTGCGGTGTTGGCGCTGTTCGGCGTGATTATTTTGCGCGGCCTGCGGCTGACCTCGCGCATCGAGGAGCCGTTCGATCAGTATTTGGCTTTCGGCTTGACGGTGCTCTTGGGACTTCAGGGCTTGATTCACATGGGTGTGGTGATGGGGCTCATGCCGACCAAGGGACTGGTGCTGCCGTTTATCAGTTACGGCGGCTCGGCCATGCTGATCAATCTGGCGGAGGCGGGCATCTTGCTCAGCCTGTCGCGCCGGAGAGTTTAGCATGCGAGTAGTTTTCGCCGGCGGCGGAACCGGCGGCCACCTGTTCCCCGGTCTGGCGGTGGCGCGGGAGTTCCAGCGCCGCGATGGCCAGACGGAAATAGTTTTTATCGGCACCGAACAGGGCATCGAATATCGCGTGTTACCTAAAGAAGGATTCAAACTGGAAACGCTTACGGTCAAAGGGATAAAGGGGCGCGGTATGCGCGGCATTCTTGACGCGCTTTACGGCGTGCCGGCGGCGCTGCTGCGTTCGCTGGCGATCCTGCGCGCCTTTCGCCCGGACTGCGTGATTGGGCTCGGCGGTTATGCGTCCGGGCCGGTGTTGCTGGCGGCCAAGCTCAAACGCATACGCTGCGCCGTCATGGAGCAGAATTTGCGGCCGGGTTTCACCAATAAGCTGCTCGCCCGCTGGGTCGATCGGGTCTTTACCGCCTACCGCGAGAGCGCGGCTTATTTTCCCGGCGCGCGGGTGATCGAGACTGGCAATCCCGTGCGCTGGACCCATGTGCCGCAGGTTAAGCGCAGCGACAAATTCACGCTGCTGATTTTCGGCGGCAGCGGCGGCGCGCGGCGGATCAATTATGCCGTCGTCGACGCGTTGAAATTACTCGGCGATCTGCAAAGCGACATCGCCATCACGCACCAAACCGGACCGTTGGATTACGACGCGATCAAACAAGCTTACGGCGCGCTGCCATTCGAAGCGGCGGTCACGCCGTTTATCGACCGTATGGACGAAGCCTATGCCGGCGCCGACTTGGTGCTGTGCCGCGCCGGCGCGATGACCATCGCCGAGCTGACGGTGTTCGGCAAGCCGGCGATTTTGGTGCCTTATCCTTATGCCATTTACGACCACCAGCGCGCCAACGCCGAGTCGCTGCAAGAGCGCGGCGCGGCGGCGATGATTTTGGATCGTGAGCTCAACGGCGAAGTTTTGGCCGAGCGGATTCGCGGTTATTACAGCGATCGTGCGCGGCTTGAGCGCATGGCGAAGGCGGCGCGCGCCTTGGGCCGGCCGGATGCCGCGGCGCGGATTGTCGATGCCTGTTACGGCTTGGCGCAGGCGTAGATTGGTAATGGACGCGAACGTTTCATGT
>Ga0184628_10000558_pt1 | contig 19798 bp, 15 predicted proteins | sample PLM4_5_b1_FD_133149 | JGI IMG/M metagenome (GOLD analysis project Ga0184628, IMG submission 133149) | Groundwater sediment microbial communities from an aquifer in East River, Colorado, USA - PLM4_5_b1 | ecosystem: Environmental > Terrestrial > Soil > Riparian zone | place: USA: East River... | reverse complement strand
TGCCATCCGGGTCTCGATGATTCACATCGCTTTTCGAGTCAGGAGCCGGTTTTTGCATGATCACCAGCGCTGCGGTGAAGATGATTGTTCGAAGCATCATGAGTTAAACCTCGCTCAACGGGCCGGTGCTGTCGGCGAATCCCTTGAAGTCTTCAGATGGAATGCCGGCGCGGTCCAGCATCGTGACCAGGATGTTCGAGTGCGGCGCGTCCTGCTTGTAGTGCAGGTGCTGATTCCCTTTGATGCCGCCTCCGCGGCCGATCAACGCCTGAGGCAGAGGATCGTTGTTGTGGGCGTCACTGTTGGACATATTGCTTCCGAATAGAATGATCGAATGATCGAGCACCGAGCCCTCGCCATCCTGCATGTCGCTCAGGCGTTTGGTAAACTTCGCGAAAACCTCCGTGTGGAAGTGCTGGATCAGCCGCAGATTGGCCACGCGTTCCGGATATCCGCCCCAGTGGGACGTTGGATGGAAAGCTTCATGGACTCCCAGGTTCGGATAAGTCCGCATGCTGGCTTCCTCGACCATTTTCAATGATGCCACGTTGGTCCGATTCGTCTGCCAGGCCAATGCGATCATTTCAAACTGAATGGCGAGCAGTTCGCCGAAATCTTCCGGCGGACCCAGCGGGGCATTCGGCAGATTGGCCATCGACTTTGCGCTTTCCTCCAGCTTCTGAACGCGGATCTCGATCTCGCGGACCGAGTCGAGATAGTCGCTTACGCGCGCGCGGTCCGCGGCGTCGAGCTTGCGGTTCAGGCTGACCGTGGATTCCCTCACATAATCGAGCAGGCTGTCCGTCGATTTCAGAATGGCTTCGCGCGCTTCTTTAGTATCTCCCTGCCCGAACATCGAGTAGAACACCTTGCGCGGATTGTTTTCCATCGGCAGTGCCTGGTCGGGCGTCCGAAAAGAGATCATGCCACCCGGCTCACCGCAGAGTTCCAGCGATTGCAATGGTGTATTCTTGCCCAGGCGCTTCGCGGCAATCTGGTCGACTGTCACGCCGACGCCAGTCTTGCTGCTGCGCTGACGCGGGCTGACGCAGTTCAGCCACGTTTCTTCGATAATGCCGTGCGGGCTGGAGCTTTCTCCGCCCTTGTTGCGCAAACCGCTGACTACCGTCACATACTCGCGCAGCGGCTCAAGCGGTTTCAGGATATACGGGAACTCGAAGTCGCGTCCGGCCTGTTTCGGCTGCCATTCATCTTGAAGAGCGCCATGCGGAAAGTACACAAAGCCCAGCCGCTGGCTTGGCTTTGCGGCGGTCTGGGCGAACGCCGTAGCTGCCGGGATCATCGCGTCCAGCAACGGCAGACCGATCGACGCACCGACGCCTTTCAGCAGCGTCCGCCGTGACAGATGTTTTCGCAATAGAAACATGAGTCCTCCAAATTTATTTCACCGAAGCCTGGGCCAGGGTCTGCTCGCCTTCCCGCTTACGGAAAGCGTCACTTGAAACAATACCAAGAACGATAGACTCGAAACGGTAATTATCCGTTGCCGCACGGCGCACGATGCCGCGCACTGTGGGCATATCGCGATAGGCCACGCTGCGGCCCAGAGCATACGTGAATAGATTCTCGGAAAATGCCTGAACGAAACGGTCGGGCTGAGCGACCAGCGCCTTCCTAAGGTCTTCAGGCCCGGTGAGCGGCGTACCATCCGGCAGCGTACCTGCAGAATTAACGGGAGTCCTCGTGTCGGGATCGAGAGTCCTGTACTGTCCCACAGCGCTGAAGTTTTCCAACGCGAACCCGAGCGGATCCATCACGCCGTGACAGGCGAAACACGTCGGATTTGCGCGATGTTGTTCGAGCCTTTCGCGCATCGTTTTCGCGGCCTGCCCTGGCCTGTTCTCCTGCAGTGTCGGAACGTTGGGAGGCGGTGCGGGTGGCGGCGTGCCGAGAAGATGTTCCAGTATCCATGCGCCGCGCAACACGGGCGACGTCCGATTGGGATACGCGGTCAACGTTAGAATGGCGCCCTTACCCAACAGTCCGTATCGCTTCGGGTCGTCCAGCGTGACGCGGCGGAAGTTTGCTCCTTTGACGGATTCGATGCCGTAGTGCATGGCAAGGCGCTCGTTGAGGAACGTGTAGTTCGCGGTCATCAGGTCGACGACGCTGCGTTCACTTCGCAGCACGCTGTCGATGTACAGCCTGAGTTCCTCCTTCATCAAGCCGCGCTGATCCAGAAGGCCACTGGCCTGCGGGAACTGGCCTCGGTCCGGAGTTATCTCGTCCAGCTTGGAAACATGAAGCCACTGGAATGCAAAGTCGTTGACGAGCGATTTCGCTCTCGGGTCCGCAAGCATTCTCTTGACCTGCTTTGGCAACACGGCAGGATCGCTTAGACGTGACGCAATAGCGAGGTCGAGCAGTTCCTTATCCGGCAGACTGCTCCACAGGAAGAACGAAAGGCGCGAAGCCAGTTCCAGATCGGTCAGCGTGCGCGCGCCGCCCGCCTCGACTCCGGCCTCCGCGCGATAGAGGTAGTGCGGGCTCGCCAGGATCGCGCTGAGCGCATCGCGCACACCATGATCGAAATCCTCTTTGGTTCGGCCATCCTGATAAAATTTCATCAAGCCCGCGAGATCCGCATCGTTCACCGGACGCCGGAATGCGCGCTCCGCGAGACTCGTGAGTATTCTGCGCGCACAAGCTGACTCTTCGCTGCTCTTTGCCGGTTTGCAGATGAAGATTTTCTTGCGGGTCGGGGAATCGCTGATGCCGGTCACAGACATCGGGCCACGTATTTCCAGGGCGTGCACGGCCTGGATGCGCTCCTGTCCACCTTCGAGCGCCACAGTCCGAACGCGCTCGTCGCTTTCAGCGAAGCTGCGCTGCATAAAGGTAACGGCGAGTCGATGCTGTCCTGCTGTGGCCTTGAACTTGATTTTTCGGAGGCGTCCGTTGATTGCTTCGACTGCCGGATCCAGCAGTTGGTCGATCGCCTTGTGATCGGCCTCGCCGCCGATAGTGGTGCGATAGAATTCCTTGCCGTCCAGCAAGGCGATCACCGTGTTTTCAAATTCCATTCGTGGCACTTCGCGCGCGAGCGCCATGTCGCCGATCGTGAGTTCGTATTCGCCGTCCGCCGGAAAATTATGTTCAACGCTCATGCCTCCGCGCGTACCCAAAGGCATTCCTTCGAGGTGATGCTGCTGCCTGCCTTCGCCGGGAGCACCGGATGGTGGCAGAGAAATTACCATGTTGGCGACGTCACCATAGGTGGTCGTCACAGCAGGAGCTTCCACGTTGCCAACAGCCTCCAGCGCTACGGCGCGTGCGGCATAGATGTACTGATCCACGAAACTTGGAGAGACCTGCAACGCCGCTGCGTCGTTGTCAAAGTTCCCCTTGGTGTTGTCGGCCGGAAGCAGCGCCTCGGCATCGATGTGGAGTCCAAGCAGGTCGCGAATTGCGTACTCATACTCCCTGCGATTCAGGCGATGCAAGGGCACTCGGCCGGGGTCCGGTTTAGCGGCGGCGGAATCGATCCTGCTCTCGAGAAACGAAATCAGTTCTGCCACAGCCTGTTTATCCGGGCGCTTGGCGCCAGCCGGCGGCATGAGGCCGCCACGCAGTTTGCGAATTGCCGCTTCCCAGGTTTCGGCATCGTGGGCGATGTTGTCGGGGGACATGACATCGAAGGCGCGTCCACCTGCCTTGGCCTTGCTGTTGTGACAGCCGGTGCAGTTCTGCTCGATGACGCCCCACGGACCTTGCGGATTCTGCGGCGTTCCGGCCTGGGGGGCAACGGTTGCGGCAGTGACGAGAGTCATGCAAGTACACAGTAAAACTATGCCAATCCCGCGCTTGACCAATTTCGCTCTCCTGACGGGTGATCTGAATCTGCCGTGCATTATTTCAGCGGCGCTGTGAGTTTGTCTACATTTTCGCAGGTAATTCGGGGGACGGGGGTATGAATTCCTCTCCGGGGAATTCATACCCCCGTCCCCCGAATTCGAGTTTTACCGCATGTCGAGAGCATCAAGCTCCCGCTGGAGGTTTCGAACCGACTGCGCATTCCACCACGCAATGCCGAGGAACAACGTTACTCCAGACGCCGCAATGCCGATCAGGCGAGCCGTGGGAACGACCTCGCCGAGCACCCCGCTCAGTAAACTCAAGGTGACCCCGGGCACAAATGGCAACAGATAGCGGCTGCTCTGGCGCGCGAGGTTCCGCTCGTAAGTTAGATAGGCACGATAGAATTCAACGCAATTGGCGCGGCCAAGGCCTGCGGGCGATGACGCAACACCCGCGTACTTCCGGTATTCGTAGAAGATGTCGAACAGGGCGGCGACAATTAAAATGTCGCCTGCCCGTTCCATCATGTTCTGACCCGGCCATATCGCCTCCACGCCATTTTCAATCACAAGCAGGATGAAGAATACGGTTCCAGCGGTCTTCCACTGCCGCCTTCTGGTCTCGGCGCGTTGTGCCTTTGCATGGATCTCATCGAGCGAAATCCGCTGAGCTTCTCGCGGCTGTTCCCCCCACATTACGTGAACCTCGTTTTCTGATTCATTCAACATCGATCTTCCTTTCGTGAAATTGCCGAATCAGGCCTTGCTTGATCCGGCTCACCTTTGTGGCTACGTTTGCCCCTGAAAGGCCGGTGATCTCGGCAATTGAGGCGGCGTCCAACTGTTCGAGGTAGAGCAGCATTACCTGGCGATCGAGAGGCCTCAATCGATGGATCAATCCATACAGGCGTTCGAGTGCGCGCTTCCGATCCAGAAGGTGCTCTTCGCTGCCGTGCGCTGCAAGCGATTCCAGGCTGTCATCGAGCGGGACAGTGCTGGGAGCGCTGCTCTGCGGTCGAAGCACCTTGGAAGTGGCTGTGTTGTGAGCGACTCGATAAACCCAGGTTCGCAGGGAACACCGGCCATCAAACCCCGCAAGACTTCGCCAAAGCGCAACCTGGACTTCCTGCAGCAGGTCGAGACACCTGTCCCGGTCGCGCTCGTAAGCGCGTGCAAGCCGCTCCATCGCGGGACCGAACGCTGCGATCGCTTCGGCATAGCGCTGATCCTGTTTGGCAGTCCTGCTCAGCTTATCCATTCAGCTGAAGGTAGTCGCTGGGTGGGATAATTTCTGACACTTTTGGAGGAATTTGGGGAACGGAAATCGGGGGACGGGAAATCATACCCCCGTCCCCCGAATTCCCCCGGACTCAGTGAGGGTCGGCCGCTGCGGGTGCCGGCGCGGCCCCGGGTTTAGGCAGTTCGGCATTGCCATCGAGCCCAAAGACCAGGAGCATCGGCTTCTGCGGCGTGGTTACAGCGCCCGGGTTGGTGACGCCCGGACTCTGCGCCCCACCTGAGCCACCCATCAGCGCGATGTACTGCTTTCCATCAATGGCGAACGTGATCGGAGGTCCCATCCCGTTCCTCAACCCTGTTGGAAGTTCGAGAAGCCGCTCGCCCTTTTCCGCGGAGTACGCGATCAACCTCCCATCCGGAGCGATCTGAAACAGCAGATTGCTGGCCGTGCTCAGCGTGCCGCCATACCTGCCGTTGCCCACCGGTACACGCCAGCGGATCTCCTGTTTCACCGGGTCATATGCGACAAGCGTGCTGACATTGCCACCTTCCAGTGGTTCGGGACCAATAAAGGATGCGGGCGGTCTTGGTGTCATTCCACGCGTGTTGCCGTTCAGGCCGGTTTGCGAGGCTCCACCCGCGCGCGACGCGTCGGGCTTGAAGTTATAGTCCACGGCATAGTTAAACGTGTCCCATCCGCGAGACGGAATGTAGACGAGACCGGTTTGAGGATTGAACGACATCGGCGACCAGTTGTGAGCGCCGCCGCCGCCCGGCGATACCGGCTGCGGATCTTTTCCGTACATGACATCCGGATTGATGATGGGCCGTCCCGTTTTCGCATCAATCCCCTTTGCCCAGCTGACGCGGGAGAATGGCGCGGCGGAAACGAACTCTCCCGTGATGCGGTCGAGCACATAGAAGAAACCGTTCTTGTTCGCCTGCATGATCACCTTGCGTGTTCTGCCATTGATTTGCAGGTCCGCCAGGGTCATCTGCTGGACGCTGTCGTAGTCCCACTGGTCTCCGGGAACCATCTGGTAGTGCCACTTCAGTTCGCCTGTGTTCACATTCACGGCGACGATGGAGGCCACATACAGGTTGTCGCGGCCCGTGCTTACGTCTTTGGTGCGCAGCGCCTGAGGCCAGGGTTCGGCATTTCCGGTGCCCACATAGAGGAGCTCACTCTCAGGGTCGTAGGAGATTCCGTCCCAGACCGCGCCGCCTCCGCCAAGCTTCCACCATTCGCCTTCCCACGTCGCGGCCGCCTTGCGCATGGCCGCCGATTCAAAGCCTTTGGCCGGATCGCCGGGCACCGTGTAAAACCTCCACACCTCGTGGCCCGTTTCGGCGTCGTAAGCCGCGAAAAAGCCCCGTGTGGGACGGTCGCCGCCCGCAGGGCCGACAATCACCTTGCCCTTGGCGATGCGCGGAGCGATGGTCAGCGATTGCTCGTTCTGCGTGTAGGAAACGCGGGCCTCCCACACCGGCTTGCCGGTTTCTGCGTCGAGCGCCTGCAGCCTGCCGTCGTTGACGGCCGCATAGATCTTGCCGTTGTAGAGAGCCAGTCCGCGATTCACAATTCCGCAACACATCTTGTCGCCGGTCGGCTTGCGATTGACTTCCGGATCCCAACGCCATTTCTGTTTGCCGGTGCGCGCGTCCACCGCGAACACAATGCTCCAGTTGGTGACGCCATATATCGTGTTGTTCCAGACAAGCGGCGTGGCTTCCTGATCGCCTCCGCCTTCGCCGGCCTCATAGGACCAGACCAGACCGAGGCGCTTCACATTGGAGGCATCGATTTGCTTGAGAGGACTAAAACGAGTTTCGCCGGGAGTGAGGCCGTAGCTGAGCCAATCGCCATCCGAAGTCAACTTCGCGGCATTCTTGAGAACAGCATCATCGACTCGCTTCACTTGTGCGAACGATATTCCAAACAGCGTCAAAAACAGCCCAAGGGGCAATAGGTAGCGCATAAATTTAGAGGAAGTCTAGCATGCGCCTCGACCGCATTCGGACGAAACAGCTGTCAAGGGAGCAGCAGAGAGCCGATACTTGCGGGTATACCACTAATTTTACTTTGCCGGCAGGGGCTGCGGCGATGGCGGTACCCGTGAAGGACGAACGGGAGCCTCGGCGGACGGAGCGACTGGTCTTGGCGCTGCCGAATTTCTTGTCGGCACAGGACTGAGGAGTTTCTCCAGGGCCTTCACATCTGCAGCACTTTTCTGAATCATTAGCGCCTCGAGCGCAGCATTCCGGACCGCCAGGTCTTTATCGTTCTGGGCAGCGTCCATGATGAAGCTCGTTGCTCTGGGATCATCTCTAAGCTTCGCGACGGCCGAGAGAAGATCGCTTCGCAACGTGATACTACCTCCTCGATAAATCTTTTCGATCGCATCGAATTTATCAGGGTTTGGGCTTGCGACAATTTTTGCAAGAACCTCACGGTGTTCCGTGAACGTCATACGGAACAACGCCTCGCTGACGATGGATTCGTTTTCTTTCTTTCCCAACATCTCCATTAATGTATTGGCCACCTGGACCTTGTCGGGATTGCGGCGCACGGCATAGAAGAATGCGACTGTCCGAGTAGTTGGGCTCGCAGCCGAATTGGACAGATCGAGCAGAAACGGTAGTGCCAGCGGCGAATTGCTGCTGAAAATCGTACCGAGGTTGTTGAAGACTGCCTGATCCGAAGGATCGTTTTTCAAGCGTTCTTTGGCCTTCTCGATTCCCTCATTTGGATTCCTCTGAATAATCATCCTCAGCACCGTCGCGTCCAAACTCGCATTCGGGGGTAATGCGGGAGAGCCTCTTCTCTCGGATTCGGCCCGCTCTTTCGCTATCTTGGCCTCCTGTTCATTTACACTGTTCCCCGATGCTCCAAGAGCCAGGCTTATCTCGTCAACGTCTTCTCTCCATCCAGATCCTGGATAGCTCCGGTGGAAGTTCTCGATCTCTGTGCGGGCTTCCGGATAACGGCGGAGCTTCTCGAGAGTTCTAATCAGGAAGTAGGCCGAACGATCGGATTGGTCGGACTTCGGATACTTTGTCAGCGCTTCGCGGAATTTCTTCTCGGCGTCGATGAAATTTCTGTCATTGAACAGACCATTACCTTCGTTCCACAGTCTGCGAGCTTCGGCGTTCTCTTTTGTCGTCTGCGCCATTGCCTTTTGTGGATGCACGACGAGTACACCTGCTGCGAGAACCAAACTCAAAATCAGTGAATTCCATTTCATAATTCTTCCTCCAACGCCCCTAACGTCCACTGACCAGCATGACCTGCGGCTGATAAGCCTTCATAGTTGCGATGAGCCCGTTGGCAAGGATGCGTGTCTGTATATCCGCGAGTTCCTCCCTGGAGTCCGAATTCTTAATCTCCCGGAGAACATTTTCATATTCGTCCAGTGTGATCCGCACGGGAGCAAAATTCCCCGCAAGCTCCTTCTGCTCGCCTATCTCCATCAGGCTCTGTTTTGCGCGGGCGCGGGAGTCATCAAGATCTTCTACATCGGATGGTTCGATTTTCGTGTAGTTCCGAAGAAACAGCTCGGACCGTTCGAGGTATGTCACAACCATGGGATCGAGGCCTTGAATGTGATCGTCGACGAGTTCGACCTGCGGCGGAGCGGGCGGAGACGGACGTATCGATGCCCAGGTTACGATCATTGCGATTGCCGCCGCTGCTGCCACGCCCGACCACTTCCAATAGGCATGATAAGTCTGCGAGGCGTTCTCCTGAACCAGCGCATCGTGCAGCCGATTTTCGAGTCCGTTCAAGTATTCCTCGGAAAACTCTCTAATCGGTTGTGCGGCGCCGGCTGTCGCCTGCAGGATGACATCGGCTTCCTCACAGAAGCTGCGGCATTCTTCGCAGTCGGTCAGATCCCTCGCCGTACCGTCTATCCAATCTTCACGGAACTTCTGGCAATCGTGCATTACTTCCCTCACTGATAATTATCCCCGGAGAAAGAAACTCCTGGCGTAGTTTCTCGACCACGCGAAAGACCGTCTGTTTTACTGTCCCCACGCTCGTTCCGAAGTATTCGGCGATCTCTTCGTAGGTGAGACCCTCCTGATGCTTCATCACGAACATGAGCCGCTGTCGCGCCGGGACTTCTTCGAGATACTGCAGAATCTGTTGAACCATCACGTTATTGAAGGCCGTTCGATCCGATCTCGCGATCGGGAATCCTGCACCTTCGGTAACGTCCGCGGCCCTCGGCAATTCCTTCCTTCGCTTGTGACTCAGAAACGAGTTCACCATGATTCTGCGCAACCACGTGTGAAAGGACGAGTCGCCCCTGAAACGATCAATCGCCCGATATGCATTCAGGAAGACTTCCTGCGACAGGTCTTCGGCGTCGTGATGATTGCCGCAAAACCGAACGGCGAGAGAGAGCATGCCTCTCCTGTGGCTGGACACCAATATACAAAAGGCATCCACGTCTCCTCGTTTGGCTCTCGCTATAAGTTCAGTCTCTGCAGGAACACTCATTCACGTTTCAGTAACAATAGACACGGTATAGCCGCGATAGTTGACGTGGGCTTCCAATGACAAACGAGGATTGACCTCTCAACAATGAAAATTTCCCTTAAGAATCAGCGACGTCGGGTGCTTCGACTTTCTTTAAAGTTCAATAATCATATGTCAAATTGCGAAGGCTAAAACGCAGTATGGACAAGGATTCCTGAGGGGGCAGTCCGAGCGATCGCCCCTGGCCGGGAGGGGCGGTCGTTAGGATTTGCCATGTACATTAATGGCCCCTGAGATGGGACAACATGCTTGCTCGCACCAGACACAAGTACCTGGAGGTTCGAATTTCAAGCCGGCTTTAGTTCAACTGTGATGTCGTTATTGTCAGCGAAACGCAAAACGTCCGGCTCGTCTGGAGACGGGATTACTTTCAGACCAATCTCACGAATGCCTGCGGCGACCGCGTCTCGATCGAAAGGCGCGACCTTGATGCAGTAGTGATCGAAGCGCGGCTTGGAACCAGCCGGGACTTTCTGCAGACCGATGCGTGTATTCGCTTCGAGTTGAAACCACAGCCGGTCAGGATTCGTTTGCCGTGTGCTCTTGATGTTCGCTCCGTACATGAGGTGATAGTAGGGCAGCGATTTTTCGATGTCCGAAACGTGCAGCAGCACGTGGTCGACTCCGAGCGGCTTCACGAGTCCATTGCTTTCGACAGGCAGCGGCGACGGCACCGCGGCTGCGACGAGGCCGGCTGGAGGCTGAAAGAGCTGCAACTCGAGACCATCCGGATCGGGCAGCATGCCGAAGCCGCCTCCGGCACCCGCCGAAAAACCCGCGGCTTGAAGCGCGCTTGCGACACCCGCGCGATCGTAGCGCTCCGCCAGAGCACAATAGTGACCGATCGAAGTGGGGCGAGTACCCTGTGCCCCAATGGCGATGTATCCGACCTGCCGGTTCTGCGGCAAGTCCCCGAGAAGAATGAAGTATCGTATGCCTCCCTGGAACGGTTGCTCGTGCAACTTCGTTTTAAAGACCCGCATGTAGACTTTCGCCGAGGCCGCGGTATCGGGAACCAGAATGTCGAGATGCTCGAGGCCCAGATTCTTTAGCGGGAGAGCAGGCGCCGCAGGAGCAGTCGGCGCCTGGCCCCACGCCCTCGCGCCTGCGAAAGGAATGCATGATGCGGCTATAAACGATCGCCGCGTGTAGTTTATCTTCGTCATTCGACTCCTTACCGTTCTTCTTTCACAGCTCTGCGACAGTCCCCGTGCTGTCGCCGAATGTTTCCGCGCGAACGCCAGCCTTGTTCAGAACCGTCAGCAGAAGATTGGAATGCGTGGTGGTCTGAGGCAGCCGGATATGCCGTCCGCCCTTGACGGTGCCTGAGGCGCTTCCCGCCAGAATCATGGGCAACGGAGAGTGGTTGTGCTGATTGCTGTCGCTCATGCCGCTGCCGAAAAGCACCAGCGAATGGTCGAGCAGGTTTCCGGAACCGTCGGGCGTTGTTTTCAGCTTCTCCAGGAAGTACGCAAACATGCTGTGATGATAGGCGTTCAGTTCGGCAAACTTGTCCATGTTGGCACGCACGTTGGAGTGATGCGAGAGGTTGTGGAACCCGTCGCGAATGTTCGTGGCTGGAAATGTCGCGTTGCTGAGTTCGTGGGCGAGCATCAGCGTCGAAATTCGAGTGATGTCGGCGCGGAACGCGAGAATCTGAAGGTCAAATAACATTTTGATGCGTGCTTCAAATTCTGCCGGCGCGCCCGTTGGCGTATCGGGTACAGCGAGCTTTGCCGCTTTCATCTGATCTTCGGATTTGTGAATCCGCCGCTCGATTTCGCGGACATCATCCAGATATCCGGCAAGACGTCCGCGGTCTCCAGCGGGAAGCTGCGTATTCAGCGACGTCACCTGATCCATGACGGAATCGAGCAGGCTGCGCGACTGCTGCCGTCGTGCGGAGCGCTCGGCTTCGTTCGAACCGTCGCCGAATAGTTTTTCGAAAATCACCTGGGGATTGTGTTCCATAGGCAGCGGCGACGTCGGGGTTTGCCATGAAATCGTGTTGCGGAACGGACTCGTCAATCCGCCTTCTTCGACGGTTAGCTCAATCGACGGCAAGGGCGTGTCCTGGCCAATGGCCTTTGCTGCGACCTGGTCGACGGTCACGCCTAGTGACGGCCGCGCCCCTTCGTCCGGCTTCGCACCAGACAGGAACACTGCAGAGGAACGGGCATGGTTGGCGGCTGCAGAAGCATCCGCACCGTAGGCCAGAGGCGCGAACGTATTGCTGACAACATTGATGTAATCGCGATACGGTTCCAGCGGTTTCAGAACAGGAGTGAATTCAAAGCCGGCTCCCGTGGTTGCCGGCAACCACTTGTCCATCGTCACACCGTGTGGATAGAAAATGAAACTCAGTCGAGTCTTCGGGACCGCGCCTGCCGAAGGAGTCTGCGCCGGCAGCATGGACTCCAGAAAGGGCAGCGCCAGCGTCACGCCGCTGCCGCGCAGGAAGGTCCTTCGGGACAAATGCTTCTTCGTAATGAAAGCCATAGTGCGTTCTCCTACTCTCCCTTTTTCCTCATCTGAAACGGTTCGCTCTTCACCACTCCGAGAACCAGCGAAGAAAATCGATAATCATTTCGTCCCGCCGCCCGAGCGATGTTTCGCACGGCAGCCATGTCGTAAGCCGTCGTCGCTCGACCCATCGCGTAAGTAAGTAGCTTTTCTGTGGCAACGGTGACAAAAGTATCGGACCGGCCGAGCAGCGCTCGCCGCAAACTTGCAGGGCCGTCCAACTTCGTGCCGTCCACCAGTTCTCCCGCGGCATCGATCGGAGACTTCTCATCGAGCTGACGCCATTTGCCGACGAGGTCAAAATTCTCCAGAGAGAATCCGACCGGATCCATGATGCTGTGACACGATGCGCAAACCGTCTGGCTCCGATGAGCTTCCATGCGCTCTCGCAAGGTCCTGGTTTTAGCTGCATCCGCTTTTTGATCCAGGTTTGTCTCCACCCCCGGAGGCGGATTCGGTGCGCGCGACCCCAGCAGATTTTCAAGAACCCACTGACCGCGCTGCACCGGCGATGTTCGATTGGCGGCTGACGTCACCATGAGCACACTGCCTTTCCCGAGAACCCCCCGTCGCGGATCGTCCTTTGCCAGAGGCACACGACGAAAGAAGCTTCCTTTAATGTTGGGAATGCCGTAGTGCCGGGCCAGGCGCTCATCGACGAATGTATAGTCGGCGTCCAGCACTGTGATGATGCTGCGGTCCTCACGAAGAATGCTTTCAAAGAACAGTTCCATTTCACGGGAGAACGCGAGGCGCAGATTACCATCGAAATCGGGTGATTCCGGCGCCGCGTTTTCCAGGTCCCGCAAGTGCATCCACTCGGACGCAAAGTTGTCGATGAGAGACTTGGATTTTGGATCCGCCAGCATTCGGCGTGTCTGTTGTTCGAGCACCGCAGGATCCGATAGCTTGCCCGCAATCGCGATGTTCAAAAGCGTATCATCCGGAATGCTGCTCCAGAGAAAGAACGAGAGACGGCTGGCGATCTCCACATCGCTCAGGCGATAGTTGCTGCCTTGCGACACCTTGGCGGGTACAGCCTCCATACGGAAAACAAATTGAGGATCCACGAGCACACGCGCCAGCGCGTTTTGAATACCGGTATCGAAGTTTCCTTTGTTTTTTCCATCCTGGTAGAAACCGAGCAAAACCTCCATGGAAGGGTCGTTGTCGGTGATGCGCCGCCTGAACGCTCGACTCGCAAGAGTTCGTAGAATCTGCCGAGCGCATGTTGATTCCTGAACTGCATTCGCCGGCTGGCAGACGAAGATCCGGCGGCGGCTCGGCGTTAAGCCGGGTCCCGTCGCGTTAAAAGGACCGGTGATCGTGACGCTCATTGGGACTCGGCGAGGAGGTGGCGCGCTAAACACGCCATCCAGGCCTCCGCTATCAAATCCTGGAACATTCGCCAACCCGATCGTGTGTGGTCCCGCCGGGATGGGTATCCGGCCGCGACCGGCCGGAACGGGCATTCCGTCGATCGTCATGTCGACGCGTCCGCCTCCAGTCTGAATTTGATACTCGGCATCGAGCGGGAAATTGTGCCGCACGGTCATTCCTGCCAATGTTCCAAGAGGCAAACCTTCGACGTGCGTGCTCTGAGACATACCTGGCAAGGCGTTGTACGTCGCTGGAACCGGCGGTGCGGACAGATCGCCGACAGCAAGACGGCTGATTTTCATCGCAGCAGAGACATAAGACTGGATCAGCGTTGGGGATGTTCCAAGAACATCGGCAATGTTGTCGAATCCGGAAACAGTACTATCGCTCGGCAACAATTTGGTGACGTCGATCTGCAGGTCCAGGAGATCGCGAATCGCATTGGCATATTCCGTACGGTTCATCCGCTGGAGCGCTGGGGCTCCAGGATTCGGATGAAGTGCAGCCGCGCGGTCGAGTCCGGTTTCCAGCCATGAGGCGACGTTGTCCAGAGTGGCTCGATCGGGGCGGCGCATCGATTTGGGAGGCATCATTCCTGTGCGAAGTTTCCGGATCACAGTCTCCCAGGCCACGGTATCGGCCTCGAGACGAGTCAGGTCTTTGGTATCGAGTTCAAGAGAAGCCGTCTTCTGCCGCTGATTATGGCAAGTCACGCAGTACTCATTGAGGACAGCCTGAACTTGCTGTTGAGACATCGCAGTGGCATTTGCAGGACCTTGCTGAATGCCTGCTGCGGCAGGCCTGGCATCGCCTGTGATGACGGAGAAAGCCAGAGCGCCGCCGACGATGACCCAGGTCGTGGATTTACGCATGGCCGCTACTTCGACTGTCCCATCAATTTCTGAATGAGGGCCATTGAGGTGGGTTTCGGTACGGGTGCATGAGTCGCCAGGAAAATCCCTTCCGACCAGTTGAATGCGTTTCGGCCAACCTTGTCTTTCATTTCCAGGTGCGCGCCCTTGGATACCAGAAATTCGATGATGGAATCCGATCCTCGATTCGCCGCTCCCATCAAAGCGGTCAGCCCCATAGAGTTGGTGGCGTTCACATCCATGCCGAGTTCATAACAAAGTTTGACGGCTTCCAGCAGTGCGTCCGGGCCTTCGTCGTAGGTCTGGTCTACAACCCAATTGACGCCGGAGGCGGCCATGAGCGGTGTGGTTCCAGCGAACGTTGCGATTTTGGGATCGGCGCCATATTTGAGGAGCAGGCGCATCGTCGTTACGTCGCCGGAGAGAGAAGCGAGCATGAACGGCGTTTCGCCCGTGAAATCGACCCATGCGAGAGAGCCGCCCAGCAGATACATCCAACTGCGAAGGGGAGGAACTTCCTTGACGCGAATATTCGCATCGACTCCTTTGTCGAGCAGGTATCCGATGAAATCCAAAATGACTTTGCGATCTTCGGCATTCACGATGTGTTCGAAGGTCTGATAGTCCAGATCCACGTTTCGCATTTCAATTGCGGCGAACAATGGAGTCCGGCCATACCAGTCTTTGGCATTGATGTTCGCGCCGCGATCGATGAGGAACCGGGCCATGGAAATTCGGTTGTTACTGATTGCCATGAACAGAGGCGTGATGTCGTTCTTGTCGACGCCATTCACGTCCGCCCCTGCATCCAGCAGCAGTCGCGCCGCATCGACATGACCTTCACGGGCTGCGAACATCAGCGCATTCATGTTTCCAGGAATCGGAGGCCGATAACCTTGATCTGGAAGACCACCGCGGACGATACCGTCGCCATGAGAACCGCAGCCGGTCTGGCCGGCGCAAGGCATCTTGCGTGCCGGCGCTGCTCCTGTCCGCGAGCGGCCAAGGATGTCGGCCTTGTATTCCAGCAAGGCACGAACCGATTCCGTATAGCCGGCTTCGGCGGCCATCATCAGAGCGGTCGACTGAAGTTGGGGTTCTGCCGTATTCGGATCGACGTGGCGTTCGAGAATCGCCCGGACTGCATCGGCATTACCAGAGCGGGTTGCGACCATCAATATCGTCTCACCTGTTTTTTCGACTTCGTTGGCATTCGCTCCACGATCCAGAAGTTTGCGGATCATGGCGCCATTGCCGTTTGCCGCTGCCAGATTGAGCGCGGTGAGTCCCAGGCGGTTTTGGGCGGTCGCATCGGCTCCGGCTTTAAGAAGAAGGTCTGCAATCTCCAGTTCATCGGCGCGAACGGCCCAATGCAATGGGCGCGTGCCGTCCTTGTCCGGGCTGTTGACGCCTTCGCCTTTCAAACCACTGGCAATCAGGGATCGAACCGTTTCCCAATTCCCGGCGCGCGCGGCGTCCGATAGAGCAACTGGTTCAGCGCCAGCCGCCAGTCCCATCACGGGAGAGACAACCATCGCAATCAATGTGAGCACCAGAAGTAGCCGGAAATAGAAGTGATCGGATTGCTTCATCACCACAGCATCCCCTTCATTTTCAGAGAGTATTCGGGGCTAGGATATTGCCAGTTGTCGAAGGATCCTAATACTTTTTGGCAATTGAAGTTTGATATTGAACGTACTGGAAACCGCGGCGATATGTTCCAGCAATTGGAGGCCGATCCTTCACGATGCTAATTGAACAAATCTTTTCCGGCGTGGGCCGGATACGCGGGGGCAAAGGTCACACTTCCGTTCCACGAACGGGTTTGCATGGGAAAAAATCGTTCGATCACCTCGGTCGAAAATTGAGATCGATGGCAGGCCATCGACCGCTTTGCTGCTTCGAGATCGGCTGGAGTGAAGGACACGAAAGTCGTCAGATATTTCGCGGCGGGAACCAGCATGGGCGGCGCTCCGCGCTGCGGATTCATCGCGGCCATTCCCTCTGCCGGGATATACATATAGAAAAGACGCTCCGTTGCGCCCGGTGCACCCGCACGTACAAGTTGCGTCACCAGTTCACTCACGAGCCTGTGGTCGGGATGACCGGTGCCACCATCGGGCCCCCATGTTATGAGCGCGTCCGGACGCAGTCGCTGGATCTCCGCAGCGATCTTGTCCGTTAGACGATAGATAAGCGTCCGATCACTGATGTAGTCGCCCAGTTTGCCGTCGGGAAAGCCGAGTAGTATTGGAGCCTTGGCACCCAGCGCGGTTGCGGAGCATCGAGCTTCTTCAGTTCGAAGTTTCGCCAGCGAGTCGCCCGCCGTGATCGACTGAGCGCGAAGAAACTCGGGGTTGGCTCCAACCCCCTGATCACCGTCGCTGACGATGATCAGGTGTACCTGTACTCCCTCTCGCGCATAACGTGCGAACACTGGACCAGCCGGACCCTCGTCGTCGGGGTGCGCCAGCACTGCAACAAGAGTACGCGGGGAGTTTTGGGCGGCTGCACTCACCGATAAAAAAACCGCGGCTGAAATGACGATGTGGAGAGCAAATGCCAGGACGGCAATGATCGAAACGGAGAAGCGAGTTCGGAATTTCATACCAGTTCCTCAATCGAATCGCCTGTATGCCCTGTATGGAAGATACCAATCTTACGTCAAAAACGTGTTGGACGGCACTCGGATTCGAACTCACCGGATTTGTTTCTTTTCGATGATCATCCATGCGGCTCCAGCGCTCAGCAGGGCCAGTCCCGATGCAGAGAGCATGACGAGGCGAAATCCGGCCAGGAACGATTCATCGATCGACTGTCGAATCTTTGCACTTTGACCGTAGTCGAGGTCCCGCGGTATTTCGATCGCTGCCAGCCGCTCGCGTTGACTTTCCAGCTCCTGGCGAATTCCGGGATCAAGTTCCAATCCGGCCAGGCGTGACGTTAAATTCCGATTGAACCCGGCGAGCATGACGATGCCGAGAACGGCGATGGCCAGAAGTCCAGCCAGTCGAGAAACCGCATTGTTGATTCCGGACGCGATGCCGGCGTGTTCTTCTGAAACGGAATTCAATACCGTCGTTGTGAGTGGTGCGACGGTCGTTGCCATTCCCAATCCCAGCAGCACCGCGGCAGGGAAGTATGTCGTCCAATAGCTGCCGCCAATTCCAGGCAACACAAAGAGCGCAAACCCCATGGCGACAATCACGGGCCCGACGACGAGCGGTAGCCTTGCGCCGAAACGATCGACGAGTCCTCCCGACCATCGCGACAGGAGAAACATCAGGAAGATGAACGGAAGCAGGGCAGCGCCTGCGCTTGTAGCGGAATAGCCCTGTACCTGAATCAGATTAAGCGGAAGAAAGAACATGAGGCCGCTCAAAGCGCTGTACAGGAACAACGTCAGCAGATTCGCTCCGCTGAAAGTTCGTGATTGAAATAATCCCAGCGGAAGCAGCGGTGCGCTGCTGTGGGACTCCACGGCGATGAATGCAACCAGTGCCGAAGCGCCCAGCAGGGCCGCGGCAATCAGGGCCGGATCGCTCCAGGCGCGCTTTGTGGACTCGAGCAAAACAAACACGAGACTGCCAAGCCCGACGGTCGCGAGACCGGCACCGAGCCAGTCGAGAGTGGCGTCCGCCTGGTCCGTTCGACTTTCAGGCACATGCCGGATCGTAACCGCCAATACGATCAGGGCGAGAGGCAGATTGATGATAAAGGCCCAGCGCCAGGACGAATGTTCAATCAGGAAACCGCCAAGAACGGGTCCTGCGGCTGTCGTGATGGATGTAAAGCCGGACCATGTTCCAATCGCCCTTCCCCTATCATGCTTCTGGAAAGACGCTCCCAGGATCGCGAGGCTTCCTGGCACAAGCAACGCACCACCGGCACCCTGCAGGAACCGGGCAACAATTAATTGCCCAACATTCGAGGCAAGCCCACACCATGCCGACGCAACCGCAAAAACGACGACACCGGCGATGTAGGTCCGTTTGCGGCCATAGATGTCGCCAATCGATCCGCCGGCCAGAATTAACGCAGCAAGCAGCAGCGCATACGATTCAACGACCCATTGCATCTCCGTGACTGTTGCATTGAGCCTGGCTTGCAGCTCCGGTAATGCAAGATTGACGACAGTTCCATCAATGAAGGCCATGCTCGAACCAAGGATTGTCGCCGTCAGAATCCAGGGCGCCGAAGCCGGCGAACAAGGATTGTTTGTGGGCGAGGAAAGAACGACAGCTTCATCACATGGTTGTCTCAATGGAGCACTCCATCTCATGGCGCAACCAGAATAGATTGCACAGGAATTGTTTCGAGTGAGAAAAATCTCCCCGCTTTGCACGTTTTGTTGCTGGACCAGTGAGCCAGAGGTCTGAATCCTCTCGCCGCGCTTCCCCCGTGCCGTAACTGAGCTATGCTCCAATCGAATCACGGATGCAAGCTGGATACAGAGCAGCTAAACTGCTGGCTATGAAATATAGCCGGGTCCGTTTCAGTTTTCCGATTAGACACGTGGCCTTTCCGAAGCGATGGCCCACAAGGAGCACATAGGATCATGCGTAAATTGATGTTGCTGGTTGTCGCCCTGTCCTGCTTTCCGATGATGACGTTTTCTCAGGCTGCAGCCCCTGCGGGATGGAACGATCCGTTCTCAGCCCATAAGATCATTGACAATTTCTACTACGTGGGAACCAAGGAGCTGGCATCCTTCCTGATCTCGACTCCTCAGGGCCTGATCCTGATGAACAGCAACTATGAGGCGTCTGTGCCGGTGATCCGGAAGAATGTCGAAGATCTGGGATTCAAGTTCACCGACATCAAGATCCTGATCGCCGGTCACGCGCACCCGGATCACGTGGAGGCAGACGCGATGGTGAAGCAACTCACTGGAGCCCAGGTGGTGGTAGGACGCGTGGATGCGCCCAGGACCGCGGAGTTTCGCCCTGGAGGGAAGGAGCATCCGATCGACCGCCTGGTCGATGACGGCGAAACGGTCACCTTTGGCGGAACCACACTAACGGCTCATATCATGCCTGGCCACACGAAAGGCTGTCTTGCCTGGACGATGGACCTGAAGGAAGATGGCAAAACGTATCACGCCTTTGTCGAATGCAGTCTGAACGGCCGGTTCCTCCAGTCGCTCGATAACTACCCGGGGATCGTCGACGACTTCAGGGCGACGTACAAGAAGGCCCGCACATTCACGGTCGACTTGTGGGTGAGTTCTCACGGCTCGTTCTATAACCTGGCGGACAAGTACGCGAAGCTGCAGAAGCGAGGTCCGGTAGATCCGAATCCGTTTGTAGACCCCCAGGGTTATCTGGCCCACGTCGACGAGTACGAGAAGAGCTTCGAGGCGGCGCTGGCGCAGCAAGGGCAGGGCAGAGGTGCTGGCGCCGGCAGGTAGCGATTCGACAACT